>Ga0315534_1001788_pt1 | contig 14788 bp, 14 predicted proteins | sample SalMarSW160240MG_FD_203094 | JGI IMG/M metagenome (GOLD analysis project Ga0315534, IMG submission 203094) | Salt marsh sediment microbial communities from the Plum Island Ecosystem LTER, Massachusetts, United States - Salt Marsh Sediment SW1602-40 ... | reverse complement strand
CTGATGCTCATGGTCTCGGGAGGGCGCCAGCCGACGCCCACACCTACCAGGACTGCCAAACCCACTTTCACCCCCTTCAACGTGGTTGTTGCCACGCCCACTACTCCGGCTGAACCCACGCCTACCACCGAAGCGACGCCGGCGATCTCACCAACGCCGAGCACACACGTCGTGCAGCAGGGGGAGACTCTGAGCGAGATCGCACGCACGTACGGCGTCACGGTGGACGCTATCGTCCAGGCGAACGACTTGGGGGACGCAGACGCTATCATCAGGGAAGGGCAGGTGCTGGTCATTCCGGTGTCACCCACGCCCGTTCCAGAAGGAGAGGGCACGGAGGTAGCCGCGTCCACGCCGTCCTCGACGGTGGGGCAGAGGGTGCACGTCGTGCAGGAGGGAGAGACCCTAAGCGAGATCGCCCGGATGTACGGTGTAACGTCGGACGCGCTCGCCCAGGCGAACGGGCTGGACGATCCGAACGCGATCCGCGTAGGGCAGGCGCTGGTCATACCGTAGGTAGTACGAAGCAGGACTGGGAAACGAGTGAGGGGTACGGAATGAAGCTGAGATACCTGCTCATCCTGGGAAGCCTAGTCTTCCTTAACGGCTTTGTCTTCACCGTGCTCCTCCTGATGGTATCGAGAGAGCTTGCCAAGCCCGCGCCCACGCCGACGACAGTGGTGACCACGGGGGCCACCATGCAGCCGACGTTCACATCGACACCCGTCGGCCCAACTGCTACCTTCACCGCTGAGCCCACGGCCACCAAGACCCCGGAGCCGACTCCCACGAATACCCTGGTCGTCGGGGCACCTACTGCCACACATACCGTCGCGCTGGCAACTCCCACCGCCACCTCCCCACCAGCCGCCGCCACGCCAACTGGTGCCACTGCTACCTCCACGACCGCGCCGCCCACGGCAACGCCCACGACTCCAGCGCCCACTGCCACCGCGACGACTTCGGCGTCATACGAGTTCAAGTACGCAGGGGGCATGGAGAGCGCGCCCAACTGTGGGACCGTGTACATGAGAGGGAGAATCACGGGAGTGGGTGGCGAGCCGGTCGATGGCAGAACCGTACGTTTGAGGTTCGCAGGGAACACGGCCTACAAGGTGAGTGGCGATGGTGAAGATCCGGGAGTGTGGGGGTTCGCACCTCTGGCTGCTGAGCACTACCACTCGCCGTTCACCTTCCTCATCGACGTGGTGGAGAGCCAGGGGAACCCCGTGCCTCAGTCCGACACGCTGGAGATCTCGTTCACTGACTGCGGCGTGGCCGGGCAGTTCACCAACATCGTCTTCGTGTACAACTGGTAGCAGCAAACTCGCGGCGCGGACTACATCAGGATGGGGATGGCTCTTCCGCAGGCCGGGCACGCGGCGTCCCTTAGCCGGTTCTGAAGGACGGTGAGCCCCCGCCTCTCCACCAGCAACTCACCGCAGTTGGGGCAGTAGGTGTTCTCCAGCCGGTGGCCCACGACATTGCCCAGGTACACGAACTCCAAACCCTCTTCCTGGCCGATCTGCCATGCGCTCTCCAGCGCGCTCAGAGGCGTGGGCGGCGCGTGGAAGCGATACGCCGGATAGTATCCGCTGACGTGCCAGGGTGTCTCCCGTCCCAACTCCTCGTGGATGCGCCTGGCGATTCCCCTTAGGCTTTCCTCTCGGTGGTTCACGCCGGGGATGACCAGAGTGGTGATCTCCAGGTGTACTCCACGCTCCTTCGCGTGGCGACAGTTGCGCCATACCTTCTCCACATCAATGCCACGGCAGTGTCTGCGGACGGTCTCTGCGTCTCCTTTGATGTCCACGTTCATGGCGTCCAGCCCGGCAGCGACTAGCGCGTCTAGCGCAAGGGTCGTCATATAGCCGTTGGTGACGTAGGTGTTGTAGAGACCCTGCTCCCTGGCCAGGCGGAACACCTCCTGGGACCACTCGAGCGATAGCGTGGGCTCGTTGAGGCTGATCGAGGTGCCCTGGCAGTTCCACGCCAGAGCGGTCTGGACGAACTCGTGAGCCGACACGTGCCTGGAAGGGCGTGGGCCTGACTTGGAGATGTCCCAGTTCTGGCACCAGGGACAGCCGAAGTTGCAGCCCCAGCTTCCAGCGGTCAGGGCCACGCTGCCGGGGAAGAAGTGATGGAGAGGCTTCTTCTCGATGGGGTTGGCCGACAGGGATGAGATTTGTCCGTAGGTGAGGGTGACCAGCACACCGTCTCTGTTGGTGCGCGTGCGGCACCAGCCCACAGCTCCCACGGCGAGCAGACAGCGCCGCTCGCAGGTCAGGCAGCGGACCTTGTCACCGGCCTGTTCCTGGAACAGCGCTTCGCGGACAGATGGATCGGTCATACGTCACGACCTGGGTCCACGAACCAATGGGCTGCACCGCTGTCGAAGCAGCCATCAGACCGGGAGAGAACCGCCCCGACCTCTCCGCTGCCGTGACCACGGCGAGCAGTCCACGTCCACGAGCTTGAAGCCTGTCGCATCCAGGTGGGCAGAGGCGCACGAGGATGTGGTCCACGGGGACATTGACTCCGACGGGTCGACGGAGACTTCCTCGGGCTCAGCGGTGCCTGTCGGGCTCAGTGGCGTCTCCGAGGTGACGGTGAGCGTAGCTGTGAGCACAGGCGTCGGTGTCACCGTGGCTGAGATGACGGTGGTCGTGGTCAGACCGTCAGTGGTGGTGATGACGACGGTGACGTTGACGCTCTCCGGGGTCGGGGTCAAGGTAGGTATGGGCCGTTGGGTCGGAGTGGGAGGCAGCGTGGCCGTAGGGGTAGCAGTGTCGCCAGGTGTCGCCACCGTGGTTGGCATCGAGGTTGGGGTGGACGTGGACGTGGGTGGGGTCTCCATGGCCACTTGGGGGGCCAACCGCGAGCGAAGAAGGTAGCTGCTGATGCCCAGACAGTACAGAAGTAGTGCGAGTAGAGTGAAAACCGCAAGCAGGCTATAGAGCCGCTTTTCTGGGACAGCGAGCTGTCTGTAACGGCGGAAGAGACTTCTCATGGGCAAGACCATCTGTGATCAGAGCTGGCAATCGGCACCATCGTCTGTAACCTCCGCGTCTAACCGTCCCCCTCACTGCTGGGGGTGCCGGTGCTCGTCGGGGTGGCGGACTGGGTGGCCGTGGCCGTATGGGTAGCAGTCTGCGAGGGTGTGCTGCTCGGCGTCGGGGAAGGCGTGTATGTTGGTGTGTCCGTGGCCGTCGGCGTGGAGGTGAGAGTTGCTGTGAAGGTGGCGGTCTCGGTTGGCGTCTCCGTGGGCGTGGCGGTGGCCGTGCTTGTCGGGGTCGCGGTGGCGGTGGATGTTGGTATCTCAGTCGCGGTAGCCGTCCACGTCGGCGTATGAGTAGCCGTCTCGGTCGGGGTGGGTGTGGAAGTCTCAGTGGGAGTGGGGGTCTCAGTGGGAGTGGGCGTGAACCGGGGCGGTGCCATAGCCAGAGCGACGAAGCCCAGAACGTAGCAGGGTACGGTCACGCAGATGATGGTGAAGAGGAGGCCGTAGGTCAACTTCCTTCGCTCTGGGAGATTGCTGTACCACTCGCTCACTCTACGCTCAGACCTGTCTCTGGTTGTGCTGCCCTGATGTGCTGATCAGGGCGGCACGTGTGTTTCTGGAGGACCTCCGCCCGGCGCCTCGTCCGCTATGTTGAGCTGCCGACCTGCAATGGCTGAGACTCTCGCACTTCATGTCAGATGGTGCTTCGGCAGCGTGGACTGGTATTCGCCGGACTGGTGCTAGCAGAGTTGGTGCCCGTGACGCGCACCTCGCTAATACCGACGTATCGTAACACCTTTCTCGCTGCCGGTCAACTGAGGGAGATCAGATCTCGCACTCGATGGTTCAGGCTGGCGAAACGCTCGTGGTAGTAGATCTCCGCGTCGCGCGGGCGCGGCAGGTCTACGTGAACGGCCGCCTGGATGTGGCCGGGGCGGGGGCTCATAACCAGTACCCTGTCGGCCAGGAAGATGGCCTCCTGGATGGTGTGGGTGACCATGACCACGGTCTTCCCGGTGGCATGCCAGATGCGGAGCAACTCCAGATTCATCTGATTGCGGGTAATGGCGTCCAGGGAGCCGAAGGGCTCGTCCATGAGTAGGATGGACGGTTCGTAGACCAGGGCCCTGGCGATAGCGACGCGCTGCTGCATCCCGCCAGATAACTCATGGGGGTGGAGATTCTCGAAGCCAAGCAGTCCCACCAGTCCCAGCAACTCCATGGCGCGACTGCGAGAATCATCACCATTCCTGCCCTGAACCTCCAAGGGTAGCGTGACGTTCTGGAGAACGGTCCGCCACGGCATCAGGGTGGGGTTCTGGAACACGAAGCCGATCTCGCGGCGAGGCTCGGACAGGGTCCGGCCGTCGATCCGGACCCTGCCTTTGTCAGCTTGCAGCAGGCCGCCCAGGATGCGCAGAAGAGTTGTCTTCCCGCAGCCGGAAGGTCCAACCAGGCTGACGAACTCTCCCTCGAAGACCTCGAGAGAGACGTCGTGGAGGGCCTTGACTTCCCCATCGCGACTGGGAAACGTCTTGCGTATTCCTTCGGCAGCCAGTACAGGTCGCGGCGCGGCCACCTACGGCTCCACTATGAAATCGTTGGTGTACATCTTCTTCACTTCAGACTTCGACTCCGTCAGGCCCGCTTGGAACATAAAATCCTGCGACGTCTCCCAGGCCGATGGATCGCAAAGGCCGAGTGTCTCACTGTCCCAGAACTTGATGGATTCTTCGAGAACGGCCATCTGGGTGTCCCTGTTCTCGCCGCCTGCCTCCGGCACGTACTCGAGGCAGATCTCAAAGGCTTCCTGAGGAGCATCTATCGTGTCGCGCAGTCCGCGCAGCACCGCTCGTACGAGGCTGGCAACCAGTTCCGGTCGCTCTGCAATCGTCTTCTCGTTGGTGATGATGCCGTTAGAGACCAGATTCATGTAGTCGGCCACGTAGATGACGTTTGGCTCGTATCCAGCCTGGCGCAGTTGCACCGGCTCATTTGCCGCGTAGACGACCGCGGCGTCCACCTGACCTTCGGTCAGGCTGGCCACCTGCGTATAGCCGATGGACTCCAGGGATACGTCTTGCACGTCGATCCCCGAGGCGTCGAGAAGGGCCAGCCAGCCGATGTAGCTGGCACCCCAAAGGCCGGGGATGCCCACCGAGTGCCCCACAAGGTCGGCTGGCTCCTCCAAAGGCAGATCCTCCAGGGAGACGACCGCGACGGGGAACCTGTGGAAATAGGTCATCACGTACACCACCGGCAGGCCCTGACCGCGTGCGAGGATGACCTGGTCGCCGCTGGCCACTGCGAACTGCAAGGTATCCGCTCCGACCAGGCTCAGGAGGTCCGTCTCCATGCCATAATCGAACTCGATCTCGAGGTTCTCGTCGGCGAAGTAGCCCTTGTTGAGGGCCACATAGAAGGGCGTGAACTGTACGTTGGGAATGTACCCCATGGCCAGGGTTACTTTCTCGGGTGGAAATGTAGGTGTAGGAGCAGCAGCACCAGCGCTGCAGCCGCTCAGAGCCAAGACAGACAGGGTAACCAGAACCAAGATCACCTTCTTCAACTTCGAATACTCTCCTTTCTTCTTATCTGACCCGGCGCCACGACAGGAGCCTACTCTCGAGCAGGACCACACAGCCGTACAGACTCAACGCGATGATCACCAGCGCGAATAGAGCGACGAACATCATAGGGGTGTCAAAGAGGCCCCTGGAGAGGTTGACGAGGAAGCCAAGCCCTTCATCTGCTGCCACGAACTCGCCGACCACTGCGCCGATGACCGACAGGGTGACGCCTATCTTGAGACCTCCCAGCAAAACGGGGAGGGCGGCAGGGATCTCCAGCATCGTGAACATCTGCCGCCGTGTGGCGCCATACGAGCGCATGAGATCGATCAGGTTCTCGTCCACCGAACGGAGGCCAACGATGGTGTTGATGAGCACAGGGAAGAAGACGGTTAGCGCGCAGACGATGACCTTGGATAGAGTGCCGAAGCCAAACCATATCACCAGCAGGGGGGCCAGAGCGACGATGGGTATGGACTGAGAGGCTACGATGTAGGGCGAGACCAGCCGCTCGATAGGCTTGGACTTGGCGAAGACGTACCCCAGAGAGGTAGCCACCGAGAGCCCCAGCGCCAGCCCGATGAGCACCTCTCTCAGAGTTGCCCGTGCATGATGGAGGAGTGTGCCGTCCGAGATAGCCAGGAGGAACTTACGGTACACCACCATGGGCGCAGGGAGCACGAACGTGGGGTATGAGCCGAGCGTGACCAAGAGTTGCCACAGGCCGAGGAAGACAAGGAGGGCCGGAGGCGCCAGCAAGTACGCGCGGTACCTCTCTGGGACCCTGGCTAGCGTCCTCTTCACTGCTCCTGTGCTCCTCGAGAGCGCCCCAGCCGTGGCTAGCGAATCGGCCATCTCTCGCGAAGTCCCCATCGTGTCGATTCTCACGCGCAAACAAAAATCCCGAAGGTTTTGCCTTCGGGACAGACTCTCGCAAGAACAGGGAAAGCCCCACCTTCCCCGGCCTGCTAACCTTCTCCCGTCCGGACTATACCGTCGGCTCTGGCCTCTCACCAGATCTGCCATACAGCTCGCGGGCTCGGCACCAGCTAGCGGTGCCACACCGCCGATCGGGAATTGGCCTCCTATGGAGGCCTCACCCTGCCCCGAAGGTCTTGCTTATTCGCTATTTCAAACTGCCAACTCTGAGTATACGCGAGTTAGGCATCTTTGTCAAGTAGTGGCCCTACAGGGAATACTGGCCCGTCTCTGCACACGAGCAAGCCATTCCGCTCGCAAGAGCCGCACACGCCCATGCCGCATCTCATGTAAGCCTCCTTGCTCAGTTGGCCCGGTAGACCGTGCTGCTGGCAGAGGTGCTTCAGCCTGTTCAACATACCCTCTGGTCCGCAGCCGTAGAGTGCGTCGAAAGTTACTGCGCCCAGCAGTGTCTCTGCGACGTCGGTACAGACCCCGCCGTGTCCGGCAGAGCAGTCCTCCGTGACCAAGACGGTCTCACAGCCAGCTTGGGCGAACCGGTCTTCGAAGAACAGGTTCTCCTTGGTTCCGGCGCCGATGACGGCCACTTTGCGCCGGGCCTCTGTGGCTCTGGCGGCGAGGAAGGCCAGGGGCGCGACGCCGTAGCCGCCTCCTACCAGCAGTAACCGGTCGCCGAGGAGGTCGAAGCCGTGACCCAGGGGACCGCGCAGCCACAGGCGGTCTCCGTCCTCGAGTTCATGCAGTCGGCTGCTGAAGGGGCCTACCTTGGCCACCGCCAGGGTCACGGGGTCGTCGTCGACCAGACTGAAAGGCTTCTCGTCGAGCCCAGGCAACCAGACCAAGACGAACTGTCCTGGCTGGGCAGGGAGTGCTCCGCGCAAGGTCAACAGCCTGACGGAAGCGGTGAGTTTGGCTGTGTGAACGATTCTCATCCGTTGCGGGAGCATGGGCGCAGAACCAGACCTCCCATCGTGGTCTCGTCGCTCGCGGAAGATTATAGGCGAGGTGACTAGCGAAAGGAAGAGAAATGGTCTGGCCAACGGCAGGCAGCGGATCTGCTGCCCCCGCTCAAGGTGTACGCTGAGGCGGCCAAACACAAGTTCCGCCGTCCAGCGTGGAGTACCTGGCGTCGCTGGGCTACGCCTGCGACACCCAGCAATCTCTTGTTCTGGGCCGTGAAAGCCCGCATAATCGACCTGAGTTCTGACCGAGCAACGACCGCGCCGTTGGCGCAGGCGATGGTGGCGGTTCGGGGCCACAGGGTCCAGGGGACCACGTTTGGCGCCCGGAGCTTGGACCAGCGTGGGTGTTCGCTGTCCTCGAACACTTTGTTCTCCGTGGCTCTCCGTCTCGAGCAGATTCGATCGTCTACAGGCCGCTGAGGATAGAGATGACTCATCTGTGGGTTGTTCCTCTTCGAGACGCCAACAAGGCAATCCAACCCCTGCCGGGCGGCAAAAGGACTATCACTGCTCCCTGAGATCCCGCCCTTGCGTTTGTCCTGCCACCTGTTGCAGGGCCTGGGGTTTGCGATGGTGTGGTCCGTAGGCGGATCCAGCCCAGTGGCGCTTCACCCTCTGCTCAGTGACTCGTCGTCTACTTTGGCGCCGTCCACTTCGAGCATGTCCAATGGCCTGGCTGCCATTTGGAGCGCCTCTGTCCGCTCCTGTCAGTTGTACATGCGGCCAACTTATACTCTCTGGGGCCGACACAACTCCTGTTTGCTGGCCCTTCATCGACTTGACACCCGTTACCCCCACGGGTGCTCCAGGACTTTGCGGATCATGATCCGTCTTGTTCGGCGCGACGAGTGGCACTATAATGCAGTCGGCTCCTTTGCAGCTCGAACTGTGCCTGACGAGTCGGTGCGCGCCCGCTCGTAGGCTAGGCTGTGCCTCGCAAGTCAGCCGTATGGCCGTAGGCCGACCATTGGAGGTGAATGGTGGGCGAAGGACTGATCTTCCTGCTCGCTGGTCCGTCTGGCACAGGAAAGAACACCATCGTCAAGCGTGTCCGCTCCATCTTGTCTGACTTGGAGCCGATTATCACGCACACGACACGAGAGCCGCGCACAGATGAAGTACAGGGCGTGGACCATTTTTTCGTGACCGAGGGGGAGTTCGAGGCCCTGAAATCCGCCGGCGAATTGGCGGAGTATCAAACCATATTCTGTCACCAGTACGGTTCTCTGAAAAGTCGCCTGGAGCGCGCCATCGAACAAGGGGTGGATCTGATCTCGGACTACGACGTGTGTGGCGCCGAGGAACTTGCCGAGCGGTATCCTGAGAATGTGGTAACCATTTTCGTCCGGGTCCCTCCCGAGGTGGCACGCCAGCGGCTCATCGACCGTGATAGCGAGGACAATCGAGAGATCGCGAAGCGACTAGAGCGTCAGGCTATGGAGATGAGTCGCGAACCCTTCTTCAAGTATCAAGTCGACAACATTGACCTGCGCGAGGCCGTGAGCAATGTGGTCAGTATCGTGCGCGCCGAGCGATGCCTTGCCTCTCGCAGGGGTCTGGGTTGAGGATAGCTGGCTGATTGAGGGATCGTTGCCACTTAGGCCTCCGCCACCCTGGATGTAGAAACAGTGCGGTCGCTCATGCGGTCGGCTGTAGGCGGTGCGCGCACGACCTACTCGGAGGTCGAGATCGGCGTGTATGGGAGCCACTGTCTGCACCCTGCTGCGATGTCCCTGTTCGGTGAGTGTGGGGTGGATTCCGTAGCTTGCCATCTTTCGCAACTGCTCAGTGCGTGGCTGATGACGGGCGAGCACGCTGTTCGGCAACAGGACGCTCAGCCACCTGCCGGTATGGGGCGAGAGTGATGCGCAAGGGATTGATCTTCCTGCTGATTGCGCCCTCGGGCACGGGCAAGAGCACGATCATCGACCGTGTGGTGTCCACGTCGGCCAACCTGGAGAGGATCGTCACCTACACCACTCGTGAGCGGCGGCCTGGCGAGGTGGAGGGCCTGGAGTATCACTTTGTGACCACGGAGGAGTTCGAACGCCTCAAGGCGGATGGCGAGCTGGCCGAGTGGCAGGCCTTCTACAGCCATCAGTACGGGTCTTCGCGGGCGCGTCTGGAGGGTGCCATCGCGCGGGGCTTGGATCTGATCGGTGCCTACGACGTGCTCGGCTCGCTGCACCTGATGGATTGGTATCCAGACAACACGGTGACCATTTTCGTGCTACCGCCCTCTGTGGAGGAGTTGCGCCGTCGCCTGATCGAGAGATATGGCGAGGAGACGGAGGAGGGCAGGGTCCGGCTGGATCGGCTCACAATGGAGATGAGCCATGCCTACGCCTTCAAGTACGTGGTCAGAAACGTACGTGTGGAGGAGGCGGCGAGCGACATCGGTGGTATCGTGCGTGCCGAGCGATGTCTGACGGCCCGCCTGCCTCCGATCTGAGCACCGCTCGAGCATCGGGGGGTGTCTGAGGGTGCTGGGGAAGGTCGAACCATAGTGGAGAGCGATTATGGGGTTCCCGGTCGACTGGACTCCGCGTCGGGCCCGCCGTGGTCCGAGGGCGTGGCAGAGGACCAGTCAAGGGCTGAGATGTGAGGCGCGCGCTCCACCGTGAAGAAGGCGATGTCCAGATTGAGTGATGGATCTGCGAGAACTTCCGAGACCTCCACGCTATCCGACCCTCTGGAGGAGGGAGGACAGACTCTGCGACCTGATATCCTCAATACTATGAGGAACCGCTACCCCCAGGTGGAGGTGCCGGGCAGCGTGCTCTCCTTTCTGAGAGAGCAAGAGGCCAATGGGCACCGCATACGCCGGGGAGACACAGGAGAGCCGCTTAGAGATTTCCTGGTGCGCATTGGTGTGCACAAGGACATACTGTCGAGATTCCTGGACCAGGACTCGAGGCTGGTGTCGACGCTGAGCTACCCGCTGCTGCTGCGAAAGCCCCTGGAGGAGCTGTGTTCCACGTTGGAGGAGCATTTCGACGTGTTGTTCGTTCTACAGCAGGCAGTCCTCGACAGTGAGCTCCTCACCGGCTTCAACCGTCACGATCGGGAGCACCTGAAAACCGTGAGTTCCAGCATGCTGGGCTTGTTGCGAGCCAGCGAGGTTGATCTTGCAGAGGACTCCGTTGGGGTGAAAGAAGCCACCATCGCCGGGTATCTGCACGACTGCGGCAATATCGTCGCGCGCAAGTACCACGGAGCTTATGGAGTCTATCTTCTGACTCGTTTCTTCTCCGACGTGGGTCGGGATCAGGAGACACTCTCCAGCTTCCTGCGGGTTCTGGAGGCGGTGCTCTTCCACGAAGTGGAGATAGGGCTGCGCCTTCCGTCTCTGTCGTCTCTCCAGCCGGCGACCCTCAGCTTGATCATCGCCGACAAGACCGACGTGAGCGCCCGGCGGGTGAGCACGAAGTCTAACCTGACCGAGGCTATTCGCGACGCCCATACGCTGGTCAATCTCTTGACCGTGGACTCCCACACCGGCTGCCGGGACAGCGATTTCCTGTGGGAGCTTCACTTCAGCCCCCGGGCGGAGACCAACGACGTGGCCCGGTTCTCTCATCTGCTCAAGGAGTCGGAGCGGGTGTGGGTGCCCCAGGCCTGGCAGCGACTGTACCGCGAGTACAACGTGGAGTACCTCTTCGTCTTCCACGCGACGTTCATGCAGCTCTATCTGTCGCGGCTGCTCTACACCATCCGGGCGGTCTTCGCGCTATTCCCCGACGTGGAAGGGTTCCGCCTGGTCATAGACGATAGGGAGCGGGGGATCAGCCTGAGCAGGCTCTTCGGCCGGGAGGATTACGAAGAGAAGATCGGCTTGATCGGGAAGAACCTGTTCAAGCAGAACTGGGAAGAGACGTACCTCTTTCGTGCCCTCGCCAGCGCCTCGTAGGCAAGCTGAACGACGACTGTCCATTGAGGGGCGCACGAAAAGGGACGGTGTTGCTGGTTACCGGCCTTGACGATGAGCGATGCCTCGAAGCTGGTCGAGGGTGGTGTGGCCCTCCTGGACCATGAAGGCCCTCATCTCCTCGAGGATGGACCGGAACACATGCACACCGCGGTAGCGTACGGCTGACCCGACTCCCACCGCTGTCGCTCCAGCCATGACCATCTCCAGGGCGTCTCGGCCGTCGCAGACCCCGCCTATCCCGATGACGGGTAGCTCCACCGCCTCGTAGATATCGTACATACAGCGCACAGCGACCGGTCGTATGGCAGGTCCGGATACTCCGCCCACCTTGTTGGCCAGGATGGGCTGCCCCGAGTGGACGTCGATGATCATGCCCGGACCAAGAGTGTTGATGGCGGAGATGGCGTCAGCCCCCGCTCGTTCCACCGCCCTGGCGACGACGGTGATGTCGGTAACGTTGGGACTGAGCTTGATGATGAGGGGGATGGAGGTCACTTCTTTGACGGCCGTGGTCACCTGCGCCGCGTCGCCGGCATCACAGGCAAATGGCCTGCCCATCTCCGCGGCCACGTTGGGGCAGGAGATGTTCAGCTCCAGAAAGTCCGGCTGCGCCTGGGCGACGATGCTGGCCACCTCGGCGAAGCCCGCCGCGGTATCCGCGAAGATGCTGGCCGCGAGGGGGACGTGCAACGGTGCGAGGAGCTCTCTGGCGCTGGCGATGATCTCCAGCTCCTGTTCGACTCCGGGGTTCGCCAGCCCGACGGCGTTGATCAGTCCGTGACCCCAGTCCAGCACTGTGGGGTTCGGGTGGCCCTCTCTGGGCACGGGACCGCAGGACTTGGTGGTTACCATACCAGCCCCACAGTCCGCGACACGCCTGAGAAGCTGGGGGCCGGTGCCGAGGATGCCGGCGGCCAGGACGAGGGGGTTCCTCAGGCGTACTCCGCACAGCTCCACAGACAGATCTGGATCAGGCATCGCCCTTGCCTCCCGCCAGGAAGGCGGTGACCTCTTCCTGCTGTCCAGGCGTGATGCGCCCGTCCTCCACGAGGATGTCTAGCATCTCTGTCAAGCGAAGGACCGAGCGGAGAGTGTATCCCATCTGTGCCAGCTCTTCCGCGCCTCCTTGCTCCCGGTCCACGAGTACAACCACGTCCTTCACCTCCAAGCCAGCTTGTTCGAGGGGGGCAATGGCCCTCAACTTGCTGCCGCCGGTGGTGATGAGATCGTCTAGGACAACGACGCGCTCTCCTTCCTGAAAGTGGCCCTCGATGCCTTTCCCGGTGCCGTGCTCCTTGATCTCCTTGCGAGGGTAGACGAGGGGCACCCCCATCTCCAGCGACACCGCCGTGCCGATGGGCAGGGCGGCGTAGGGGATGGGGGCCAGACGGTCGAAGGTGAGTCTCTTCAGAATGCCGGCGTATGCTCGTGCCACCTTGCTCAGGAGCTGAGGGTGGGAGACCAGCAGGCGCAGGTCCAGGTAGACAGGGGAGCGCTGACCGGAGACGAGGGTGAACTCGCCAAAGCGTACACACGCGAGATCGTGGAGAGCGAGAGTCAATTCCCTGGTCACTGGCGGCGGGCTTGCCGGGCGCGTGAGGGGAAGGCTGTTCCGCAACTGGTTGATGCGATTCCGAAGTTCGAGGGCGGCGGCGCGAGGATCGGGTGCGTAGATGATGCTGCGGGAAGCGTTGATGATCAGACCATGACCTTCGTGGTTCAAGCCCGCCTGGAGCGCCGCCTCCAGATCGCCCCCCTGGGCCCCGATTCCAGGTACCAGGATCCAGGCCTCGGGCGCCGCGTCCCTTATCTCGCGGAGAACCTCGGGGTAGGTGGCGCCGACGACCAGGGACATACCCCAGTCGAGGGCCCTCTCAGCCACCACCTCGTACAGAGGTCGTCCGCTGCAGATCAGGGTCTGGAAATCCGCGGCTCCAGGGTTGGAGGTGTGACACAGCAAGAACAACCCCTTGTCCTCGTATTCGGTGAAGGGCAACAAGGCGTCATGCCCCAGATAGGGGTTCACGGTGACCGCGTCTGCGCCCCACACCTCGAAGGCGGCCCTGGCATAGGCGCGAGCGGTGGACCCGATGTCACCCCGCTTCGCATCCAGGATGACGGGTATCTCGGCTGGGACGTACTCTATGCTTCTTCTCAGGGCCTCGAGGCCCGCCAGGCCCTCCGCTTCGTAGAAGGCGATGTTGGGTTTGTAGGCACAGACCAGGTCCTGGGTGGCATCGATGATGGCGCGGTTGAAGGAGAGGATGGGACTCTGTTCGTCTCTCAAAGATGGGGGAAACCGTGCGGGATCGGGGTCCAATCCCACGCAGATCAGGCTGTCGTTTCGCTTCACTGCCGAGACTAACTTGTCAAAGAAGCCCATTCTTCTCTGCTTCCTCTTTCGAATCCTCTGTTCACTGAGTCGCTCCCGAAGTCTACGCCTTGCCCAGGACGGCGGCCAGCAGCGCCATGCGGATGTACATGCCGTTCTCCATCTGCCGGAAGTAGGCCGCTCTGGGGTCGGAGTCCACGTGATAGCTTATCTCTCCTACACGGGGCAGGGGATGCATGATCACCATCTTCTCTTTGGCCTGCTCCATGAGTTCCGGCGTGATCACGTAGAGATCCTTGACTTCCTCGTACTGCGCCAGATCGGCGAAGCGCTCCTTCTGCACTCTCGTCACGTAGAGCACGTCGACGTCGGAGATGATGTCGGCCACGTCGTAGGTCTCTGCGGCGGGTAACTCGTGATCCCTGATGTCGTTCATGACGTCCAGGGGCAGTCGCAGGATCTCGGGAGAGACGAAGTCGAACCGCACGTCGTACAGGCAGAGCAGCCTAGCCAGCGAGTGGACGGTGCGGCCGTTTCTTAAGTCACCGACCATCCCCACGTTGAGTCCGTCGATGTGGCCAAGCTCCTCCTTGATGGTGAAGATGTCGAGCAGAGCTTGCGTTGGGTGCTCGCCGACCCCGTCTCCACCGTTGATGATAGGCTTTCGAGCGTAGTCGGCCGCGATTTTGGCGGAGCCCATCTCCGGGTGGCGGATGACGATGACGTCAGCGTAGGACTCCAGAGTGCGAATGGTGTCGGGCAACGATTCGCCCTTGGACACGCTGGAGAACTGGACGCCCTGGGTGATGGGGATGACCGTTCCTCCCAATCGAGACATGGCGGCGATGAAGGAAGAGCTGGTACGCGTGCTGGGCTCGAAGAACAGGCAGGCGAGCACCGTCCCCGTCAGGAGGTCCGTCGACCCCCGGCTCTTGACGATGGCCCGCATCTCCTCTGCGACCGCGAAGATATGCTCGAGATTCTTGCGGCTGAACTGGGACACGGAGATGATGTCCTGTCCGGCGAACCCCTTGTCGAGCTTGGGCACGGTGT
>Ga0315534_1001783_pt1 | contig 14815 bp, 15 predicted proteins | sample SalMarSW160240MG_FD_203094 | JGI IMG/M metagenome (GOLD analysis project Ga0315534, IMG submission 203094) | Salt marsh sediment microbial communities from the Plum Island Ecosystem LTER, Massachusetts, United States - Salt Marsh Sediment SW1602-40 ... | reverse complement strand
GCACAGCGGTGGCGGTGGCCAACGTCGATGCCCACGTCGCCGTTCCGGCTTCCAGCGTGACGCAGGCGGGACGCATGGTGATGATCATGGGCACCAGCATTTGCCACATGGTTTTGGGCGAGAAAGAAGAAATTGTGCCGGGCATGTGCGGCGTGGTGGAAGACGGTATTCTCCCCAACATGCCGGGCTTCGAAGCCGGCCAATCCTGCGTCGGCGATCACTTTCAGTGGTTCGTGGAAAACTGCGTTTCTGCCGTTTTGGAGAAAGAAGCCAGCGATAAAGGCGTGGACATCCATCAATGGCTGGAGCAGAAAGCGAGCCAATACAAACCCGGGGAAAGCGGTCTGCTGGCGCTGGACTGGTGGAACGGCAACCGCAGCGTGCTGGTCGATGTCGATCTGACTGGATTGCTAATCGGTGCTACACTGGCCACGAAGCCGGAAGAAATTTACCGCGCCCTGATCGAAGCCACGGCCTTCGGCACGCGCAAGATCATCGAGACCTTCAACGAAAACGGCGTACCCATCAAAGAATTGATCGCTACCGGCGGTTTACCGGAACGAAATCAATTATTGATGCAGATCTACGCCGACGTGACTGGTTTACCAATCTACGTGCCCGAATCAACGCAGATACCGGCCATGGGATCGGCGATGCACGGCGCCGTGGCGGCAGGCGCAGCGGCCGGCGGCTACGATTCGATCGTTCAAGCCAGCGAGAAGATGGCCCGCTTGCGCGAGCAGAATTATCAACCCAATATGGAGAACAAGGCGATCTATAATCGTTTGTATGCCGAGTACAGCATCCTGCACGATTACTTCGGCCGGGGTGGTAACGACGTGATGAAACGACTGAAAGAACTGCGCAACGAGATCCGTACCAACTAAATTCGGAGATCGCCATGCTTGAGGCACTAAAAGAAGAAGTATTCCGATTGCATCTGGAACTGCCGCGCAATCGACTCGTCGTCTGGACCAGCGGCAACGTCAGCACCCGGGACCCGGAAAGCGGCCTGGTGGTGATCAAACCTTCGGGCGTCAAGTACGAGGCCATGCAGGCGGCGGACATGGTCGTGGTCGACCTGGAGGGGAACGTCGTCGAGGGCAAGTTGAAACCCTCCTCCGACTGCGCCAGCCACCTGTACATCTACCGTCACATGCAAGTGGTGAACGGCATCGTGCACACTCATTCCAACTACGCCACCGCCTTCGCCGCCCTGGGGAAAGCGATTCCCGTTTACCTCACCGCCATCGGCGATGAGTTCGGCGGAGAGATTCCCTGCGGCGAGTTCGCCCTGATCGGTGGTGAGCAGATTGGCAAGATGGTCGTCGAGACGATCGGTAAATCCCCTGCAGTGCTGCTCAAGAATCACGGCGTCTTCACCATCGGCTCCACGGCCGAAGCAGCGTTGAAAGCGGCGGTGATGGTGGAAGATGTGGCCAAGACGGTATCCATCGCCCTGAGCATGGGCACGCCGGATGAAATCCCCCCGGATGCAGTCGCCAAGCTGCACGAACGCTACAAAAATGTGTACGGGCAGAAGTGAGGCATGAATAGAAAGCTGTACCTCGGTTTGTGGAGATGGCTGCTCCCCATCCCGGCGCAGATCTGGCGGCGTCAAATCAAGGGTGAAGCCCATCTCGAATTCATGACCCCGGAGCATCACCGGGTACGTGAGTTTGTGGTTGTCGAAATTCCCCGAGTCGCTAAACCGCTCTCCCCTAGCTACATCGCAGAGTCATTAAGCATGGACGAGGCGGATGTGCTGCGCATTCTGGATGAACTCGAAAAGAAGATGACTTTTCTCTACCGGGACGAACAGGGCGCAGTCCTCTGGGCCTATCCGGTCACCGCTGCACGCACACCCCATCGGATCACCTTCAGCAGCGGGGAGCGAATTTCGGCGGCTTGAGCGATCGACGCCATCGCGACACCCTTCGTGCAAGGGCGACTGAGAAACGAGAAATTGAGCTTCACCATCGAAACCGTTTGCGGACATTGCAATTGGCCCCTGGTCATTGAAATCGACAGCGATTTGAATTACCGCGTGCTCGACGAGAAAGCGGATCCGATTGTCTACGTTCCGATGGTGGATTTCGAAACCCTGGAAGATCCCAGCATCATCGACGCTTTTTGAATGAAATCCATTTTCTTCTGGTCAGAAGAACACGCCAAAGAATATCGCCAGCGCACAGGCGGGGCGCGCGGCATCTACCTGACACTCGATCAGGCGGTGTACGTAACGCCGATCCTCCAGGGCGCTTTATTTGACTTTTAAAATGAGCAGGAATCTCCCATTTTAAATGAAAGGTCTCCCCACGCAGGTCGTCACACCGAGGCTATCGGGTTGGGAATGAAAGCCAAAGCCCATCCTTCGATGTACATTTTGACTTTAACCTCTTGAAAATGTATGATTCTCGGCGGTGGGAATAATTTGACCAGAAATTACAATAAACGCTTGACTTATTGCATCCAAGCAAATTATTAGGACAGAACTTCCTGGCTCCACATAATTCCGGACTCCCAGCGGAGGGATGAACATGTTTAATCTATTTCTTCGATCCACGATTGTCTTAGCCCTGTTATTCGGTCTACTTTTTGCGGTTGGAATGGCAGCGGTGGTCTACTTCGAACTCCCAACTGCCTTCGCCATAGTATTCGCCTTGGTAATTCTCCTGCTCCAATATCTCCTCGGGCCAGCAATCCTTCAATTGATTTACAAAATTGAATGGCGGGACGCAGAGAGCGTCGATCCACAATTGGCGGGCTTCATCAACCAGGTGGCTTCGGATCACAACATCCCCTCGCCACGCTTTGGTGTGATCCACGATGGCAATCCCAACGCTTTTACTTTCGGCCACTACCCGGGCGACGCCCGCCTGGTGGTCACGACGGGATTACTCGAGATGCTGGATGCGCAAGAGCGACAAGCGGTTGTGGCACACGAGTTAGGCCATATCGTCCATTGGGATTTCGTAGTAATGACCATGGCCGCAGCCATCCCGTTGCTCCTGTTCGTGATCTACATAACCACTCGCAGCGGAGGCCGCAGGAGGGGCAAAAGTGGAGGCTACGCAGCCCTTGTTGGATTGATTTCATACGTTGCCTACGTCCTCAGTCAGTACATCGTTCTATTACTCTCTCGTGTTCGCGAGTACTACGCCGATCAATTCTCAGGAGAGAAAACGCGCAATCCCGACGCACTGTCGTCCGCGCTGGTAAAAATTGCCTACGGTCTTGCCAAAGCACCGGAAGGCGAGAGTAAGAAGGACAATGCCCGCATGGTCGCAGGGAGGGCATTCGGTATTTTCGATCCAAAGGTAGCCCAGACTCTCGCACTTACGAGTGCAGGTAGCGGGGCAGTTTCCACCGCATCGATGGAAAGTGCGATGAAATGGGATCTGTGGAATCCGTGGGCTGCTTTATTTGAGCTGGCATCCTCCCATCCCCTTCCGGCGAAGCGAATCCGGGCTTTGGAGCGTCAGACGCAGAGCTACAATCAAACGCCCCGGTTCAGCTTTCGTGCCGAACGACCTGAGAGCTACTGGGATGAGTTCCTGGTCGATGTTCTCATCAACTACCTTCCACTGATTGGTTTAATCACCGGGCTGCTTGTCTCATTTTTAGCACTGGGATTCACGTCCGCCAATGCCCTGAATATTGCCGGCGTTGTCCTACTCTCTATGAGTACGGCCTGGTGGCTAAAACGCAGGTTCTCATACCGTCACGAATTCACAGAAAAGCGCGACGTGAAAACACTTATTGGTGAAGTGAAAGTATCCCGCGTCCGTTCGATCCCTTGTACGATTGAAGGCAAGATTATCGGACGGGGCGTACCGGGCCTCTTCTATTCCGAGGATCTTGTGCTACAAGACAACTCGGGTTTCATCATTCTGGACTATCGTCAGCCGATCCGTTTGTTTGAGTTCTTCTTCGGCTGGATCAAAGCCGAGAAGCTCATAGGGCAAAGCGGGAAAGCCGTCGGCTGGTACCGGCGCGCACCGAGGCCTTACTTTGAACTGCGACATCAGTACCTGGAGAGTGGTGAGAAAGTAACGAGTTACATGTACCCAGTAGCCCAATTCTTAATTTATGCAGGTATCGTGCTGGGTATCCTGTTGATGCTTTAATCTTGTCGGATATACATCCAGGGGAAATGGGAAGACTGATGTCAAACCTTTTCAGTTAATTTCTCCCATCCCCCTGACCGATTGAAAGGATCATTCCCAAATCCTGGTAAGCTTATGGGCTAAAGGTGATCTTCACTGACTCCTGATTCAGGAACGATGATCGACCGAAGCGCTGCGGGTAAATCGGCATACACCCGTGCGCCGGCAGCCCTCAGTGAATACGCTTTGTCCTCATTGGGACTTACGCCTCGGAGGCGGAGATCGATCCCTATCCCATAACGGCTCAATATCTCCCGGGCGGCATGTGCACTCTGCAGGCCTTTAACGGTGTCCTCGAAGACGGTAACAAGCGCTCCATCCAGTACAGCCCAACCTGCTTCCACAACGCCAGCGAACACCAAGGAAACCGACGACTGCAGCGCCGAATCAACAGATTCCCCCAGTGCACAACGCAGAGCCGCCAACGCGTGAACCGGGGAAGGTTTGAGCAGCGCATCCATCGGCAGCCCGCGTTCCTGCGTCATCCAGGCCAGACTCCCGTGTCCAACAATGGGAACACTCTCCAATCCAACGAGTTTCAGGCCGAGCTCCGCTTCCGGTGTATCGAAAAAATCCCCCGACGGTTTCGAAGGACGATTGGTAAAGACGGCGGCGTAATGATTCCCCTCTGCAATCCACTCGTTCAACTGCCGGGTTTGGCGTTCATCCAGCGCCGGTACGTCCAGGGTAAGCAGATAGCCTTTGGAGGTCGTGCTGACCTCCAAACCATACTGCGCACGAAAGCTCTGGCTGCCGAGGATCAACTCCTGAAACATGCGATGGGCCAGTGAGCCCTCGATCCGTCGAGCGTTGTGGAAAATACCTTGAAGCGTTTCAACCTGCGTTGGGGAGTGGTCACGTTGCTGCAGCAGCAATCGCTCCGCATCCGCCAGAGAAGGAACCGCTTCCGATTTTGTCCCTGCGAGCGAACGGAAGAATGAACGGAAATCAGGCGGTGATAAGTCGTGCGTTTCAACTTCCGGCAGCGGCGGTTGAGTCGGCAATTTACGCTCGGGATCCAGCTCCCATACCCGCTCGAGCAGCAGCGCGTGACAGATGGCCGACGAATCCCACTCGCTGGTCACGCCAACCGACTCAAAGAAATGGATGTCTTCCTGTGTGAGATCGACCTGCCGGAACCCCAATGCACGGCCGATGCGTTCGACCACTTCCCGCAGTGCCTGATGATAGGCGCGCGCTTCCAGCAGCACGCCGTCCATATCGAAAAGCAAGATTTCCATCGTCTGATTTACACTGCAGGTTGGTGACGCCGCTCCAACTCCTGCTCCACGTCCTCGAGACTCAGGTCACGCGCCACGAGCAGCACCAGCGTATGGTAGTAAAGATCGGCCAGCTCCTCAACCAAGCGCCGGTCGCCCTGCCCTTTCGCCGCCAGAATGACTTCCATGGTTTCCTCGCCGACTTTCTTCAGGATTTCATCCTCCCCTGCAGCCAACAAGCGCGCCGTGTACGAACCTTCGGGCGCTTCCCTTTTGCGCGCTTCGAGGACGGACAGCAGCTGATCAAGTTTCATCGATTTCCTCCAGATCCCGAAAGAAACAGGAGCGCGCGCCGGTGTGGCAGGCGGGACCGGGCGCCTCGACTTTCACCAGCAGCACGTCTGCGTCGCAATCGACGCGGATCTGGCGCAGGTAAAGCACGTTGCCGGAGGTCTCTCCCTTGCGCCATAGCTTCTGACGTTCGCGGCTCCAGAAATGCACCTCCCCCGTCTGGCGCGTCAAGCGCAGCGATTCGGCGTTCATCCAGGCCAGCATCAACACCTCGCCGCTGGCGTCGTCCTGCACGATGGCGGGGATCAATCCGCGATCGTCATATTTCAATTCCATTGCACCCCTCCCTAACCTTCTTTGCTTCCCTGCCAGCCATCCCGTACTGGCCGGATGGGCAATCCCTGTTTCAGCAAATAATCTTTAACTTCCCCAACCGTGAGCACCTTATCGTGGAAGAGCGAAGCCGCCAAAGCCGCATCGGCCTTGCCCTGCGTGAGCACATCGGCGAAATGCTGAAGAACGCCCGCACCGCCGCTGGCGATCAACGGCACCTGGACGGCATCGGCGACGGCCCGTGTGAGCTCAATATCGTAGCCTGCGAGCGTGCCGTCGGCGTCCATGCTGGTGAGCAGAATTTCGCCTGCACCGAGATTTACTGCTTTACGGATCCATTCCAGGGCGTCGATGCCGGTAGGGGTACGCCCACCGCTTACATAGACTTCCCACGATCCGGGTGCTACCCTCTTAGCATCCACCGCCAGCACGATGCATTGGCTGCCGAGTCGCTCGGCGCCTTCCGCCAGCAGTTCCGGCCGCTTCACCGCTGCCGAGTTCAGGCTGACTTTATCGGCGCCGGCCAGGAGCAGTTTGCGTATGTCCGCCAAACTGCGGATGCCACCACCGACGGTTAACGGCAAAAACACCTGGTCGGCGACGCTGCGCACCATCGCCACCGTGGTTTCCTTGCCCTCCGGGGTGGCGGAGATGTCCAGAAACACCAACTCATCGGCGCCCATCTCATCGTAGATGCGCGCCTGCTCAACCGGATCGCCCGCGTCGCGCAGATTGACGAAGTTGACGCCCTTGACCACGCGCCCGTCTTTCACGTCCAAACAAGGGATGATGCGCTTGGCTAGCACTGCAGCGCCTCCTCCAGGGAGAATTTGCCATCGTACAGAGCGCGCCCCACGATCACACCCGGCAGGCCAGCCTGATGCACGCGGCGTATGTCTTCCAGCGAGTCGACTCCGCCGGAGGCGATCACGCGCATGCCCGTCGCCTGCGCCAATCGCTGTGTCAATTCGACGTTGACCCCGCTGCCCATGCCGTCTCGACTGATGTCGGTGACGATGATCGTTTCTACGCCATCCTCGCGGAGTTCTTCCGTCAGGGTAAAAGCATCAATGCCGCTGTCGTCTACCCAGCCACGAGTATGCACGCGCCCCTCACGAGCGTCGACTCCAACCGCCACGTGCTCCGCACCAAAATTCGCCACAGCTTGACGGACCAACTCCGGATTTTCGATCGCCGCAGTGCCGATCACGGCACGCTGCACTCCCAGAGTCAACACCGAGTCAATTGCATCCGGCGAACGCAGGCCGCCGCCAAGCTGCACCTGCGCTCCCGTTCCCAGGATGGCCTGCAGCGCCGCTCGGTTGGCATCGTCTCTCTCGCCGAATGCACCGTCCAGATTAACGACGTGCAGCCAGGTCGCACCGGCCTCCAGCCAGCGCCGCGCCACCGCCGCAGGATCGGTCCCGAAGATCGTCTTGCGGGAGGGGTCACCCTGTTTCAGACGTACAACCTGACCTCCGCGCAGGTCGATGGCCGGATAAACGATGAATTCATCCATCAGCATTTCTCCACGAAGTTTCTCAGGATGGTCAATCCCACCTTTTGACTCTTCTCGGGGTGGAACTGCACGCCGTAGAGAGCGCCGCGCCCTGCAACGGAGCAATAGCACACGCCGTATTCGGTTTCCGCCAGCGTGTCTTCGGGCTGCGCATCGCAGAAGAAGCTGTGGTTGAAATAGGCGTAAACGCCGTGTGGCAGCCCTTCAAGCAGGGGATTCTCCCTGCAGGCGTTCACCTGGTTCCAGCCGGTCTGCGGCACGCTCAATCCGGGCGTCTCGAAGCGTTTGACGCTGCCCGGTAGAAATCCCAAACCCGCGTGACTGCCGTGTTCCTCGCTTTCCTCGAAGAGCACCTGCATACCGACGCAGATGCCCAGCAGCGGGGTACCTCTCGCCACGACGGTTTTGATCGGATCGATCAATCCCCGCGATTCAAGCCCCGCCATGCCGTCTCCAAAAGCGCCCACGCCGGGCAGCACGACTTTCTCGGCCTGCAGGACGACTTGTGGATCCGACGTACGCTTTACGGCAGCGCCGACGGTGATCAACGCCTTTTCCACCGAACGCAGATTGCCGATTCCAGAATCCACCAATGCGATCACGCCCACCGGAGCCTTCCCGTACGAAAAGCGAAATTCATCGTCATTACAACACGCCCTTGGTGCTCGGTACGCCCGACCGGCGTGGGTCGATGCGCGTCGCCTCCCCCAGGGCACGTCCCAGCGCTTTGAAAAGCGCTTCAGCGCCGTGATGATCGTCTTTGCTGTAAAACAGCTGGGCGTGCAGATTGGCGCGTGCATTGCTGGCCATTGAAATGAAGCAATGCCGCACCATACTCACCGGCATCCGGCCCAGCGAGAAACCCTGCCAATCGGCCTGGAATACGGCGTAGGGACGCCCGGAAAGGTCGACCACGACTCGGGCCAGCGCATCGTCCATGGGAACGTATGCCGAACCCATGCGGACGAGGCCTTTGCGATCGTCCAGGGCCTGGTCGAACGCCTGCCCCAAGGCGAGGGCGCAGTCCTCGACCGTGTGATGCACATCGACTTCCAGGTCGCCTTTGGCCTTCAACGTCAAATCGAACATACCGTGCACGGCAACGTGGCGCAGCATGTGATCGAAAAATCCCACACCGCTGTCGATCTTGGCTATTCCCGTTCCATCCAAGTTGAGTTGAAGTTGGATCTCGGTCTCGGCCGTCGTTCGTTCAATCTTTGACTTTCGCATGGTCTACTCCATTGCTGCCAATACAGCCTTCAACGCGTCGCTGTGCGCCGTTGTTCCTACGCTGATGCGGATGTGATCGCGCAGTCTCGGCTTGTCGTAGTAGCGCACCAAGATACCGGCGTCTTCCAATGCACCCTTTAATTCCGTCGCTGGGCGGCCAACGACTTGACATAAGATAAAATTCGTCTGCGAGGGATAGGGTCTTAAATACGGTATCTCATCCAGAATTTCATACAAACGTTGTCGTTCGCCGATGATGTTTTCAACATTCTCCAGTAAAGATTCGCTGTTGCGCAAGGATGCCAGCGCAGCCGCAACGCCCGCCACGGAGACGTTATAGGGCTGTTTGATCTTCCACAAGTACGGCATCAATGCTTCTGGGAAAACCCCATAGCCCACCCGCAGCCCGGCCAGACCGGCCCATTTGCTGAACGTCTGCAGCACGATCAGATTCTGGCGATCCAACACCGCTCGCAAGCGGCTGGAACCGGGCTCGGCGAAATGCACGTAGGCTTCATCGACCACCACCACGAGGGGCAGATCCAGAATTCGATCCAGCGTCTCGTCTGGCAGTACACCGCCGTCGGGGTTGTTGGGCGAGGCCAAGAAGAGCAGTTTCGCCTCGTGCTTCGCTGCGGCCCGTTCGATGCCCGGTAGATCGAGGCTGAAATCCGCCTTGCGCGGCACGTCGATCAAACAGGCATTATTCACACCCGCGTCGAAGGCATACATGCCGAACGTCGGCGGGCAGTTCAGCAGCACATCGCCGGGATCGAGGAACAAACGCATGATGAGGTCAATCAGTTCATCCGCACCGGCGCCTGCCATCAAGTTTTCGATCGGCACATCAAGTTGCGCTGCGAGTGCTTCCCGCAGCAGGCGGCACTCCGGATCGGGATAAACGTGTGCATATTGCAGTTCACGCAGCGCCTCCTGCACCGCCGGATCCGCGCCGTAAGGATTCTCGTTGGCGTTGAGCTTCACGATCTCCTGCGGATCCTTTCCCAATTGCCGGGCGACGACTTCGAAAGGGTAAACCGGCTGATAGGGTTCCATGTCGCGGATGTGGGCGCGAATCAACCCCGCTGTATCGCTCACTTCTCTCCCTCGATGCGTTTCTCCGCCGCGGCGGCGTGGGCAGTGAGGGACTCGACCCGTGCGATCTGCGCCGCCATAGCGCTGAGCGCTGCGCTGGTTTGCTCATCCAGGGCAATCAGGCTGGTGATTTTGACGAAATCCCATACATTCAGCGGAGAAGCGAAGCGCGCCGTCCCGCCGGTGGGCATGACGTGACTCGGCCCGGCCACGTAATCGCCCAGCACTTCGAAGGAACGTTCCCCTATGAATATGCCTCCCGCGTGCTTTATCTTTGTTTCCAGCGCCTCAACATCCGCCACGCAGAGGCAGAGATGTTCTGCGGCGTAGTCGTTGGCCAATGCAGCCGCCGTATCCAAATCCGGGGTAAGCACGATCCCGCCGCGGTGCGCCAGGGAAGCCGTGATGATCTCCGCCCGGGAGAGCTCCTCCACCTGCTGGGCGACCGCCACCTGCACCGCTTCGGCCAGCTCCCGGTCGGGCGTCAGCAGGATGGCGCTGGCCAGGGGATCGTGTTCTGCCTGCGCCAGCAGATCCGCGGCCACCCATTCCGCATTGGCAGTTTCGTCGGCGATGATCATCGTTTCGGTTGGGCCCGCAAGTCCTTCGATACCGACCACGCCGAAAACCTGCTGCTTGGCCAGCGTGACGAACAGATTGCCGGCACCGACGATCTTGTCCACGCGCGGCACACTTTCCGTGCCGTAGGCCATGGCAGCGATCGCCTGCGCCCCACCGATGGTGTAAATTTGTTTCAATCCGCAAATATTCGCCGCGGCCAGGATGGTGGCGTGGGGCTGTGGCGGCGTGCAAACCACGATCTCGCCCACACCCGCGACCTGCGCCGGGATGACGGACATCAGCAGCGAGGATGGCAGCGGCGCCGAACCACCCGGCACGTAGACGCCGACGCGTTCGATCGGGGCGACCCGCTGGCCGATTCTGCCGCCCATTTCCGACGTGCTCCAGGATGCTTTAGGTTGGCGCTCGTGAAAATCTCGGATGCGCTTGGCGGAAAGGCGCATCGCCTCAGCCAGGGATTCTGGCAGACCATCGAGTGCCTCAGCGAGTTTTTCCCTTGCAATACACACCTCCTCCAGACGGACCTTGTCCAATATCTCCGTCCAGCGCTGGATTGCTGTGTCGCCTTCTTCCCGCACAGATTTGAGAATGCGGGCAACAGCTTCCGCCGGACCAACGCCTGCGCCGAAAATCTTCGCCACGCTATCTAGAAGCGCCTGCGGATAATCTTCCTGTGCCGCCGGATCTCGGCGCAGGATGGTTTCTTTGGCCTCATCGATCTGTAATATTCTGAGCATGATTTCTCCACGATTCCTGTGAATGTGATTCGTTATTGATCCATTTCAAGCGCCTGCAGCAGCGCCACGCAGGCTTCCGGCTGCTCCTCGAAAATATAAGTCACCGGTGTGACCACCACGCCGCTGCCGCCGATAGCACGCAGCTCCTGGATCACCTGCGCCAGATCGTCGCGGGCCACGACGATGTGCACCGCATACCAATCTCCGCCCTTTTTCGTGATTACGCGCGAAATCGTCGGCCCCTGCAAACCACCGATTACGGACTGCTCGAACATGCGCTCGGCGATGACCTGCGGTGATGCGCCGCGTATATTGGCGAAAATAGAGACGTTGCCCGCAGCACGCAGATGGGCCACGACAAATTCCAGCAACTGTTGGGCTTTGGCAAGCACCTCGGGCTGGGTCTTCAATCGATTCCGGTTGGCGATCAGACAGGCTTGCGATTTCAGCACCAGGCCGTCGTCCAGCGAGCGCAGGCGGTTGTCGCGCAGCGTCGTTCCCGTGGAAACGAGATCGACGATCAAGTCGGCGTAGCCGATGGCCGGCGCCACCTCCAGCGTGCCTTCGGCGCGGATCAGGCGCGTGTCCTCCAACTTGTGACGCGAGAAGAACTCACTGGACACGTTGGGATACTTCGTGGCTACACGCAGCGGGCGGTTGAGGTCGGCGCGCATCTGCGCCAGGTCGGCCATCGTGCGGATTTCCTCCCAGCTTTCGGGGACGATCACGTTCAGCGTGCAGCCGCCGAAACCCAAGGCATCCAACATGATCAGGATCTCGCCGTTCTCACCCTCGCGCTCGAGCACCGTGTCCATACCGGTGATGCCAAAATCGACGCTGCCGTCGCGCACGCTGACCACGATGTCGCCAGCGCGTTGGAAGAGCACCGTAAGATCCGGCATGACCGGGACGGTCGCTTCAAATTGACGCGGGTTCGGTTTGGAGACGTTCAATCCCGCCTCGCTGAGGAAAGCCATCGCCTCCGCTTCCATGCGTCCCTTGCTGGGGAGCGCCAGACGGATGTCGCTGCGTTGCAAATTCATCGGGTCCTCCAAAAAAAAAGAGCCCTCTCGATCAGGGAGGGCTGCATGGGTATCGATTGAAAACCACGACGCGCTTAATGCACTCCTGACCGATCACTGGGCCGGTAATGATGGTGATGGTGGATCTGGGAGAAGCCTGCGTCGTTCATATTGCGCTGGATTGTAAACTATTTTAACCAGAAATGAAAGGGTAAGGACATCCTAATTCGTAGACGTTCGCTTTCCCCACAGTTCAGCATTTTTTCCGGCCCGGGCATAGATTGGGTTTTGAATAGCGAATGAATCAGGCCCCCATTGCCTCTTTGGAGCGTTTGACTTCCCGATTGCGCAGATTGGAATCGAGGATGCGTTTGCGAATGCGCAGACTCTTGGGGGTGACCTCGAGTAGTTCGTCATCCCCGAGGTACTCGATGGCTTGATCCAGACTCATCTCGCGCGGCGGGGTGAGCCGCTCATCAATCTCTCGAAACGACGAACGCACATTGGTGACGTGCCGCTTTTTACAAACGTTGACGACGAGATCTTCGGGACGCTGATACTCGCCGACCACCATGCCCTCATATACTTCGACGCCAGGTCCAAGAAATAACACGCCGCGCTCTTCCGCATTCTTCAGCCCGTAGGTCGTGGTGATGCCCCGCTCCCATGCAACCAGCGATCCCTGGGATCTCCCCAGATCGCCGCCGGAGAGGGAAAGATAATCGTGGAACACGCTGTGCATGAACCCGGCGCCACGCGTGGCGGTCATGAAATGGTAACGGAAACCCAGCAAGCCGCGCGTGGGCACCAGGTAGCGCAATCGCACGACGTCTTCCAGGCCTTCCTGTAAATCCAGCATCTTGCCCCGCCGTTTGCCAAGCATCTCCACCACAGTTCCGACGGACTGCGATGCGCTTTCGATGTAGACCTCTTCCCAGGGTTCGAGCACAATCCCGTCATCGTTGCGCAGGATCACTTCGGGCCGCGAAACCTGGAATTCATACCCTTCGCGGCGCATGGTTTCGATCAAAATCGCCAGATGCAGTTCTCCCCTTCCGGAAACTGTGAAGGATTCCGCTGAATCGCCATCTTCCACTCTCAAGGCAACGTTGGTACGAATTTCCTCGAACAATCTCTCCCGCAGCTTGCGGGAAGTGCTCCAGTGACCCTCACGGCCGTTGAAGGGAGAAGTGTTGACGGCGAAGGTCATGCGCACCGTCGGTTCCTCGACATGAATGATGGGCAACGGGATCGGATGTTCGGGATCGGCCAACGTTTCTCCGATTCTGGCTTCCTCCAAACCCGCCAGCACCACGATTTCCCCGGCGCTGGCAGTTTCGACTTCGACGCGCTCCAATCCCTTGTATAGATAAAGATAGCGCGCCTCGATCGGGATGATCTGACCCTCATGTGTGATGCGAGCTAACGGCGCGCCTACGTTTAGCGTGCCGGCAGCAATCCGACCCGATGCCGTCACCCCGCGGTAGGAATCATAGCCCAGCGTAGTCACGAGCATCTGGAACGGCGCTTGCGGATCGACCTGCGGCGCAGGGATGTGGCGCAAGATGGCCTCGAACAACGGCTGCAAGTTGGGTCCCAAATCGAATGTATTGCCCGCCTGCCCTTCTATCGCATTGGTGTAGATAACCGGAAAATCGGCTTGCTCATCCGTCGCACCCAACTGGATGAACAGATCGAAGGTCTGATCCAACGCCCGATTCGGTTCTGCCCCTTTGCGATCTACCTTGTTGATCACCACCACCGCACGAAGCCCCATCTCCAGCGCTTTACGCAAGACGAAGCGCGTCTGCGGCATCGGTCCTTCAGCCGCATCGACCAGCAGCAGTACGCCGTCGACCATGTTCAAGACCCGCTCGACCTCTCCACCGAAATCGGCATGGCCTGGGGTATCCACGATATTGATCTTCACCCTATCGCCGATCGCTTCATCGAAGATGGAGATCGACGTATTCTTGGCTAAAATGGTGATGCCCCGCTCGCGCTCGAGTTCGTTTGAATCCATCACCCGCTCGACCACCTGCTGATTCTCGCGGAAAATCTTGGCTTGCTTCAACATTCCATCGACCAGCGTGGTCTTACCGTGGTCGACATGCGCGATGATGGCGATGTTACGCAATTCTTTTCGTTCAACGTTCATTTCTCGATGCAACCTCGATTTATTTAACGAGCACAAATAAAGACCCCGGCTTTGAATCGCCGAGGTCGGTTCATTGCTGGTATGAATCATATCAGACCTGACATGTTTTGTGAAGTTCGATATGCCTTGATTTCTACCTACGGGAGGATTGGCGTCAAACCGATGGAGACCCGCCGGTATCGAAGTGCGCTACGCTCGCTTTGGAATATTTCACATCATTGGACTTTACGGCAGCGATGATTGTGAACGGCCTTGACAAACCCGAACATTTGTCATATACATAGGCCAGCATGTTTACCTATGTCGTTCCTGCTCCACGTTCGCGTCGTTCGCGCCGGACCTTCGGTCTGGTATTTGGGGTTGCTGAACGGCATTAAGTTCAACTCGCGTCATGCCCCGCCAGACCGCAAAATGGGTCTGGCGGTTTTTTTTAATGGAGGTTCGATGATCGAAGTCGGC
>Ga0315534_1001780_pt1 | contig 14827 bp, 13 predicted proteins | sample SalMarSW160240MG_FD_203094 | JGI IMG/M metagenome (GOLD analysis project Ga0315534, IMG submission 203094) | Salt marsh sediment microbial communities from the Plum Island Ecosystem LTER, Massachusetts, United States - Salt Marsh Sediment SW1602-40 ... | reverse complement strand
AACCAGCTGAGCTAACCGCCCGTAGAAAAGTGGCGTGCTTGGCGGGATTCGAACCCACGGCCTCAGCCTCCGCAGGGCTGCGCTCTATCCAGCTGAGCTACAAGCACGTTCGGTCGGGTAATGGTGCCGAAGGAGAGATTTGAACTCTCACGCCCTTTCGGACACTACGCCCTGAACGTAGCGCGTCTGCCATTCCGCCACTTCGGCACAGGTGGCAACTCTTTATTGTAGCAAGTGAGGGGCGTATTTTCAAGATTAAGAGGTACGCTTTAGCCCAAGCCCTACGGCCAGTAGAGCTTCCGGGCCTCTTTCGTTAAGTCGGCGCGGAAGTCCGGGTGGGCAATTTCGATGAGGGCCTCGGCCCGCTGGCGCTGCGTCATGCCCTTGAGGTGGGCGATGCCGTACTCGGTGATGACGTAGTCGCTGATGGTGCGCGGCACGGTGACAACCGTCCCCTCGGCCAGCATGGGCGTGATGCGCGAGACGCGCCGCTCGCCGCTGCCGGCGGTGGAGGTGAGCACGGTGATGGAGCGCCCGCCCCGCGAGAGGAAGGCCCCGATGGCGAACGAAGTCTGCCCGCCGGCGCCGCTGATGACGCGCGGGCCGATGGATTCGGCGGCGACCTGGCCGGCGAAATCGACGCTGACGGCGCTGTTGATGGCCACCATGTTATCGTGCTGGGCGATAACGCGCACGTCCAGGCAGTACTCGGCGCTGTGCAGCTCGAAGGCCGGGTTCATGTTGACGAAGTCCATGTCCTCCTTGGTGCCGCCGCCGCAGGCGGTGGCCACCGCCTTAAAGGGGTTGAGGGTCTTGTGCTTGCCGGTGATGACGCCCTTTTTAATCAGGGGGATGATGCCGCGGGGGGTCGTCTCGGAGTGCCAGCCCAGGTCGTTCTTGTCCTCGAAGGTGCCCAGGCGGCAGCAGGCCTCGGAGGTGCCGCCCACGCCCACCTGGAGGGTATCGCCGTCGCGGACGAGCGTGCCCACGTAGCTGGCGATGGTCTTTTCCTCCTCGCTGGCCTCGGCGGTGCGGCGGCCCAGCAGGTCGGTGCCGCCGGGCTGCTTGCCGGAGGGGGTGTGCTCCACGAAGTAGTCAATCTCGGAGACGTGGATGTAGTTATCGCCGTAGGTGCGGATGAGGTTCTTGTTGACCTCGGCCAGGACGATTTTGGCGTTGCGTATCTCGGTCTTCTTCGTCCAGACGGAGGCGCCGAAGGAGCAGTAGCCGTGCTCGTCGGGGGTGGAAAGCTCCACCATGACCACGTCGGCGGGGCCGCGGTCCTCCTCGTGGAAGATAAAGCCCAGGCCCCCGATGGCCAGATCGCAGCGGCGCTCGGAGATAATCTGGCGCACGATGGGCAGCGGGAAGCCGACCTCAATCTTGAACGACATCTCGAAGACGGGGTCGTACCAGCCGAAGTCCCGCCCCGGCGTGCGCAGCGAGAGGAGCACGTTCTCCACCTCGCCCAGGCGGGCGGCCAGGGCCAGCCCCAGGGCCTGGGGCTCGTTGCCCTGCACGAAGCAGACCCGGTCGCCGCTCTTGATGACGCTGACGGCCTCCTCCGGCGAAACTATCTTTTGCTTGTATTCCTCTTCCCAGCTCATGTCTTCATCTCCTTACGGTGGTATTGTCATTGCGAGCCATTCCCGAAGGGAAGGCGCGGCAATCCCTATCATTGTATAAGGAATGTCCCGGAGATTGCCACGTCGCTTCGCTCCTCGCAATGACGTATTACATAAAAACCGGGGAGGGGGAGGACAGAATGTGTCCCGCATCCCCCTCCCCGAATTCGCAAACTCAGGTTCGCTTTCGCGCGCTAGTACCTTACCGCCGAGCAGCGGCAGGTGAGGCAGCGGCGCGCCTCGGTGACGCAGGTCTCCTTGTCGGCGAAGCCCAGGTTAACCTCCTTGAAGTTTTCCTTGCGCTTGCCCGCCGGGGTGACCACCGTCCCGCAGCGTGCCTCTTTCTGGTACTCCCTCAGGTGGAACTGGAAGGCGGGCTCTTCGATGTTGGCCAGGATAGGCTCCGGCGGCTCGGGCGGAAGCTCGGCGCCGCGCAGGTAGCAGTCGATAGCCACGGCGGCCTTCTTGCCGTCGGCGATGGCCTCAATCATGGTGCCCTGCCCGCGGGCCACGTCCCCGCCGGCGTAGATGCCGGCGACGCTGGTGGCCAGACTGCGCTGGTTGGCCTCGATGGTGCCGCGCGGGGTGGCCTTGACCTTGCTGTCGCCCATGAAGCCGAGTTCCACCCGCTGGCCGATGGCGGTGATGACCATATCGGCGTCAACGGTGGTGGCCTCCTTTTCGTCGTAGACGGGGGCGAACTTGCCGTTCTTGTCGTAGCAGGCGGTGCAGCGCTTCATGGCAACGCCCTTGACCTTGCCGGAGCTTACGAGAATCTCCTTGGGGCCCCAGCTCATGTCTACCTTGATGCCTTCGTCGATGGCCTGCTGGATTTCCTCTTCCTGGGCGGGCATTTCCTCGTGGCTGCACTCCAGGCAGATTACCTGGACGCTGCCGGCGCCGAGGCGCAGGGCGCAGGTGGCCGCGTCCATGGCGACGCTGCCGCCGCCGACGACGACCACGTTCTTGCCCACGGCCGGGGTCTTACCGGTGTTGACGGCCTTGAGGAAAGCGAGCGCCTGGACGACGCCGGAGGCGTCTTCGCCGGGGACGTTGAGCTTGGCGCTGTTCTGGGCGCCGGCGGCGATGAAGACGGCGCTGTAGCCCTGCTTCTTGAGGTCTTCGGGGTTCTTTACCGGGCTGTTGGTCTTTATTGCCACGCCCATCTTCTTGATGGCGTCGATTTCCCACTTGACGACCTGGCGCGGCAGGCGGTGCTCCGGCACGCCGACGGCCATCATGCCGCCGGCGACGTCGGCCGCCTCGAAGACGGTAACGGCGTAGCCCTTCTTAATCAGGAAGTAGGCGGCGGTCAGACCGGCCGGGCCGGAGCCGACCACGGCGACCTTCTCCTTCTTGGTGATGGGCAGGTTCTCGGGGAGGCACTGCGGCTTGAGGTAGGCGTACTTGCCTTCGAGGCCGTTCTCCATCACGTAGTCGGCGACGTAGCGCTTGATGTTGTTGATGCTGATGGGGTCGTCCAGCTTGCCGCGGTTGCACTCCGCCTCGCAGGGGTGCGGGCAGACGCGCCCGATGACGCCGGGGAAGGGCAGCTGCTGCTTGAGGTAGCGGTAGGACTCTTCCATCTGCCCACGGGAGGCCATGAGGACGTAGGCGTTGACATCCAGCCCGGCGGGGCAGGTGTTCTGGCAGGGGGGCATGAACGGCTCGGGCAGCGGCCGGAGCGCCTGCGCCATGGCGGCGGTATTATATTTCGGGTCGTACTTTTCACGGCCGACGTTGGGGTTCACGGCGCAGCGAATGGCCAGGCCGCGGTTGAACCGGGCCAGGCAGACGTTGCAGCGCAGGCAGCGGGTAACCTCGTCGAGCTTCCCTTCCTCCCACTTGCGCGGGGTGCGCTGGTCGGCCACCAGCTGGCGGCCCATGGTGATGGCGTCCGCCCAGCCGTTGCGCAGCACTTCCTCGGCCAGGTACGGGTCGTGCTGGCCGGGGACGATTAGAGGTATTTTCAACTCGGGCTTAAAGTGCTTGGCATGCTCGATAAAGTCAAACCCGTCTTGAGGGAAGAACCATTTTCTGCCTTCGTAGGAGCCGTCGGAGAGGTGGATATAACTGGCGCCGAGCTCCTCGCACCACTTGGCTACCTGGATAAGCTCTTCCTCGTGGATGGAGCCGGGCATGTGCTCGTCGCCGCTGAGGCGGATACCGAGGCAGTAGTCGGGCCCCACCCTTTTCCTGGTGGCCACCAGCAGGTTCTTCAGGAAGCGGAAGCGGTTCTCCAGCGAGCCGCCGTATTCGTCGGTACGCTGGTTGGAGCGCGGCGAGAGGAACTGGTGGATAAGGTAGCCGTGCGGGCTGTGGAACTCGACGGCGTCGTAGCCGCAAATCCTGGCGGCGGCGACGGCGGTGGGGAAGGTCGTCTCCATGTAATGTATTTCTTCCAGGGTCAGCACTTTAGGGGCGGTGGTAGCGCCCAGCGTCTGCGCCTTGGTCTCGTAACCGCGGGGCATGATTCTGTCCTCATAGTCCTGGGGGCGCTCGGAGGGGATGGCGGAAGGCGCCCCCGGGATTTCGCCGGAGGTCTTGCTGGAGCCCTGGCGGCCGAAGCTGGGGGTAATCTGGATGAAGGCCTTGGCGCCGCACTGTTTGATGCCCTCGGCCAGGTTGGACTGGCCTTCGTAGTAGGTGCGGCCGCTGATACGCGGGTTACCGAAGCTGGTGGTCTTGGCGCCCCAGTCGGTGGCGAAGGTGCACTCGATGGTGATGAACCCGGCGCCGCCTTCCGACCTGCCGGCGTAGGAATAGATACATTCTTCCCTGATGTACCCGTTCTCATCGGCGCCGCCGGTGGTGGTGCAGGAGCCGCCGATGCGGTTCTTTATCTCCAGCGGGCCGAGCTTGATGGGGGAGAATAGTATTGGGAAATCCGTCATGGTATCTCCTTTCTTTTTACGTTGCTTTCTTTATTTAGTGTGTCTTTTAGAAGTATCGATGCCGAGTATCCTGGCCAGGTTTTCGCCGAAAATCCCCCGCTTGACCTCGTCGGTGACGGGGGCGTAGCCGTAGCCCTTCTGGAGGTCTTCCGGCATCTCGAACGTCCGGAGGCCGATAATCGCCTCGCGGAAGAGGCCGCCGGGGCCGTAGAAGTCGGTGCCCCAGACGATGCGCTCCGGGCCGGCGAACTGGATGGCCTCGCCGATGATTTCCGCCAGGCGGCGCGGCGCCGCCTTATACCACGGCATAATCAGGCTGAGGCTAATGTAGACGTTGGGGTGCGACAGGGCCACCATGTTCAGGTCGCGGCACTGCGGCCAGCCGGCGTGGAAGGCGATTATCTTGAGGTCGTAGAAGTCGTTGACCACGTCGTCCAGCAGGACGGGCAGGCAGTACTTGGCCTTGCCGGGCGGGCACCAGCTCCAGCCGGTGTGGATGGACACGGTGACGCCCAGTTCTTCGCATCGCTTGTAGAAGGGCCATATCCGCTCGTCGTTGATGTAGGTATCTTCCGGCGGATAGAACTTGAAGAGCTTGCAGCCCCTTTCCTGGGCCAGGTAGTCCAGCTCCCAGAGCACGTCTTTCATGCCGCGCTGGATGAACGGGCCCACGTTGGCCTGGACGATTAATCTATCCGGGTACTTTTCGGCGGCGGCCAGCAGGTAGCCGTTGGTAGACCACTTGGTGGTATAGCCGGTGGTGTCCATCATCGATTCGGGCAGGACGCAGGCCATGTCCACGCCGTAGCGGTCCAGGTAGACAATCAGCTTGTCTTCCTCGGGCATATCCGATTTTTCGGCCTTGGTTACCGGCGGCTCTTTCCAGTCTTTGGTAACGTGGTGGGGAACGGCGCCAAAGGCGCGGGCGGTTTCCGCCGTCCCGTAGACCCACTTGCGGTATTCGGGGAAGTAGTTGAAGTATTTTTTGTTCGCCTCGCCGCTGAGGTGGCATTCGACGTCTATCTTAAAATAGTCGTCTTTTTCAAACTCGGGATACTGTGCCATTGTCTTAACTCCTTATCCGGTAGCGGCCAGGCCCTATTTCTTCTTTTCGGGGCGGTAGGAGCGGAAGTACTTGGTCTTATTCAGGCGCTCCTCGTACTTCTCGTGCATCTTGTGGAAGGCCTCGCGCTCGCCCATGCTCTCGCGGTCGCGGATGAACATAAGCTCCCGCTCGTCATCGCTGTACTTGAGGTTGGTGGAGAAGGTGTGGTAGAGGATGACCTCTTTGAGGTTGGTCAGGCCGAGGCGGCTCAGCATGTGGCGGCGGGCGAACTTGCCCATGACGACGCAGTCGCGCGGCAGCAGGGAGATGGCGGCGGCCAGGTTATGGACTTCGCTCTCCAGGTCTTCCTCGGGGACGGACTTGGTGACGTAGCCGGCTTCCTCGGCCTCCTGGCCGCTGATGGTGCGGCCGGTGAGGAGAATTTCCTCGACCTTCTTGGTATGGCCCATGACCAGCTCGAGGGGAAGGGTGGGCAGACCGCCGAAGGCGAGCCGCTGGCCCATCTGGGAGAACTTGGCGTTATCGGCGCAGACGACGATATCGGCGGCCTTGGTGATGTAGAGCCCGGCCTCGATGGCCCAGCCGTGCACCTGCACCATGACGACCTTGTTGCAGTCCAGGATGGCCTGCGGGAATCCGTAGAGCTGGTCCTGGTCCGTCTGGAGGCGGATGCGCTGGCTGGGTTTGACGCCTTTGGCCCCGCCGTAGACGCGGTAGACCATGGACAGGTCGAACCCGGCGCAGAAGTTGCGGCCGGCGCCCTTGAAGATGACCACGTTGCAGTCGTCGTCGTGGTTGATTTCCCACATGGCCTTCTTGATATCGCCGGTCATGTACTCTTCGCCGATGGAGATGCAGTTGTTCTTGTCCGGCCGGTTCAGCGTCAGGTAGGTAACCTTGGGGTATTCCTTGTCTTTTTCCAGGGTAATGGATTCGAATTTCGGGTAAGCCATTAAATTTTCCTCCGTTTTACATTATTTCGCGGTCGTATCGGTTGACCTGTCCCGCCCGCGACGGCATGAGGGGCATGGGTGAAAGGTGAGCGGCGGCGCGGGGGATAGGCCGTTATTTTCGCTTAGCTGCTGTCGAAGCCGTAGATGGGCTGGGGCAACGGCCGGAGCCCCGGAAAGAGTGAAAATGCCTTGCGGCGCGCTTTGAGCAGTCCCATTTTACCAGTACAGCTTCGGTAGGCCGGTGCGTCCGGTTGCCTTTCTAGCCGGCGGGGACACGCGGCGTAACAACGTACCGGAGGCGGCGAGAAACGGAGGCATTAGTGTCAAGAAAGCCCTGTCCCCTCTGTTCGCTTGCGTAATAATACGGGCACGATTTCCCCGAAAAATTACGCCATAATAGTTTACCTTATACCAAACTTGATGTCAAACGGCGCGGGAGTTCGGACCGCCGGTTACGGGGCGCCGTCGCGGCGCCGGAGGTAGTGCTTCCGCAGGGTCGCTACCGCCTCGTCCGGCAGGGGGTTGACCGGCCCCGTTGCCCGGGCCAGCAGGTAGATGCGGGCGGTCTTCTCGGTAAGCTCGGCGGCGGTCAGGGCGTCTTCCAGGGTGCGGCCGGTGGCCACTACTCCGTGGTTGGCCAGCAGCACGGCGCTGCGGTCGCCCAGGGCGTCCAGGGCGCCGTTCACCTGCTCCGGGGTGCCGGAGGGGGCGCGGGGCGCCAGCTCGATGGGGCCGCCGAGGCCGGCCACCTGGTCTTCCAGAACGGGCGGGATGGCCTGCCCGGCCACGGCCATGGCGCTGGCGTGGACGGAGTGGGTATGCACCACCGCCCCCACGTCGGGACGGGCGCGGTAGACGGCGATGTGCAACGGCGTCTCCACGGAGGGCGTCAGGCTGCCGTCAATCACCTCCCCGTCGAAGGCCACCACGACGATATCGGCGGCGGTGAGAGACTCGTAGCGGCGGCCGCTGGGGGTAATCGCCAGGAGCGGCCGCCCCGCCTCGGGCGGCAGCCTCAGGCTGACGTTGCCGGAGGTGCCCACCACCAGGCTCAGCGCCGCCATGCGGCGGGCGTATTCCAGAACCTGCTCTCTTTCCGGCTGCCAGCGTTCCATGACCTGCCTCCCGGGGTGGTGATTACGTCTTACTAATTCTATTACAGAACCACCGGTTAATCCAGCCGGGGTATTTTGACAGGGGCCTGGGGAGGATAGTAGAATAGTATATATAGTTAACTATTCAATTTGTGAACCAAGTCTTTGTTTGGGGGCGAACATGAACAGAGAAACTCTGGACAACGTCGTCACGGGCTTGCTTTCCATCACGCCGCTTATCCGCCGCAACATCCAGCGCAAGGTGATGCGGACGGCCTTCGCGCAGATTGAAGAAGACATCACCCTGCCGCACCTGGAAGTGATGATAGCCCTCAAGGAGGGGGGCACCCGGCACATCGCCGAGATAGGACAGCGGCTGCAGATACCCAAGCCGCAGATGACGCCCCTCATCGACCGGCTGGAGAAGCTGGGTATCGCCGTGCGGCAGGAGGACGCCGCCGACCGGCGCACCACCAACATCGCCCTGACCGATAAAGGCCGCCGCATCATCGAGGAGTTTGACGGCGTTATCAAGGACGGCATCCGCGAGAAGTTCGCCTGCCTCACCGACGCCGAGCTGAAGGAGCTGTCCACATCGCTGCGCAAGCTGGGGGACATCCTCTCCAAGCTGCCGTAAAAAACCCAGGAGAGTAACCTTGACCGTTACCGAATCGCCCGTCTACCAGAGTAACCTGCCCCGGAAGCAGGTGGTGGCCGCCATGGCCGGCACCATGCTCTCGATGCTGCTGGGCTCGATATTCATGACCATCACGGCCACGGCCATGCCCCGCATCATTACCGACCTGGGCGGCTTCAGCCTGTATACCTGGGTCTTTACCGCCTACATCATCGCCGAGACGATATCGCTGCCGCTGGCCGGCAAGCTAAGCGATATGTACGGCCGCAAGTGGCTCCTGGTGGCCGGCATGGGGCTGTTCGTCATCGGGGCGTTTCTCAGCGGGCTGAGCCAGTCGATGACCCAGCTTATCTTCTACCGCGTCATCCAGGGGTTCGGCTTCGGGGCGATGAGCGCCCTGGGCTTTATCGTCATCGCCGACCTCTTCCCCCCGGAGGAGCGCGGCAAGTACAGCGGCATCATGGCCGGGGTCTTCGGCGTCTCGACGGTCATCGGGCCGACCCTGGGGGGCATCATCACCGATAGTCTGGGCTGGCGCTGGTGCTTTTTCGTGACCGTGCCCCTCGGGATAATCATCATTCTGCTCTTTATCTTTATGTTTCCCCAGTTCCGCGCGGCGCGGGAGAGGCACCGGCTCGACTACCCCGGCGTGGCGGCCATGGCCCTCGGCATCGTGCCGCTGATTCTGGCCCTCAACTGGGGCGGCGCCGATTTCGCCTGGAGCTCGCCGCTGATTATCGGTCTTTTCGCCTTCAGCGCCGTCATGCTGACGGCCTTCGTCTTCATCGAGCGCCGCGCCAGCGAGCCGATTATTCCCATCTCGCTGTTCCAGAGCCGCGTCGTGGCCATTTCGGCCATCGTCGCCTTTCTCCAGGGGGCGGCCTTCTTCTCGGTGGTTAGCTTTATCCCGCTCTTTTTCCAGGGGGTGCTGGGAGCCGACCCCACCCGGAGCGGGCTGTTTATGACGCCGATGATGCTGAGCATGGCCCTCGGTTCGTTCGTCGGCGGGCAGCTGCTCTCCCGCACCGGGGGGCATTACCGCCTCCAGGCCACCATCGGGTTCGGGCTGGCGGCGGTGGGCTTCTTCCTCCTGGCCGGGATGACGCCCCAGACGACCTTTCTCATGGCCGCCGTCTACATCTCCATTGCCGGGTTCGGCAACGGCAACATCATGCCCATCCATACCATCGCCGTCCAGAATACCGTTCCTTATAACGTGATGGGGTCGGCTACCTCGCTGATATCGCTATTGCGGCCGCTGGGGGGCGTCTTCGGGCTGGCCATCGTCGGCTCCATCCTCAATAACCGCTTCGCCGCGAACTTTTTCGGCAACCTGCCGGCGGAGGTGACCGACGTGGTGCCGATGGCCGAGCTGACCAGCATCGTGGACAATCCCCAGGCGCTGGTAAATCCCGAGTCCCAGGACGCCTTGCAGAGCATGTTCCTGGGCCTGGGGCCTCAGGGCGAGGCCCTCTTTGAAACGACGCTGACGACGCTGCGCGAGTCGCTCAGCTCGGCGCTGACGCAGGTCTTCATGGTGTTCCTGGGGATAACGCTGCTGGCGCTGGTGGTCAACCTCTTCCTCAAGGGGGTTCCGCCGTACCGGCCCAAAGAGGTCATGCGGGCGGTTAAGGAGAGGAAGTAGGGGAGAAAACTGGCTGGTGTCCTCCTTCGCGCCGCGGCGATAGCTCTATGGATGCGGCGTGATGGCGAGGATAGTAATGGCTTGCCTGGCGGGGCCGTAGCACCAGAAAACCCGGTAAGCGGCCGGGGTCTTCTGTTCGGCGTAGGCTTCGAAGACCTTTTCCCCGTTCGGTCCTTTCACGCTGGCATATTCGTGGGTACGGAGACTGTTGTGCCGTGGATTGCTGGCCAGGTAGTGGAGTGTTTTCCTGACGGCCTTATAGCGTTTCTGCTGGGATGCGTCCGACTTGAGCCGGTGGTAGGTCTTACGGGCGGTTTCCGTCCAAACTAGCTCGAACAAAGCAACCGGCCTTATAGCTCGTCCGGGTCTATTCTAGATACTTTTCCCCGGGCGGCCTCGGCGAGACCTTGCCGCACCAGGGCGAGGGCCTCCGGGTTATTGAAGAGCCAGGCTTCCGCCGCCGGGACGCTTACCTGCGGGTCGAGGACAATCTGCCCGGTGGAATTGGTGTATATGTGGTAGGTGATGCCCTTGGGGACAGAAACCCTGCTTAATCCAATCCGTTTCTTGGCATCCGGTTTGACGTTATCGGCCACCCTCGCGAAATCCGTATTATTAATTATCATATCTCTTTTATTATAGTGCTGGTGGGATTAGTTGTCAAGTGGGTAAAACCCACTCCATTACTATTAGCTCTAGCTGTCTCGTTTGACATATCACGTTATATTGCTGATAATATAAGGTATCTGTATTCGCCCGCCGGGGGGAAACATGACCGAAGCCAAGGTGCCGGATTTTGGCGCCAAGCACGGCTCGCGCTCCGGGAAGAAGCCGGAAGCGGGCCTGGTGATGCGCTCCAAGGTCTGGATGGAGAAGGACGGCAAGCTCTTTATGGGCTGGGGCCGGGCAACGCTGCTGGAGCGCATCGACGAGCTGGGCTCGATATCGGCGGCGGCGCGCTCGATGCGCCTGGCCTACCGCAACGCCTGGCTCTGGGTGGAGGCGATGAACCGGCTGGCGGGTGCTCCGCTGGTGGTGAAGTCCACCGGGGGGGCGCGGGGCGGCTACGCCCGCCTCACCGAGGCAGGGCGACAACTGGTGCGCGAGTACAAGGAAAAGCGCGCCAGCGTGCGCCGCACCCTGGCCGGGGACGGATATGACGGCTAATCAAAGGCATGGCCGGCTGTGGCGCGCTGCCGCGGTGGTTTTATCCATCGGGGTTATACTGGCGGTAGCCATCGGCTGCGGCGAAAACCCCGCCGCCATAACCGCCTTCTGCGGCTCGGCCAGCAAGCCGGCCATGGAGGAGGCCGCCGCCGCCTTTACCGGGGCGACCGGCATCACCGTTTACCTCAACTTCGGCGGCTCGGGGACGATGCTCTCCCAGATGAAGATAGCCGGTACGGGTGACCTCTACATCCCCGGCTCGCCGGACTACATGGTCATGGCCGAGCGGGACGGCGTCGTCGACGCGGCCACGATTAAGATTATCGCCTACCTGGTGCCGGCGATACTCGTACAGGAGGGCAACCCGAAAGACATCCAATCGCTGGCCGACCTGACCCGCCCTGGCGTCGAGGTGGGCATCGGCGACCCACAATCGGTCTGCGTCGGGCTTTACGCCTACGAAATCATGGAGTACAACGGGCTCCTTGAGGCTATCGTCCCCAACATTGTCACCCACGCCGAGAGCTGCTCCCAGACGGCCACCCTGGTGGCCCTGAAATCGGTGGACGCCATTATCGGCTGGCGCGTCTTCGCCAGCTGGCACGATAACATCCAGGCGGTCTACCTTGAGCCGGACGAGCTGCCGCGGTTGGCCTACATCCCCGGGGCGGTTTCCAGCTACAGCCAGGTCAAGGCCAGCGCCGAGGAGTTTCTGGGTTTTCTGGTCTCGGCGGAAGGGCAGGCGATATTCGCCAAATGGGGCTACCTGGCCACCGAGGCGGCCGCCCGCCAGTACGCGCCGCAGGCCGAAATCGGCGGGGAGTACCGGCTGCCGGAGAGCTACCGGCCGCTGGTTCAATAACAGGTTTGGGGTGAGGTTTAGCGGTGTTTAGATTTCTTAAAGGTGTCGGCGGGGAGCGGGCCTTCCGCGGGGCCACCATCAGCGCTCTGGTGCTGCTGGGGCTCTTTTTCACCGGCATCATCGTCTCCATGCTGGCCTACACCGACTGGGACACCTTTATCGCCGCCCTCTTCTCCGAGGAGATACTCTTCGCCGTCCGCCTCAGCGTCACCACGGCCACCATCTCGGCGGTGGTCTCCATCCTCATCGCCATCCCGGTGGCCTACGCCATCTCCCGCACCAGCTTCCCCGGCAAGGACATCGTCGATAGCCTGCTGGACCTGCCCATCGTCATCTCGCCGGTGGCCCTGGGCGCGGCGCTGCTGGTCTTCTTCAACACGCCGCTGGGTTCCGCCATCGACGACAACATCGTCAAGTTCGTCTTCTCGGTGCCGGGCATCGTCCTGGCGCAGTTTACCGTCATCAGCGCCCTGGCCATCCGCCTCTTAAAGTCCACCTTCGACGGCATCGACCCGCGCTACGAGCAGGTGGCCCGCACCCTGGGCTGCTCCAAGCCGGGGGCGTTCTTCCGGGTGAGCCTGCCGCTGGCGCGCGACGGCCTGATTGCCGCCGCTATCCTCACCTGGGCGCGGGCCGTGGGCGAGTTCGGGGCGACGGTCACGCTGGCCGGGGCCACCGCCATGAAGACGGAGACGCTGCCCACCGCCATCTTCCTCAGCCTGGCCAGCGCCGACGTCGGCAAGGCCATCGCCGTGATATTCGTGCTGGTGATTATCGCCGTCGCCGCCCTCCTGGTCATCCGCAAGCTCATCGGCCGCAGGTACCAGCTATGATTGAAATCCGCGACCTCTCCCTGCGCCTGGGAGAGTTCCACCTCAAGGACATCAACCTGACGATTGACGACGGGGAGTATTTCGTTATCTTGGGGCCGACCGGGGCGGGCAAGACGGTGCTGCTGGAGTGCCTGGCGGGGCTGCACCGCCTCCGGCAGGGGCGCCTCTACGAGGACGGCCGGGACATCACCCGCCTCACCCCGGAGGAGCGGAACCTGGGCTACGTCCCCCAGGACTACGTCCTCTTTCCCTTCCTCAACGTGCGGCGCAACATCGCCTTCGGGCTGGGGCCGGTGCGCCGTAACCGCGACGAGGTAATGGCGCGGGTCGATGAGCTGGCCGAACTGGTGGGGGTGACCCACCTGCTGGAGCGGCAGCCGCGTACCCTGAGCGGCGGCGAGAAGCAGCGCGTCGCCCTGGCGCGGGCACTGGCGCCCTCGCCGCGCGTCCTCCTCCTCGACGAGCCGCTGGGCGCCCTCGACCTGCGCACCGCCCGCTACCTGCGCCTGGAGCTGAAACGCATCCACCGCGAGCTGGGCCTGACCACCGTCCACATCACCCACGACCTGGTGGAGGCCTTGGAAATGGCCGACCGGGTGGCCGTCGTCCAGGACGGGCGGGTGGAGCAGGTGGCCGGGCCGGAGGAGATGCTCTTTTCCCCGGAGGGGGAGGCCGTGGCCGATTTCATCGGGGCGCCCAACATCCTCAGCTGCGACTACAGCCGCGAGCTGGGGCAGGGGCTGGTGGAGGTCGGCTGCGGCGACCTCAAGCTCACCGTCCCCCACGAGGGCGGCGCCGTCCGCAAGGTGGCCATCCTGCCGCGCCACATCTACGTCTCCGAAACGCGCCCGCCGGGATTATCCGTCAACGGCTTCGAGGGGCGGGTTACCGCCATCACGCCGGTGGGCAACACGGTGCGCATCTGGATTGAGACCGGCGCCACCACCCTCATGGCCGAGATACCTTCCTATCTCTTCGCCGAGATGAACCTGGCGGTAGGGCGGGAGGTCTTTATCATCCTGCGCATGCGGCGGATACGCTGCTACGAAAAAAAATGAAAAATACGCTAACCGGACGAACCTTTTTATTCCTGCGGCGTTATAATATAACAGAGCGCTGACCGAAAACAGGAGGTTGGTATGAAAAAGATACTTTTAGCGTTACTGGTAATTATCATTGTGGTGGGGGCGGTGGCCTGCGCCAGGAGCGAGACCGCCAGTGAGGGCGGCGGGTCTCACGATTCGGCGCTGACGATGCCGGCAACCACCTCGCCACCGGGTATGGTCGTGGGGTCGGCCCCGGGGTCGGTTACCCAGAAAGACTACGAATCATCGTCATCGCAGCCACAGCCGGATATAATCATCACCGCCGACCGTCTCATTATCCGCACCGGCAGTCTGGCGCTGGTGGTGGAGGACGTGGACGAGGCCATCGACCAGATTGCCTCCATCGCCGGGCTTTATAACGGCTACGTCGTCGCCTCCAACAGCTGGCAGGACGGCGACCGGATGGCGGGCAACATCGCCATACGGGTGGAGGTCGCCTATTTCGAACCGGCCATGAGCGGCCTGAGGGGCCTGGCCGTGGAGGTAAACTCGGAGAGCACCTCCGGCGAGGACGTGACCGAAGAGTACGTTGACCTGGACGCCCAGCTGCGCAACCTGGAGGCGAGCGAGGCCCAGCTGCTGGAGCTGATGCAGCAGGCCGGGGACGTCAGCGAGATACTGGAAGTCCAGCGCGAGCTGGTCAAGACACGCGACGAGATTGAGCGCATCAAGGGGCGCATGCAGTACCTGGAGAGTAGCGCCGCCATGTCCTACATCGCGATAAGCCTGGAGCAGTCCAAGCTCACCGTCGAGTTTATCGCCGCCAGCCGGAACGTCAAGACCGGGCAGGAAGTCCACTTCACCCCCATCGTCGCCGGCGGCTTCGCGCCTTACAGCTACGACTGGGACTTCGGCGACGGCAATACCAGCACCGAGTCGAACCCCGCCTACGCCTACAACGATGACGGCAGCTACACCGTCTCGCTGGTGGTGACCGACGACCGC
>Ga0315534_1001778_pt1 | contig 14837 bp, 12 predicted proteins | sample SalMarSW160240MG_FD_203094 | JGI IMG/M metagenome (GOLD analysis project Ga0315534, IMG submission 203094) | Salt marsh sediment microbial communities from the Plum Island Ecosystem LTER, Massachusetts, United States - Salt Marsh Sediment SW1602-40 ... | reverse complement strand
GACCAGGGGTTGGAAGGCTTGGAACTGAGACGGCTGGTTCTCTCCTCCAACTATGAAGCTGATGGGACAGCCATGGTGGCCGCCGGCCACGGCATCTACATCACCCGCACGGGGGGGGAAGAGTGGCAACCGTTAGGACCACCCATCTCGGCGCTCTGGGTGACTGATCTGGCTCTCTCCCCAGCTTTCGACGCCGAGGCTGTTCTCTTCGTGGCCGGATATGATGACGAATACCGCGATCGCCTCTATCGCTCCACGGATGGCGGCCAGACTTGGTTGGAGGTGGGAGATGAGTTTGCGGGCCAGTCTTTCGAGGGACTCGTCCTCTCGCCCCAGTACGCTGTGGACAACCTGCTTCTCGCCTCAACGGATAGAGGAGGCTACCGTTCTGTAGACGGAGGGGAAAGCTGGCAGTCGCTGAACATCCCCGATGCCTCTTCCGTTGTCTTGTCTCCTGGCTTTGCCATCGACCGTACCATCTATGCCAGCGGCTATGCACTCTATCGCTCACGGGATGGTGGAGAGAGCTGGACTACCTTGTATGCGTCAGCGGCGGCGCTGCCCACAGTCACGCCATCGCCCACAGTCGCGCCGTCGCCTGCCCCCGCTCCGAGTCCCACTCCATTCGCTTGTCCCGGCCTAGATCCTGCCTTCTTGTCAATCGCCGCGCGTCTGGAGAGTCTCCGTCGCGATTTCACCGATCTTCCGAACGTGGGCTGTCCCACCGGCCCAGCACAGACCATCAGCGGTGCCTGGCAGGCGTTCTTACTCCAGGCTCCTGCATCTAGCGGGCCCGCCCCTCCAAGCTACATGATTTGGCGATCCGACAGCCGCACCATCTACGTGGTCACCCCAGCCGATAGCGCTACAGGCCGCTCTCAAGTTCTGGTCTACGATGATGATTGGAGCGAGGGAATGGCTGAGATCCCCCCTTCTTGCGCGGGCCTCTCCCCTCCGTCCGGGCTCCAGATTCCCATCCGAGGCTTCGGCAAGGTGTGGTGCGACCATAGCCTCCACACCCTCATCGGCTTCGGCTACGAGTCAGAGAAGGCGGCTGACTTGCTCGTTCAGGAGACGGAGCGGGGCCTCTACCTCAGCGTCCCTGAGGCTCACGACTTCGTCATTGATCTCGCTGACGGGGTTGCCTTCTCAGAGTAGAACTCCCGATCAGTGACCCTTGAAGGGCCTATCCACGGATAGTGGCTTAGGCGTGAGTACTGGCTAGTCATCCAGTCCGGGAAGGTGTGGCCTTCCTTGCGAAGATCGGCGGATGCCAGGCCAAGCGGTTCGAAGTCTCCGAGGACGGGCTTCAGTACACCTTCTACCTGAGGGAGGATGCTGCACACACGGCCGAAGGGCTAGGGAGTGAGCTTGGTCTCCTCTTGGGCTTCGAGGAGTGATGGCGCCCAATGGCGAGGACCGACGGACTTGCCGCACGGAGGATGGCTTCTCTCTCGTCTGGTGCCAGATCCGCTGTGTGCCGCATGGGTGACTACCGCGTTGGCAAGCAAAGCGGCGACTCCTCGTCGACTGGCCTGGTGCAGTAGCGGGACGCTCAGACAGGTCAGGTGCGAAGCTGTGTCTGCCGTCCGTTCGTCGTCGCCGGCGACCCAGCCACTGGTTCGTTTGGCGCTTCACTGGCTCACGGTGATGGGTGCCAGTAGTATGGCGTCGTCGACGAGAGGCTCCAGGTTTTCATCTCATACCGGCAGTCGTTCTCCGGTTTTCCAGTAGTATATGCCCACCTTGACGACGTATTGACCATCTGGAGTACCGGGAGGTACCTCCAGTCTGTATTACTTTCTCGCTATCCGCCATGCTGGCCAGTCTGACGTGCCGCGTCCGCCGCGCAGCAGCAGGGCATCCTCCTGTACCAGGATGCGGCCATCCGGGTGCACCACGTGGACAAACACGGTGTAATCCCTGTCTATGTCGGCCATCGCCTCCCACCACAAGGTGATCCCGACCGTCTCTCCTGCCCTCACCCTCCTGCGCTGCACGGCGCAAGCCAGAAGAGCGATCCTCTCCCCGAGATCGCGCCACAAAGGCTGGCCGATCTCCATCACACCTGAGGCTGAGAACCCCTCCAGTTTCCGTTGTGCACGCCTGTGATCGGGATCAATCACCAGCACCTGCTCGTAGGCTGTCGTCGCCGCCTCGAACCCACCCAATCGTTCGTAGGCTAGTCCGAGACCATCGTACGCGGCGGAAGACGGCGGAGTCGGCTGGCGCACAGCGAAGGGGGTGCGCCTGTGAGCTCAAGGGAGTCATGCTGCCATCATGTTGCGAGCTCAGTATCATCGATACCAGGACTGATTCTATGCTGGCAAGGAGAGCGGTTTCGGTTGTGCAGTTTGGAAGGCAATGGTATGATGTGTGCGAGAATCGTAGGCGCCCCGTTGCTGGACGCTGACACCACTATGCGTTGTGCGCTCTCATGCGCTCTGAGGAATCGGCTTGCTAACGCGCTTGGCCTAGCGTCTCGTCATGCACCAAGATGGTGCCGCTGATCACGTCTTCATGCCCAGGATAGGGGTGTGCGGGGCAGTCCACGCACCAACTCCGACGGAGAAGGGAGAGAGAGATGTCGGCGACACTGAACAGGCGAGCGGCAAGGATTCTGGTCTCAGTTGCTGCGGTGGTCGCGCTCGCCGGAGTGGCGATAGATATCCAGTCGGCATCGGCAGGCGATGGCGGCTGGGTCACCTACAGCAACGGCAACGAAGTGCTAGCCCTGGGGCTGGAAGGAGACCTGGTGTGGGCAGCCACGCTTGGCGGGGCCGTGGTGTGGGATACAAGTCCAGCGGTGGCCTACGCCAAGTTCTATCCCAGCGACGGTCTGGCGACCAACGATGTGATGTGCGTCTCGGTCGATCCATCGGGTCGAGAATGGTTTGGCACCGACGACGGGTTCAGTGTGCTGGATGAGAACGGTACGCCTTTGGACCAGACGGATGACACCTGGTTGACCTTCACAGAGGCCGACGGGTTGGCATTCAGTAAGGTCCTAGACATCGCCATCGATGGAAGCGACTACAAGTGGGTAGGCACGTGGGGCGGCGGTGTGAGCCTGCTCGACGATGGCGGAACACCCTTCAGCAAGGCAGATGACACCTGGCAGACGTTCACGACAAGCGACGGCTTGGCCCATGACGACGTATCTGCTGTGGCCTTTGATGACAGCGGGAACGTGTGGTTTGGCACTGGTGGGGGGGTAAGCGTGCTGGATCACAACGGCACGCCGTTGGCCAAATCCGATGACACCTGGCAGACGTTCACCGTCTCCGATGGACTCGCCACGAACATGGTCCGAGACATCGCCATCGGTGGCACGGGACTCAAGTGGATCGCTTGCAGTGGGACGACCACCGGTGGAGTAAGCGTCTTGGCCGACAACGGCACTCCTTTCAACAAGGGAGACGATACCTGGCAGAACTTCACCACGGGAGACGGTCTGGCGAGCAACAATGTGGCGGCGCTAGCCCTGGAGAGCAGCAAAGTGAAATGGTTCGCGACCGACGCTGGGGTCAGCGTTCTTTGCGATGAGGCCACACCTTTCAACAAGACAGATGATCAGTGGAACACCTTCACCACTGCAGACGGCCTGGGTAGCGATGACGTTCGCGACGTGGCTCCGGGCGGCGGCGACGTATGGTTGGCCACTCCCAAGGGCGTCTGTGTGCTTGACGACAACGGCACTCCACTCAACAAGGGGGACGATTCCTGGCAGACGCTCCTGACGGACGACCGGCTGCCGGCCAACTATGTCACACACGTAGCCATTGATGCGAGTGGCAACAGATGGTTTGCCACGCTGGGTGGAGCAGCGGTGCTAGACGACAATGGCACACCGTTCAACCACAGTGATGACAGGTGGCAGACCTTCACCGTTGGCGACGGTCTGGCCAGCGACTACGTCACCGGGGTGGCAGTCGGTCGGACTGGCTACGTGTGGTTCACCACGAATGGCGGCGCGAGTGTGCTCAACCACAACCGGACGCCGTTCGAGAAAAGCGATGACACGTGGCAAACTTTCACGACCAAGGACGGCCTGCCCAACAGTTTCGTCTACACGCTCTCCATCGACGATGCGGGCCTGAAGTGGTTCGGCACCTTGGGCGGCGGGGTTTGGCTGCTGTCGGACAACGGTACCCCGCTGTTCAAACTCGACGACACGGACCAGGTCTTTGATACGTCGGGAGGTGGGCTGGTGCACGATACTGTCGGTGCCATAGCGTTCGACGGTGCTGAATACCGGTGGTTCTGTACGGACGGCGGGGTCAGCGTCCTGGACGACAACGGCACGCCGCTGAATAGCGGGGATGACAAGTGGCAGACCTTCACCTCAGCCGACGGACTGGTGAGCGACTACGTCTTCGCCGTGGGCATCGATCCGGCGGGGTACAAGTGGTTCGGCACCGAGGAGCCTGGAGGAGTCAGTGTGCTGGATGACAACGGCACGCCCCTCAACGATGCGGATGACCAGTGGGAGTCCTTCGGCACGGCTGATGGACTGGCCGCGGGATGGGTACACGCCGCCACGACGGACGGCGCCAACGAGAGGTGGTTCGGCCTCGTGAGCCTGTGGACGGGCGGTGGGGGCGTCAGTGTCCTCAACGATGGGGGAACGCCGGTGAGCAAGGGCGATGATGGCTGGAGTTACTACGGCGTCGCCGACGGTCTCGCCAGTCTTGGCGTGGAAGCTATCGCGTTCGAAGGGCCGTTCCGATGGTTCGGTACCTCCAATGGGGTGAGCGCACTGGTGCCGTACACCTGGTCGTTTCCTCTGGGCATGAAGCAGGGCTAGTCAACACATCGGCAGCCCGGATCACCTTTTAGCGCGGGTGCTGGCTCAACTCGGTGCTGCCAGGAGCCATCTGTAGAGCGGCCTCGGGCAGGATGTGCTGCTCAGATTCTGCCCAGCATTTCCCCAGCTTGGGTGTCCTCGCCGTGCGCCGAGGATGCCTACTGCCTCCTTCGATCTGAGGACGGAGTCCTCTTGCTTCTGCTACGCTCTGTCGCCGATCAGTCCTAATCTTGCGTACATACAAGGTAGGGAAACGACGGTAAGGCATGCTGTGTCGCCACACCGGGCTCGAGGCCAACTCGAGCGACATGTGCCTCGGGGTGGGAGCTGCTGCAAGACTCCCGCTGGGGGTGCGCCACCACTTGGCCGACGAGGGTCTAGACCGACCGAACCCTGGCCACACGGTATGGGTTGTTGATTCCCTCGAGCCCCGTCGACGGTGCAAGCGAATGGCCTGAATGAGGATCTCGTTGTTGCGCGCGTGTGGTCTGCTGCGCATTGCGCTCCCGGAGGAGGAAGGATAGGATTGGGCAGTAAGGCGCCATACCTGACCTATCCTATGGTGGAATGACACCTCGATGCTCGAGAACGAAGGCGACAGATTGACGCGTGTCGTGGTTTGCACGCCCGCAGACGAATACTGTCGTGTCAGCGATCTGAAGAAGCACAACATCATCGAGCCTGCCGATCCTGACCGGGCAACCGAGCAGCACGCAACGCTGAAGCGTTGCCTGGCGGACTTCGGCAGCGAGGTGATCGACGTGCCCGAGCTTGCCGGTCATCCCAATTCGGTCTTCACCCGCGACACAGCCCTCTGCACCCCTGAAGGCTACATCAGGCTCAGGTTGGGGCTAGAATCGAGACGGGGTGAAGAGGAATGGATGGCAGAAATCCTGGATTCCCTGGGCGAGCCGTTCGTCGCGGAGATCGAAGCTCCGGGTACGGTCGAAGGCGGCGACGTGATCCTGGCGGGGTCAGTGGCCTTTATCGGGCAGTCCATCAGGACGAATGAACAGGGCGTCCAGCAACTGGCCGTTTTGCTGGGGGCCATGGGCTACGAGGTCCGCGTGGTACCTCTCCCTGATTCTATCCTGCATCTGGACAAGGCGATGATGGTGGTCGGGCCCGAGCGGGTGATCTACTGCCGTGGATTGGTTCCAGAGGAGAGTCTGCGAGGTTTCGATGCCATTGAGATTCTCTGTGGTGGGCTGACGACCGCCAACGTCATCTGCCTGGGCGAGAACGAAGTGATCGTCGAGAGGGCCAATCGAGAGGCGGCCGACCATCTCACAGCCCACAGCGTAACCGTCCATGAGTTCGAGCTGTCTGAGTTCGCCAAGGGCAGCGGTGGACCCAACTGTTTGATTCTGCCTGTGGAGCGTCGGTAGCTCACGGTCAAACGGCGTGCTCGGAAAGTACATCCCACAGTGAGAGAGATCGATTGCTGCCGCTCTCTTTCGCGCGCTTGGCTCAGCTAGTCCGGTTGGATGGCGGCGAAGATCAGACCGCCCAGGGCGCCCAGCCCCGCAGCGATGCCGACCCCAAGGGCGTAGCACCCTGTGCCGCAAGTGAGAGATCCAACCAGGCCGGCGAAGGTCCCCCAGAGCGCGGCGGGATCCACCCCCGTACCCTCCAGAGCATCACCGAGGATTCCCAACGGGACGAAGACGGTGACCAGCCCCAGGAGGATAACCAGGCCCACGCCGCCGCCGATGGCCCCGGCAACGGCGCCAGCCAGGGCGCCGTCCTTGGCTGCTGTCCCGGGTTGCCTCGGTGGTGACATCCAGTAGGCCGCCAGAGCACCGATGCAGCCATAGGCAACGTATCCCAAGATCCAGGTGATACATCCCACGCAGGGGATGAGGCCCACAAACTGCAGGACCACGACCGCCAGTGCACCCACGAGTCCCGCCTTGAGCCAGTTCGACATCGTCGACATCGGCACCTCCTTCGTTCGTGCATTCCGCCAAGTGAGATTGGAGACATTCTCTCACGACCTGTCGTGTTGCGCAACCGCTCGCGAGAGCCAAGGGAATCTGCACTCTGAGTTCCAGGGACTCTCTCCCCGCTGCGCCTGTGGCCGATCGACAAGGATGGCTGGGACCGCTGCCCCGGGCCGGTGCCGCACCCGACTTCCAGAATCCGGCCAGTGGAAGCGGACCGAGCAAGAGAGAGCAGGGTGGATGCTACGCCTTCGTGCTTGAGAGCTGCGTACCGCTGATCGTACGTGGGCGCAACCTGGTCATAGCCCACGCCGCTAGCAGACATCGACGGAGTCTCCTCTGGTCGGCGTGACTGGACCTGGGGAGCAGCCCCAGATCATGGTCCACTGGTCCTGACGTGTTCCTCGGCACCGACGCTGTACGCTGTCTGTTCCACCTCGACCACCAACCATGGGGTTCCCTCATCCCGCCAGGACGCCATCGATGCTCGCCAGTTCTTTCCCTGTGAACTGGAGATTGCTCAAGGCTCCGACGTTGTCCTCGATCTGGCTCACCCGGCTGGCGCCGACGAGGACCGATGTTATGGCTGTGTGACGCAATACCCACGCCAGGGCCATCTGGGCCAGGGTCTGGTTGCGGGCCTGGGCCAGTTCGTTGAGCTTTCGCACTTTCGCCAGCCTGTCCTCGGTGATTTCAGCGGGCCTGAGAAAACCGTGGGGCTTAGAGGCCCGAGAGCCTTCGGGAATGCCAGCGAGATACTTGTCGGTCAGTAGCCCCTGCGCTAGGGGGGAGAAGACGATGCAGCCCATACCTTCCTCTTCGAGGACGCTGAGAAGCTTGTCCTCGATCCAGTGGTCGAACATGTTGTAGGAGGGCTGGTGAATCAGGCAGGGGGTGCCGAACTCACGGAGAATACTTGCCGCTCGCCGCGTCTGCTCGGCGTCGTAGGAGGAGATGCCGGCGTACAGGGTCTTGCCCTGGCGGACGACGTGGTCGAGGGCACCCATGGTCTCCTCCAAGGGTGTCTCGGGATCGGGGCGGTGATGGTAGAAGATGTCTACATAATCCAGCCCCAAACGCATCAAGCTCTGGTCGAGGCTGGCTGCCAGGTACTTGCGCGAGCCCCAGTCCCCGTAAGGGCCGGGCCACATGCCCCAGCCAGCTTTGGTGGAGATGATCAGCTCGTCCCTGTACGGGGCTAGATCCTGTTTCAGGATCCGTCCCAGGGTCTCTTCCGCGGAACCGGGGGGAGGGCCGTAGTTGTTAGCCAAATCGAAGTGGGTGATGCCCAGGTCGAAGGCTCTACAAACTATGGCCCGGGCGTTCTCGTAGACGTCTACCCCACCGAAGTTGTGCCACAGCCCGAACGAGACGGCTGGCAGCATCAGACCGCTTCGGCCGCAGCGATTGTAGCGCATGGTTTCGTAACGGCTGGCAGATGGCAGATAGGTCACAGTTCCCTCCTTGATCTAGGCTAGCTACCTCGGACGATGGCGCCGTAATGGGTCGCCTATTCACACGAGGTGAGAGCACCGTCACACCCACGGGCAGCATCTGGACTTTTCTCTGCCTCACTCTGACGCGCTGCTGTCCTTCTGAATCGAGCCGGTGATCGTCTGTGCCGCTCGTTGGGCCAGCGCAATGGCCCCCAGCACACCTGCTCGGTGCCCCAAGCCAGGGGGTACGATGTATTCGTCGATCCGATCCAAGATCATCGGCGCTTGCAGGTAGCCGTGGAGCAACTCTTGCACCCTTCGTCGCACCAGTGGAAAGAGTTGGCGCTGTTTCATGATGCCGCCTCCCATGATGATACACTGGGGCAGAAGGATACAGATGAGGTTCACCAAGCCGAAGGCCAGATAGTCGGCCTCCAGAGGCCAGGCGGGGTGATCCGCGCCCAGCACGGCGGCAGGCTGTCCCCACCGCGCCTCCAGCGCTGGTCCCGCAGCCAGGCCCTCCAGGCAGTCGCCGTGGTAGGGACAGGACCCTTCGAAGGGATCGAGCGCCCGATCGTGCGGAATCCGGATGTGACCCATCTCTGGATGATTCAGTCCATGGATCAACCTGCCATTCACCATGCCTCCGCCGCCGATGCCCGTGCCAATGGTCAAATAGACGAAGTTGTCCAGCCCTCGCGCAGCACCCCATTCGTGCTCGGCCAGGGCTGCCGCGTTCACGTCGGTGTCAAAGCCCACCGGCGTGCCCAATCCCCTTCGCACACTCCCTGCCAAATCGGCGTGTGCCCAACCTGGCTTGGGTGTGGTCGTAATGTGGCCGAAGCTGGGCGAATCCGGATTCCGATCCAGCGGACCAAAGGTAGCGATGCCCACAGCCGCCAGAGGCTCCTCCTGCGCTTGCTGTCGAAAGAACCGGATGACCTGCTGGATGGTCTCCTCCGGCGTGGTGGTGAGTATGAGGAGTTCTGCCCGCAGGTCATCGGGGCCAGTGCCTACAGCGCAGATCGTCTTGGTGCCACCCGCTTCAATCCCTCCCCATAGCGGCATTCTTCCTCTCCATTCTCGGTGACATCCCTTGGTGGCGTCCCGGTGCACAAACGGCAGTACAGGCTACAGCGTCGCCGATCAGCCTACCAGATGCAGGGATCAGGGACCCCTGGCCCTGATGTACTCCTCGATATTCACGTTGAAGGCCACGTCCTCGACCTCGATGATCAGCCACGGCGTTCCCTCGTCCTGCCAGGTCACCGATGAAAGCGAGGGGATGCGCACACCGTGGAAGGTCTCCCAATCCAGGGCCTCCAGCAACCAGGGGATCTTGGCCTCGTCTGTGGCCTCGCGGTAGCGCAAAGCCTCCATGGACTGGATCAATCCGGTCTCCGCATCGAAGGTGACGGTGAAGCGGTCCTCCTCCTCGCCGAAGGGTACGGACAGACGAGCCGTCGTGTCGTCTATGGGCTCCCAACGCACGCGGGGATCGGTGACGAAGATGGAGGGCAGCCACACCGATTCTCCCCACAGGCCGAGGTTGGCGGCCTGGTTCACCTTGGGCTCGTTCTCGATCACGCCCACGGGCAGCTCCATGCGGGACTTGCCGTCGAGGTAGTACTCGTTGACCTTCATCAGGGAAAAGCCGAAGATGGTGGCCTCGATGTAATGGCGGTAGCTTTGACCTGCGTCGTGGGTGAACCTCAGCCGTGCCGGGAAGGTGATCCCTCGGAAGCGCAGCCTGCCCCTTCCCGTGATGACTGCCGATTCGAAGACCGGTATCCGGTCTCCGAAAACCATCTCATAGAACCGGGAGACTGGTTCTGGGAGGTCCGATGGGAGTTCCTCGGTGCTCAGGGTAGACGTTTCTTCGGGGTAGGGCCGGAAGGGTCTCGGTTTGACCCGGAGTCCCAGCCAAGCCAGGAGGGCCGGTAGCAGCAGGAGGCCGAGGATGGTCAGGATGACGATCGTTGCGGTTTCCATGTCCACTCCCTCCAGCTCCCCACGGGCGGGATCTGTCCGCCTTCTACTTGACCAGCGGCAGCACGGCCCGGAACTCGTCTGTGCCCGCGCGTTTGAGCAACTCGTAGATCACCATCTCCGTGGAGGTGATCGCCACTCCAGCCTGGCGCATCCTGTCGAGCCCGACCTGCCAGTTCGCCTCCGTCCGTGAGGAGGTGGCGTCACTGACCACGTCGACAGCGTAGTTGGACACGGCGTGCAGGGCGGTCTGTGCCACGCAGATGTGAGTCTCCACTCCACAGAGGATCAGAGTCCTCCGTCCAATGAGATGTAGCTGCTCCACGAACCCTTCGCACCCGAAGCAGTCGAACTCCAGCTTCCTGACGGGCTGGAGGCTGGACCTGGCCTCCAGTACCTCCGGGAGGGTATCCCCCAGCTTCTCCTGCTCGGTGAGGATGATGGGGAGCCCGAGAATCTCGGAAGACTTGAGGAGGCGGACCGCGTTTTCTGTCACCCTGTCCCTGTTGGCGATGACGGGCATCAGCCGCTCTTGAACGTCGATGACGACGAGGACGCTATCGTCTCTGGCGATGAGGTTCGGACTGGAATCGCCGCTGTCGGGCATGGTTGGTCTCCTTGTGCAGTGTCTGCCCACTGATTGTACACGATGCGCTCTGGGGAGCAAGGAGGCGGGGGTGGAACACGACGAACGGTCCAGCCGTGTTGACCTATGTGCTCGATTCCCGTATACTGAGACATGAACGTGCAGACGAGAATCGCTGTCATCTATCCCCCGACGTAGGGTAGAAGGAGGCACACGTGTCAGAGTTAGCAGGCTCGAAGACGCTAGAGAATCTCGAAGAGGCGTTTGCCGGCGAATCGCAGGCCAACCGCAAGTACCTGGCGTTCGCCAAGCAAGCTGACGACGAAGGCCTCGCTCAGGTGGCCAAGCTGTTTCGGGCCGCCGCGGAGGCAGAGACGATCCACGCTCACGCGCACCTGAGGGCCATGGAAGGTATCGGCTCCACAGAAGAAAACCTGCGCGAGGCTGTCGGTGGGGAGACCCACGAGTTCGAGAACATGTACCCGGGCATGATCACCAAGGCCAAGGAGGAGGGCTTCAAGAAGGCGCAGCGCAGCTTCGATTTCGCCAACCAGGTGGAGCAGATACACGCCAGGCTATACCAGAAGGCCCTGGATAGCCTTGGGCAGGACGTGGCACCGGTGGACTACTACGTGTGTCCCGTCTGCGGCAATACCGTAGAGGGCGCGCCCACCGATCCGTGTCCCATCTGTGGCACACCTGCCAACCGGTTCTTCAAGGTCGAGTAGACCGCGCGTTGGTTGCCGACCACAATCCACAAGAGGGGGACGAGGTAAGGGTCTCCCTCTTCTCGTATGTGGTCAAGGTTGTCGCAAAGGACTGCCAGGCCTCGAGGTGTTGGAGCACAGCTCGTCTTGCCCCGGCTGGAGTCCCCTGTTTGTGCTACTGCCGGGCCAGAGTGTCGGTGGCGTCGAGGAGGTCGTAGGGTTGCTTGAGCCGGGAGAAGTAGCTCCTGTCCTCCAGGGGTTCGTAGCTCGCGCCAAAGTATGCCGTGAGGAGGACCCGGAACGTATTCACAGGGGTTATGGCATCGTAGAGGAAGCGCTCACCGCCGTCTGGCAGGTGGTAGGCGTTCAGGATGCCCAGCCTCTCTCTGAGCATCATGGGGCTGGGTTCGCCGCTCATGTGGATGAGCTTCGATCCGTGGTCTGCCTGGAGAATGATCAAGGGAGGCGTCTCTGCCTCCGAGAGTAGCCTCTCCAGCAGTTCCTGCACCTTCATGTTGACGAACTCTAGCTGGCCCAGATAGTACTTCGACCAGTCCTTGGTGCGGAGAGCCGGGTCGGTGTTGATCGCTTCTCCGTTGGGGCCGAAGAGGAACGGGGGGTGGGGGACGAGGACGTGGGCGAAGACGAACCGCGGTCCTTCGACGGTGTGCTGCACCTCGGCCAGCGTTTCGAACGTGCAGAGCACGACCTCCCTGCGGTCGTAGGAGATGAAGCGGTCCGCCAGTGGCCTGAGCATAGTGGTCCGAACCAGCACCTCAATGAACTCGTTTACGTTGCCGCATTTGATGTCTCGATCGGCGTTGGGGTTGTGAGCGGTGGGCCCCCAGCCTGTCTGGAAGTGGACGAACTTGTAGCCTTGGGCCTTGAGGAAGCGCATCACCTCGCTGTCCTGGATCATCTGGTTGGGAATCGTGGGATCCGACTCACCGGGGCCCAGGGTCTCGCTCAAGTGGTTGAGGTACTCCATGTTCAGCGATGACGCCAGCGACAGGAACGTCAACGCGTAATTGCTATGCGCGTTGGGGATCACGTAGAAACCTTTGTCGGTCAGATAGTCGACGAAGGCGCTGTTGTCGTACTCCCACACCTCCTGTAGCACCTCTTTACTGGTGTAGGCGTCTAGGATGATGTAGTAGATGTCGGGAAGCTGGCCGGCCGCTGCCGCCTCGCCTGGTTCACTCTCGGTGATTCCCTCTCGTGTGCCCTCCTGCGGTGCCCGCCTTCCCATCTCATGGGATACGATGCTGCCCACAGCGAGGAGGAGCAGCACGGCGGCCATGGCGTTGAGCAGGCTTGTGGGTGTGCGCAGTTCGCCCCGTGCTCTGATGATGAAGAAGGCCGCCACAGCCAGGAGGAGCCCCCAGATGGGGAGAACAAAGACGCTGGGCTGGATGATGGAGTCTCCCATGTCGAGCCCGAGTGCCTGCAGCCCATCGACGACGTGGCCATAGGAGAAGAAGAGCAGGGCACACGCGGAGACCAGCAACCCCGCCTTGGCAGCATTCCTGACTACCGCGTACAGAGCCAGGTACAGAAGCAGCGTTGTGCAGAGGGCAATGATGAGCGGAGCCACGACCTCGCCCAAGGGAGTGAGATCGATGTTCTGGGCGTAGAGGAAGATGATGGGATAAGCGGCCAGGAGGAAGGGGTGGATTGGTAGGGATCTCTTCAGAAGGTTCAAGCGCCTCTCCTTCTCAAGAGGTACAGAACTCTCTCAGACCCTTCTAGCTGTATCGAGGCCTGGATCTCGAACCGCTGCCCGAATGTCCTCTCGAACGCTTCTTGAGTGTACCCGGTGAAGATGTCTTCTCTTGTCGAGAGTAGCCTCTGGACCCTCTGGTCGGTCTTGGGAACGAACTCGAAAATCAGGGAGCTACCGATGCTGGCCAGGAAGTCGGCGACCAGAGCGAGGGGCAGGTTGTTGGAGATGGCCAGGTGGTGGATCAGGGCCAGGCAGAGCACGAGGTCCGCGGGGCCGCGCTCCAGCAGCGACATCCTCTCTTCGTGCTGCCAGCCGATGGCGGGGCTGGGGTTCGTGAGGTCGATCAAGAGAGGAAGGATGTTGGTGTCCCCTTTGCGCCTGGATTCCAGGTAGTTCCGCTCGACGCAGCCCGGATCGGCGTCGAAGGAGATGGTCAGAATCCCGCGATCGCTGGCCAGTCGGCTGAAGAGACCCACGTTCGCCCCCAGGTCCCATACGACTTTGGGCTGCACCTGGTCTAGGAAGCCGGCAACGACTTGCCTCTTCTGGTCCAGAGCGTCTGCTGAGTATGACGCCTCTTCCTGGTAGTCGTTCCACAGGGTGCCCTCGGACCGCCACTTCAGCTTCTTCACTGCCGATCCCAGATTGTCGAGCAAGCCGCGCAACGACAGGCGGCTCATCTTCCGGCTCTTCACGTCCACTCTCCGCTCCGCGAAGTGCTTCTGGCTTCTGGCGTGGAGGTGGATGTGGGAGAGCAGGGCGAAAGACAGACGAGTGCGGTAGGGCAGAAGCGAACTGGCCAGGTCCAGTGGGACTCCGTCGATGTGGATGCGCAGCAACTGGCCGAGGCGGACGTCGGTGTGGCTCATCAGCGCCAGTGGGGCCAGGAAATGCTGGCAGAACTGCCGGTAGGCGGCCCACGGTTGGCCTTCGTCGTACCTGTCGAAGGAAAGGGTATCGATCAGAACGGGCTTGCCCTCCACGAACTGCACGTTGTAGGCGCTGGCGTCCTTCAGCGTCATCCCGAAGTCCAGGGCCTTCTTCTGCACGTCCAGGGTCAGGAGGGCGGCGTCTTGGAGTTGGCTGAAGGACCATTCGTATGGATACGAGACGAACGGTACGACCTGCGGCTTGAGGACCCGGTAGGCCTCGTCTGTTCTCGCTAGCTCGAGACCGACCTCTTCGTGGCGAATGAGCGACCCTGAGTCTTGGAGAGCGTCGTAGAGGCCGGAGCCTGTCAAGTGGTCGTAGCTCTCTCTGTACGCCTGGTTGACCTGGCGGTACAGCGAGCCATCCTCTGTGAAGAGGAACCCGCTGGGATCGCGGAAGGAGCTCGGCAGGGCGCTCTTACTGCTCATCGCTCTCTGTAGTCTGTGTCTCGGGCGACGATTTGGAGAAGAACCCTTTGATGCGCCCCCAGTAGATTCTGACGGCGAAGGCGAGACCAGCGATGGCGGCGATGAGCAACTGGATAACGTAGCTGCCGGTGCCGGGGTCCACGTAGGCGTGGGCGGCCCCCGTGGAGGCGAACAGCAACAACGAGACGAAAACCAGAGCGTCGGCCAGGCACTTGAGATGTCTCATCTAGGTCCTCCCGTGTCGAGTCACGAGACGTACGGATTCTGCCACTGGCAGCTCGAGTTGGC
>Ga0315534_1001776_pt1 | contig 14843 bp, 13 predicted proteins | sample SalMarSW160240MG_FD_203094 | JGI IMG/M metagenome (GOLD analysis project Ga0315534, IMG submission 203094) | Salt marsh sediment microbial communities from the Plum Island Ecosystem LTER, Massachusetts, United States - Salt Marsh Sediment SW1602-40 ... | reverse complement strand
ACCGCAACAAGCTCCCGGAGCTCATCGATGCGGTCGGCGAGGACAACATCCTGTTCGAGACCGACTTTCCCCACCCGACGTGTCTCTATCCGCATCCGCTCCAGACGGTCGAGGCGAAGATGGCCACGCTGGCACCTGCGGTGCGCAAGAAGATCTACGGCGAGAACGCTCGTCAGCTGTATCGCCTCTGAGCTGTTGGCCGACCACCGCGGCGCGTCGCTCGGGCAGCGGCACCGGCCCGTGACATCGCAGTTCTCTGTTGTGGCGACGATCTATCCGACGACGAGGAGCTCGTCGATCCTCGCGTTGAGCGTCGTCTGGTCGACGACGTGCACGTAGAGATCATCGGGTCGAGTCGAGGGGATCTCCCACGACAGCCCGCCGTCGGCGTTGATGACCGCGGTCGTAGCGTCGAGATCGGTCTTCTGGTTTGGTGAACGCAGGTCCGCCGCCGGGGACGATCCAGTCCATCGGCACGAGCCGCTCCACCTTCGCCTCGACCAGCGCATGCCGAGCTCACCGGTGTGACCCTGCTCGAACGTTCCCGCGTCGCTGCCCCGGACGTCACCCACCGGGATGTGACCGTGGCGATACGCAGTGTTGATGGCGTCGATGGCGGCTAATGACGACCCCCCGCCAGCGTCGACTCGCCAGGCCGTGCTGTCACTTCGGAACCATCGGCAGCGTCTCGAACCCACGGACCGTCGACGTGGGGGCGATGCGCGCGCGCTCCAGGTCGACGTCCCATTCGGGGAACCGGTCGAGCAGCTCGTCGAGCGCGATGCGGCCCTCGAGCCGGGCGAGCGCGGCGCCCAGGCAGAAGTGGATCCCGTACCCGAACGCGAGGTGCTGGCCGACCTCGCGGTGGATGTCGAAGCAGTCCGGATCGTCGTAGCGCCGGTCGTCTCGGTTCGCGGCAGATATCAGGAAGAGCAGGGCGCTCCCGGCAGGCACGGTCTCGCCGTGCACCTCCGCGTCCTCGGGCACGTACCGTCCGATCTGGGGCCCCGGCGACTCGAAGCGCAGCAGCTCCTCGATCGCGTTGGGGACGAGCGAGCGATCCTCGACGAGCTCACGACGCTGGTCGGGGTGCTCCGCGAGCACACTGCCCGCCCAGCCGATCAGGCGTGTCGTCGTCTCGTTGCCCGCACCTGCGACCACCGTCGTGTACAGCAGTGCTTCGTCACGAGTGAGCGTCCGCGCCGCACCCGTCTCGTCCTCGAACTCGGTGTGCAGCAGCTCGGTCATCAGATCGTCGGACGGGTGATCGATGCGCCAGTCGATGTACTCGGCGAACGCCTCGCTGCCGAACGTGGGCCGCGTGGTGACCTCCATTGGCGTACCGGCTTCGGTGCGCAGCCTGGCATCGGCGCCTTCGCGCACCGCCTCCTGATCCTCCTCCGGGATGCCGAAGAGCATGCCGATCACGCGCATCGGCATCTGCGCGCCCAGCTCGGAGATGAGGTCGAACTCCTCGCTGCCGACGAGCGGGTCGAGGCTCTGCGCGCAGAACTCGCGGATCCGCGGCTCGAGGGCTGCGACTCGTCTGGGTGTGAACACGCGCGACAGCAGACTGCGATGGACCGTGTGCGCCGGCGGATCTTCGAAGATCAGCGTTCCCGGTGGGAACTCGACGTCGGCCTTGATGAGCTCGAGGATCCCGCCGCGGCCCGAGATGAAGCGCTTGGCGTCGACGAGCCCGCGCTCGCAGTCCTGGTAGCGGCTCACCGCGTAGAAGTCGTACCTCTCGTTGTAATAGAGAGGTGCCTCCTCCCGGAGACGCCGGTACAGCGGGTACGGATCGGGGTCGTTGATGGCGCTGTAGGGGTCGTAGGAGAGGTCAGCCATCCTGCGCACCTCGTGTGCGGCGGATTCCACGTGATTGGTCCTCCCTGGCAGCGCGCGGCCGGTTCGATCATGGCATGCCGCCACGACCACGCACACGTAGGATCGGCGCCCTCATCCATGCGCATGCTGCGAACTCTTGTCCTCGTGGTCCTCGTGGTCCTGGCGTTGTGTGGCGGCTGGAGCAACGGCTCGTCCAGCGCCGGCGCATCCGGCGACGCCTCAGCGGCCGAGGAGCTCTCGGGTGCGTCACCGAAGCGCGATCGGGCGCTCGTCGCCGCGTGCAAGGACCGGGAGCCGTTCATCGAGCTGTGGGAGCTCGCCGAGGATCCGCCCGACGATCCGGCGAAGGTCGAGGCCCGGCTCGACGCACTCACCGCCGACATCGAGGAGCGGGCGGGGGCGCCGGGAACAGCCCGCGAGGATCCGATCGGCGCCGACTACGCCCAGCTCGCCCGCTTCCTTCCCACCTACGTGCTCGCCTGGGAGATAAGCGACTTCGATCCCGACGAGCTCGCGGCGTCGGGTCTGGCCGATGTGGTCGCGGACGACGCACGTTTCGTCGTCGCCCAGGACTGGGTGAAGCTCACCAAGCAGGTGTGCGACGACGGCATCGTCGGGCGGTGTCGCGGCGACGGGCTCACGTCCGCGCAGTGCGTGTGCGTGGAGGAGACCTACGCCGCGGGAGTGATCGAGTACGGACGCCCCCTGGACGCCGCCGGGATCCTCGACCTCGGGGGCGTGCGGGACGACTGCCCCAAGTGGGTCGGCGACGACTGGTGCAAGTCGACCGGTGCCGTCGACGAGCTCTCCGACTTCGTGCTGGGCGACTTCGGCGATCCGGAGGAGCTCACGAAGGAGCTCCGCACCGGCGATCTGACGTCCCAGAAGAAGCCGATCACCGCGGCCCGCGACGCGTGGGACGACTTCGTGGCCGGATCCCCGCGACCGGTGCAGTCCGTGACCGACGACATCGACTCGTTCCTGGACGACTGGGAGGACGTGTGGGCCGACGCCGGCTACGCGTACGCGCGGATCCTCACCGAGGACGACCTCACGGAGCGCTATCAGGCGCTGTTGGCCGAGAACCTGAGGTTCGACTCGTCGATCTCGCTCCTGCTGGCGGTGACCGAGGTGCTGTGTGACGACACCCGCACCGGCTTCCTCGACAGCTGCATCGCCGAGGGCGGCACGCTCAACTCCTGCTCGTGCGTCTACGCATCGGTCGGCGACGGCGTCTTCTCGGGCGGTCTGCCCCGGCAGCCGGACGGGAGTCTCGACGCGGCCGAGCTCAGCGCGGTCTGTCGCACCTGACGAGCCGTGCGGTCATGCCGCTCGGGCGCGGCGAATCGACGTCTCGTCGGCGAGCACCAGGCTCCCGTCGGTCGTCAGGGCCACGGACGTGGCGCAGGTCTCGCCATCGCCGAACGCACGCGATCGAGCTGCACGACCCTCGGCGATGTCGTACCGCAGGGTCTGCTGGCGGAGGAAGCTGCAGACGACGACTGCACGCTCCGACAGCGCGGCGAGCGCGGAAGGTGCGGTGCTCGGTGGGAGCTTCGTGACGTGGGTGGGGCGGGCGTCGAGATCGCCACGCGCGAGCCGTTCGGGGCGATCGCCAGGGGCGTTGTCGGCAACCCAGAGCGCACCATCGCCGACGAAGGAGAACGCAAAGGGGTTGTTCCAGCCGCTGGAGACGAGCTGGGGCACCTGTGCCGGAGAGCCATCCGGACGGAGCCGAAGGAGCTTGCCGTTCGCGGTGTTGGGGTTCGCGACCCGACGGTGCATCCCGAGGTCACCGATCCCGATCACCAGGCTCTGATCGGTCGGATCGAACACCAGGTGACCGCCGTTCGCCAGCGTTGCACTCGGCGGGCCCCGCCACACGACGCGAAAGTCCGGAGCGACCTGGCCGACGAGGATCCGCTTGGCTGCTCCGCGCGCGGTCCACGCCGCGAACAGCCGATCGTCATCGCCGAGGGCGAGGCCGAGGAGCCCCCGCTGACCGCTGGTGGAGACCTCGAGCGTCGCAACCGGGACGTCGATGAGCGCACCGTCCGCCGTGACCCGACGGACGCGACCGGTGAGTCGCTCCGCGTAGAGGAACCCGCCGTCGGGTGCAGGCACCAACGCGACCGGGAACGCCGCGTGCCGCACGATGACCTGCTCGGTCGATTCGGCTCCAGCGGGGGGAGCGACTCCGAACATCCCGACGGCGAGAGCGCACAAGAGCGCTCGTGCGAGGTGACGTAGGACCACCAGGGCCATCGTGACGACAACGCTGCTCAGCGGCAAACCGCGCCCCGGCGCCACGGATCCGCGGGGCGACGCCGAGCGGTTGTACCGGTCGGTCAATAGGATCCGCCCGTGGACCTCTCGCTCACCGAGTCGGAGCGCGATCTGGTGGGCCTCTGTCGCGAGTTCGCGCAGCAGGAGATCGCCCGGCGTGCGCCCCCGGCGTGGGAGGAGGAGCGGTGCCCGACCGACCTGCTCCGCGAGATGGGTGCGCTGGGCCTGCTCGGCATGCTGATACCGGAGCAGTGGGGAGGCATCGGCATGTCGACCGTCGGCTTCGTCGCCGCGATGGAGCAGATCGGTCTGGCCGACCAGTCGGTCGCCTCCGCATGGCAGGCGCACGTGACCATCGGCTCGCTGCCGCTGTACCTGTTCGGCAACGACGCGCAGCGAGAGCGTTGGCTGCGACCGTTGGCCGAGGGGCGGGCCCTCGGTGCGTTCGGTCTCACCGAGCCCGATGCGGGTTCGGACGCTCGCGGGATCCGCACCCGGGCGCAGCGACGTGACGGCGGTTGGCTGATCAACGGCCGCAAGACGTTCATCTCCAACGCGGGGACCGACATGTCGTTCGGGGTGACGCTGCTCGCGCGCACCGAGTCGGCCGAGGGCGACGCGCCGACGTTCGCGAGCTTCGTCGTGGAGAAGGACACCGCCGGCTTCACGATGGGCCCGAAGATGCGCGGCATCGGCTGGCGGGGCCTCGACACCCGCGAGCTCGCCTTCGACGACGTCTGGGTTGCCAACGACCACCTCGTCGGCGATCCCGCGATGGGGCTCAGCCAGTTCCTGCGCACGCTCGAGGTCGGGCGCATCTCGATCGCAGCGTTGTCGCTCAGCCTGACCCAGGCCGTGCTCGACATGGCACTCGAGTACGCGCGCGAGCGGGTGCAGTTCGGCCAGCCGATCTCGAGGTTCCAGGCGATCCAGTTCAAGCTCGCCGACATCGCGACCGAGCTCGAGGCGGCACGGTGGCTCACGTATCGCGCCGCATACCTGCGTGACACCGGTCAGCCGTTCCTCAAGGAAGCGGCGATGGCCAAGCTGAAGGCCAGTCGGCTCGCGGTGTCGGCGGCGTCGGAGGCCGTCCAGATCCACGGTGGCCTCGGCTACATGCTCGAGTCACCGGTGGCCCGCTTCTACTGCGATGCGAAGGTGCTCGAGATCGGCGAAGGCACGAACGAGATCCAGCACCTGGTCATCGCGCGGGCGTTGGGTTGCTGATCCTCGGATCCGCTCAGGTCGCGGCGAGGCGGCGAATCGCCGCCGCGATGTCGTCGCGGTCGGGCAGCCACGCGCGTTCGAGCTCGGGCGCATAGGGCGGTGGAGTCGGCGCGGCGCCGATCCGCTGGATCGGCGCGTCGAGGTCCCAGAACGCGTCGCGGGCGACGGTGGCCGCGATCTCGGCGCCGATGCCGAACGGGAGTACCGCCTCGTGGGCGATCAGGAGCCGGCTGGTCCTGAGCACCGAGTCGAGGATCGGAGCCATGTCGAGCGGAGCGACGGATCGCAGGTCGATCACCTCGACGGAGATGCCTTCGCCGGCGACGTGCTCGGCCGCGGCGACCGCCTCGTGCACCATCCGTGAGACCGACACGACGGTGAGGTCGCTTCCCGGGTGCACGACGGTCGACGAGCCGATCGGGAGGATGTGGTCGGCCGGCGGCTGCGGCCCCTTCATGCCGTAGAGCAGCCGGTTCTCGATGAAGACGACCGGGTTCGGGTCCTGGATCGCCGCGCGCAGCAACCCGTAGGTGTCGGCGGGCGTCGACGGCATGACGACGCTCAGTCCCGGGACGTGCGCGAGCAGCGCCTCGAGGCTCTGCGAGTGCTGGCTCCCCGAGGAGCGCCCCGCGCCGAACTGGGTCCGCACGGTCAGCGCCATCTGCGCGGCGCCCCCGGTCATGAACGGCAGCTTCGCGGCCTGATTGAGCAGCTGGTCGAAGCAGACGCCGAGGAAGTCGAGGTACATCAGCTCGACCACGGGATGCATGCCTGCCATCGCGGCGCCGACGCCCAATCCGATGATGGCGCTCTCGGAGATGGGGGTGTCGCGGACGCGATCGCCGAAGCGTTCGCCGAGGCCGCGCGTGAGGCCGAACACGTTGCCTCCGGCGGCAACGTCGATCCCTGCGACGAAGACGCGCTCGTCGCCGGCGAGCTCGGCTTCGAGCGCGGCTCGGATCGCGTCCATGGTGCGGAACACCGGCGCATCCGCGACCGGTGCCGGCGGCTCCGGGCGTTCGGGTCTCGGGCGGGCGACGAAGTCGGTCAGCGTCGCGGCCGCCGGCGGCGAGAGCTGTCGCGCCGCCTCGACAGCGTCGTCGAGCTCGCGCGCGACCGCTGATTGCATGAGTCCGAGCGCCTCGTCCGTGGCGCCAGCCGATCGGAGCCGGCGCGCGCTGAGGACCAGCGGGTCGCGTGCTTCCCATTCCCGAACCTCGTCGGGAGATCGGTAGCGCTGTGGGTCGCCTTCGTAGTGACCGTGCCAGCGGTAGGTAGTGGCCTCGACGACGGCCGGTCCCCGCCCGGCGCGGGTCGCCTCGACCACCGGGCTCATCGCGGCTGCCGTCGCCGCGACGTCGTTGCCGTCGACCGCGACGTAGTCGAGGCCGTAGCCGGCGGCCCGCCGCTCCAGTGGTGCCGCGTGTTGGGTCGATGCGGGCGAGAACTCTGCGTAGCCGTTGTTCTCGCAGAAGAAGATCACCGGCAGCCGCCAGACCGCGGCGAGGTTGACGGCTTCGTGGAAGTTGCCGTGCGCGACCGCGCCGTCACCGAAGAACGCCACCACGATGCGCCGGTCACGTCGGAGCTGCGCCGCGGTCGCGGCACCTGCCGCGATCGGCAGGCCGGCACCCACGATCCCGTTGGCGCCGAAGATGCCGATCGTCGGATCGGCGATGTGCATCGAGCCCCCGCGGCCACGGTTCGTACCCTCGTCCTTGGCCATGAGCTCGGCGAACATCCCGAGCGGGTCCAGGCCCTTGGCAAGGCAGTGGCCGTGGCCGCGATGGGTCGACGTGATCACGTCGGCCGGCCCGAGCGGCCAGCACGCACCCACGGCCGACGCCTCCTGCCCGATCGACAGGTGCACGAAGCCCGGTACCTCGCCGTCGCGGTACCGCGCAGCCACGCGCTCCTCGAACCCGCGGATCACGAGCATCCGCCGATGCATCTCGAGGAGGTCGGCGTCGGTGAGCACGAGCCGTGTATTGTACTGGTCGGTACAAACGCAGGAACGGTGATGGCCGAACAGATCGAGATCCCAGGCGCCTTCCCCGGCGGAGCGGAGGTGACCGGGAAGCGAGTCGTGATCACCGGGGCGAGCCGGGGACTCGGACGGTTGCTCGCCCACGCGTTCTCGCAGGGCGGCGCACTCGTCGCGCTGGTCGCGCGCGCCGAGAAGGACCTCAAGGAGGTCGCCGAGGCGCTGTCGGGCCCGTCCCTCGTGCTCAGCGGTGACGTGACCGACGAGGACTTCAACGACTCGGTCGCCGATGCCACCGTGGCGGAGTGGGGCGGCCTCGACGTCTGGATCTGCAACGCAGGGATCTCGCCCATCCTGGCCGGGCCGCTTGACACCGAGCCGTCGGTGTGGCGACGGGTGCTCGACGTGAACCTCACCGGCGCGTTCCTGGGTGGGCGCGCCGCCGCCCGGGTGATGGCCGAGGGCGGTCGGCTGATCTTCACCGGATCGGTGCTGGGCGAGCGCCCGCGCCAGGCGCTCGCGGCGTACAGCGCGTCGAAGGCCGGGATGGTGGGCTTGGCGAAGGCTCTGGCGCTGGATCTCGCGCCCTCTGGCATCACCGTGAACGTCGTCGCTCCCGGGTGGTTCGACTCGCCGTTGGCCGAGACGTGGAAGAACAACCCCGAGCTCGCGGCCGAAGTGATCGGCCATACCGCGCAGCGGCGTTGGGGAGCACCCACCGACCTCTCCGGCGCGTACCTGTTCCTCGCTTCCGACGCGTCCGCGTTCGTCACCGGCACCGTGCTCAACGTCGACGGCGGCTACCTGCTGGCATGAGCGAGCGTGCGCGAGCCGGGTATCCCGGCGAGCAGCGAGCGGGGCCCGAGCGGCCCGGCGCGCCGAAGGCGCGCCAGGAGCGGGCACGATGAGCGAGCGTGCGCGAGCCGGGTATCCCGGCGAGCAGCGCGCGGGGCCCGAGCGGCCCGGCGCGCCGAAGGCGCGCCAGGAGCGGAGAAGATGAGCGAGCGTCGGGCGATCGCGATCACGGGAGCGGGCGGGACGCTGGGCGTCGCGCTGTCCCGCCGGCTCGGGGGCGAGCCCGACACCGACCTGGTGCTCAGCGATGTCAGCGGGCAGTCGCTCGCAGCGACGGTCGAAGCGCTTCCCGAAGGCGACAGCGCGGTCGAGACCGTGCTGGCGGACGTGAGCGACATCGATCAGGTCGAAGCCGTCGTCGCGCGAGCGGTGGCATGCTTCGGTCGTCTCGATGTCCTGATCAGCAACGCCGGCGTGCTGTCGCCGAACGGTCGCATCCACAACCTGGCGACCGAGGACTGGGAGCGTGCGTTCCGCGTCAACGTCCTCGGCGCCGTCAACGGCATCCGCGCCGCGGTGCCCGTGATGCGCTCGCAGGGTTCCGGGTCGATCGTCCTCACGGCCTCGGTCTCCGGCCTCACCGCGTGGTCGCACGCGGCGCCGTACTGCGCGACGAAGGCCGCGGTTATCCAGCTCGCGAAGGTCGCCGCCGTCGAGTACGCGCGCGACGGCATCCGCGTCAACTGCGTGTGCCCGGGAACGTTCCTGTCGGCGATCCACGAGGGCCTCCCGCAAGAGGCGATCGACGCGATCGCGGCCAAGCACCCGCTCGGCCTGGGATCGGCCGCCGACCTGGTGGGCGCCTACTCGTACCTCGCCAGTGACGCGTCCCTCTGGACGACGGGTTCGGCGATCGTGGTCGACGGCGGCTACGCCGCGCCATAGGAGGCTCCGTGGAGCAGGCGTCGCCGATGCACCCGGACATGAGCTGGGTCGCCGTGCTCGAGCACCACGCGAGCCGCACGCCGCACCGGCCACTGGCGATCTTCGGCGACGAGACCGTCACCTACGGCGAGATGGCGGCGCGTGTGCAGTCGCTGGCCGCCGGGCTGCACGAACGAGGTGTCGGCGCCGGCGACGTCGTGGGCCTGCTCTCCTACAACTGCACCGAGTTCCTGGAGACGATCTTCGCCGCGAACTCCCTCGGCGCGATCGCGATGCCGATCAACTGGCGCCTCGCCGCGCCGGAGGTGCGGTACATCCTCGAGCACTCCGAAGCGCGCGCGCTGGTGTGCGACGAAGCGCTCGTGGATGTCGCCGACGTTGCAACCCGTGGCCTGGAAGAGGCGCTCGTCCGCGTCTGCATCACACGGTCGGCTCCCGAGGGGTGGACGCCGCTCGCGGATCTCCGGAAGGCGTCGCCCGCACCGGTGCGCGTGCCCGCGGCCGGTGACGACCTCCACCGGTTGATGTACACCTCGGGCACCACCGGGCGCCCGAAGGGCGTCATGATCACCCACGCGAACCTGGCCTGGAAGAACCTCGCGCACATCGTCGAGTTCGGCTTCACCAGCGCCGATCTCGGGCTCGCGTGCGGGCCCCTGTACCACGTCGGCGCGCTCGACCTCACGACCACGTCGCTCATCGCCGCCGGTGCGACGACCATCGTCCACCGTGTCTTCGAGGCGCCCGACGTCGTCGACGAGATCGAGCGGTCGCGCGTTACCGCGGTGTGGCTCGCGCCGGCCATGGTCAATGCGATCATGGCGCTGCCCGACATCGAAGCGCGCGACCTCTCGTCGGTGCGGTTGGTCATCAACGGCGGGGAGAAGATGCCGATCCCGCTCATCGAGCGGCTCCAGCGCACGTTCCCCTCGGCGTGGTTCGCGGATGCGTACGGCCTCACCGAGACGGTCTCGGGCGACACGTTCCTCGATCGGGACAGCATCGTGAGCAAGCTCGGCAGCGTCGGCCGTCCGTGCCTCTACCTCGAGCTCGACATCTGGGACGAGCAGGGAACGCCGCTGCCCGCGGGGGAGCGCGGCGAGGTGGTCCTTCGGGGACCCAAGGTGTTCAAGGGCTACTGGCGCGACCCTGACGCGACCGCGGCCGCGTTCGCCGGCGGATGGTTCCACACCGGTGATATCGGGGTGCGCGACGACGACGGATACCTCTACATCGTCGATCGACTCAAGGACATGATCGTGTCGGGCGGTGAGAACATCGCCGGATCCGAGATCGAGCGCGTGCTCTACGAGCACGAGTCGGTCGTCGAGGCTGCCGTCGTCGGGCGCCCCGACGATCGGTGGGGCGAGGTCCCCGTCGCCTACGTGGTCGTGAGCGCGGCGACGACGCCGGGGGAGCTCGTCGAGCACTGCCGCGAGCAGCTGGCGCGCTTCAAGGTCCCGAAGGAAGTGGTGCTCATCGACGCGCTCCCGAGGAACCCTTCGGGCAAGGTCCTGAAGCGAGAGCTACGACGACAGGTGCCTCATGAACGCGGCTGACCAGGCGGTGAGATCGGACGGGACGTAGTAGCCGGACTCGTCGTTGATCGCCGCCCAGTGCTCGGCGACGTCCTCGATCGTCGGCTTTGAACCCGAGTGGACGTACCCCTCCGTCGAGGCGATGAAGATGCGCGCGAAGCGACCCGCGCCGGCCGCGTAGATCTCGCCGCTCACGGGACAGTCCTCGTGGGCCAGGAACGCGGCCATCGGTGCGACGAGGTCCGGCGACATCAGGGATTCCGCATCACCTGTCGGCGGGCCTGCCATGCGCGTGAACGCCGCGGGTGCGATGAGGTTCACCGTGATGCCGTGCGCGGCACCTGCGGCGGTGAGGCTGCGCGTGAGCCCGATGACAGCACCCTTGGCAGTGGCGTACGAGAGGTTGTTCGGCAGTCCGAACAGCCCGGCGGAGGTCGTCATCACGATGCGGCCGTAGCCTTGTTCGACCATGTGCGGCCATGCGGCGCGGGTGGTGTTGAACGAGCCGCCGACGTGGACCGCGAGGTGCTTCGCGAGGTTCTCCGCGTCGGCTTCCGGGAGCCCCGCCCATCTGATGATGCCGGCGTTGTTGACGAGGATGTCGACGCGTCCGAACGTGCTCGTCGCCACATCGACGAGCGCCTGCGCGCCGGCAGCCGTGGCCACGTCGCTGGTGTCGGCGCGGGCCGCTCCGCCGGCGGCGACGATCTCGGCGGCGACGGCCGATGCCGGTTCGGCGTCGGCGCCGACGCCCTCGATCGAGCCACCCACGTCGTTGACGACGACGCTGGCGCCCCGCTCGGCGAGCAGGAGTGCATGCGCTCGACCGATGCCGCGTCCGGCGCCCGTGACGACCGCCACGCGCCCATCGAACCTGTGCTCGCTCACCCGCCACCCCTCGCGCGCATCTTGTACCGACCAGTCACGATACTTTTGCGATACCGTCGGAGCCGATGGCAGGAACCGCTGCTGGCGACGAGCGCCGACGCAGCGCGAAGTGGGAGGCACGCCGCGAAGAGATCGTCGACACCTCGGCGCGGGTCTTCGCCCGGCAGGGCTACCACGCCACCGGCATCGCAGAGCTGTGCACGGTCAACGGTGTCGGCAAGGGCGCCTTCTACTACTACATCGGGTCGAAGGAGGAGCTCCTCGCCGCGATCCACGATCGTGTCATGGACGAGGTGATGCTGGGCGCCGATCGTGTCGCCCGAGCCAGCGGATCGCCGTCGACGCAGCTGGCGATGCTGGGTGACGAGCTGCTCGACGTCATCCACCGCTATCCCGACCACGTCTGGGTCTTCCTCCACGAGTTCCCCGCGCTCACGGCCGAACGCGCCGAGCAGTTCCGCGTGCGCAGGCGGGCCTACGAGCAGAGGGTCGAGGCGATCCTCCAGGCCGGGGTCGATTCCGGGGAGTTTCGTGATGTCGACCCGAGGCTCACGGCCCTCGCCTGGCTCGGCATGCACAACTACACGTACCTGTGGCTCAAGCCCGGTGGTCGGGTCTCGGCTCGCGACGTCGCGAAGCCGTTCGCCGACATCTTCATCCACGGGATCGCCGGCTCGACGGACGGTGGAACCTCGTCGTCCTAGGAGATCGCGTTCCTCTCAGGAGGTCGCGGCGCCGACCGGGGCCTCGAAGCCCAAGAGCCCGCCCAGGGTGCCGCCGAGCATGGCGGCGCGCTCGTCGGCCGGGACGTCGGCGAAGTGCTTCGCGATCAGCTCTCGGCTGCCGCGGAACGTCCCCTCCGCGTGCGGGTAGTCGTTGCCCCACACGATCGTCGACACGCCCGTGATGTGTCGGCACGCGATCGCCACGGGATCGTCCTGGAACTGGACGTGGAACTGGCGCTGCACGTACTCACTCGGCGTCAGCGGGTAGGGCCACTTCTCGTTCAGGCGGAACAGCTGCGCCATGTTGGGTTGGTCATTCGCCGGGCGCGTCTCGTCCCAGTATCCGAGCCACCAGTCAGCGTCCTGGCCGATCCCGGTGATCCAGCACTTGTCCATCGCGCCCATCAGCGACGCAAGCCAGTGTGCGTTGAACTCGATGAGGGAGAAGTGGAGGTCGGGGTAGCGCTCGGGCACACCACCGCCGACGAGCTCACAGATGAGCTGCTGGGGCACGATCGCGCCGTAGATGGACTGGGTGATCATCCGCTTCGACGCCGACCTCTCGGTCATCGGCTGGTTGACCTGAGCCGCCGACTCCATGACGACCTTGAGCGTCGTGGACGCCGGATCGTCGACCTTCACGCCGCCGGTCTGGGTGTGGAAGAACGGCTGCACGCCGTTGGCCTGCGCCGCTGCCCACACGGGGTCGAAGTCGCGCGAGTAGTACGGCTTCGGGGGCGTCGCCGGGAGGAGGATGGCGCGGAACCCGGCGGCGGCGACACGCTCGATCTCGGCGACGGCGTCGTCGACGTCGGTCAGCGGGACGGGCGCGGTCGGGGCGAGCCGCGAGAAGTACGGGGTGAACCGCTCGACGACGTAGTCGTTGTACACCCGGGCGTGCGCCATCGAGAGCTCGTGGTCGTCGGAGTACAGCCCGAACAGCGACAGGTTCGGGTGCAGCACCTGGGCGTCGACGCCGTCGAGGTCCATGTCCTCGAGGATGAGCTCCGGGTCGCCTTCGGGCATCCGCCCGCCGGTCTGGCGGTAGCGGGAGATCGTCCAGCCCTCGAACCCCGGCGTGTGCAGGCGGCGGAAGATCCGGGCGCCGCCCTCGACGAGCGGCTCGATCTCGAAGTCCTCCTCCCAGACCGCGCGATCGCGCAGGTGCTCGGGAAGGCGGGTGACGAACAGGTCGATCGGCTCGAGGAGATGTCCGTCCCCGGAGACGACGAAGTCCTTTTCAGCCATGCTTCTTGAGGCTAAACCAACCGGTCGGTACAGGCAACGCACGTCCGTCAGCACGACGAGCCGGACGCAGCAGAGAAGACCAGAACGTGAAGAGAAGAAGAGAAGAGGAAAAGAGGATGCGGTGACGAAGCGGTGGAAGCAGCGCCCGCCCGGCTCGACGTGGGGCGACTGGGGCGACGACGACGAGCTCGGCCGCATCAACCTGCTCACGCCCGAGAAGGTGCTCCAGGGCGTGCGCGAGGTGGAGGCCGGCATCAGCTTCTGCTTGAGCCTGCCGCTCGACCATCCGGGCGGCACCGCCTTGAACCAGCGACGCCACCCGCCGCGCCTCGCGCCGACCGAGGACATGGAGGGCAATCCCGAGACCTTCTACAACGTCCACCAGAGCCGGATGGAGAAGTGGGGGCACCCGAAGTACGTCGACGTGTGGGCCGACGACCAGGTGACCCTCTCGCTCCAGTACTCGACGCAGTGGGACTCGCTCGCTCACGCCGGAGCCGAGTTCGACGCCGACGATGACGGGGTGGAGGAGGCGGTCCTCTACAACGGGTATCGAGCCGGCGCCGACCTCGTCGGACCCCAGCCCGACGCGCGCGGCGACGGTGGCAGGAGCGTCTGCTTCGCGCACCACCTCGGCCTGGAGCACATGGCCTTCCACGGGGTCCAGGGGCGCGGCGTCCTCGTCGACCTCGAGCACCACCTGGGCCGAGACTGGCGGGGCGTCGACCGCACGACGCTCGAGGAGATCATGGCGGCCGACGACGTCGTCGTGGAGCCGGGCGACATGCTGCTCCTGCACACCGGCTTCGCCACGAAGGTCCTCGAGTGGGAGCGCGATCCTGATCCCGTCGAGATCCATTCGATGTGCGCGTACCTCGACGCCCGTGACCCGTCGATGCTCGAGTGGATCACCGAGTCGCAGATCTCCGCCCTGGTGGCCGACAACTACGCGGTCGAGGGGATGGTCGGCGGGGATCGCGACGAGAGCCGGCACTCGCTCCTCCCGATCCACCACCTCTGCTTGTTCAAGCTCGGCGTCCCGCTCGGCGAGCTGTGGTACTTGCACGAGCTCGCGACCTGGCTGCGCGACCACGACCGCAGCCGGTTCCTGCTCACCGCGCCTCCGCTTCGGCTGCCCGGCACGGTGGGCTCGCCGACGACGCCGATCGCGACCGTCTGACTCAAGAACGCGACAAGCGGAACGCCTTGTAGTCGTTCGCCACGACCTCGTCGATGACCGAGAAGAGCTTCGGCCGCCCGGCCGCGTTCAGGAGGTACCGGCGCGGCTTCCCGGGGATGTTGGCACCGAAGTAGTAGCTGCTCTCCCCGAACGACGGCGGTCTCCTCGCGGCACGGTCG
>Ga0315534_1001775_pt1 | contig 14848 bp, 12 predicted proteins | sample SalMarSW160240MG_FD_203094 | JGI IMG/M metagenome (GOLD analysis project Ga0315534, IMG submission 203094) | Salt marsh sediment microbial communities from the Plum Island Ecosystem LTER, Massachusetts, United States - Salt Marsh Sediment SW1602-40 ... | reverse complement strand
CTTCGACATCTCAAGCTCTGACACCCCGTTCGATAATCACACCCACATCACCTGCTCCGCGCACGGCGCCTTTCTTGTTAACCCGCACACGCAGCCACTCTATGCCAAAATCCTTGAGCAGGATTTCCGCGACATGTTCCGCCAGTGTCTCGACAAGCTGGAATTGACTGTTTTCTACATATTCAATAACACGTTTTGCTACCGCTTTGTAATTCAATGTATCTTCGATCGAGTCAGTCTTGGCAGATTTACGAATGTCCGTTTGCATCTCCAGATCGATGATAACGACTTGCGTGGTACAGCGTTCCCAGCCAAAGACACCTATGATGGTTTCCACCTTGAGATCATGCAGATAAATTATATCCATATTACTTTCTGACATTATTTCAATACCGCATGCTGTGCCATTAATGTTATATTTATGCGCATTATAACGTTCGCTATATTAACAAAGTCGCCTGAATGACTGACTTTATTTTAATTACGACCGCGTATCTGGTCGGCTCGCTGTCGATGGCCATCATCGTATGCAAACTCACTGGTCTGCCCGATCCTCGCACGCAGGGATCAGGGAATCCCGGGGCAACAAATGTACTGCGTTTGGGCAGCAAAAAGCTGGCTGCCCTTGTGTTGCTGGGTGATATGTCAAAAGGATTATTGCCTGTTCTGCTGGCGAGATACCTGGATGTAAGCACCCTGACATTGGCATTAACGGGACTGGCGGCCTTTCTGGGACATTGCTATCCGGTTTTTTTTTCATTCAGAGGCGGTAAGGGCGTCGCCACTGCACTAGGCGTAATACTGGGATTGTCATGGCTGACCGGCCTGTTGTTAATCATAATCTGGATCCTGATGGCGCTGATATTCCGGATCTCTTCACTTGCGGCCATCAGCGCAGCAATTATGGCGCCATTTATTTCCTTGTTTACACTGCCTACTCCGGATTTAATCATGATGGTGTGTACAGTAACGATCATTCTTATCTGGCGTCATCGAATAAACATCCAGAAACTGTACCTTGGCACTGAACCCAGGATAGGAAGTCGCTGAAACAGGATCCTGTATCACACTAATCAAGTGCTGTTATCTCATCCATAGGCCACCTAGCCCTGGCACTAATTTTCAATGACTCAACCTGTCCGGCCTGACACCGCAAATAACCAGCATATGCGATCATGGCCCCGTTGTCGGTACAAAACTCCTTACGTGGATAAAAGACCGCTGCCCCATCCTTGTGCGCCATTTCGTCCAGCCGTTCACGCAGCATGGTATTTGCTCCCACACCACCGGCAACCACGAGTTGATTAAGCCCCGTTTGCTTGAGGGAACGACGGCATTTAATTATCAGCGTATCAACCACTGCCGCCTGAAATGCACAGGCGATATCCGCGTGTAAACTGCCGTTACCGGTATTGCTGTACAATGTATTCATGGTATATGTCTTCAACCCGCTGAAACTGAAATCCAGTCCGGAACGATCCGTCATAGGTCGCGGAAAATCAAAACGATGCGGATCTCCGCTTTTGGCAAGTTCAGCAAGCAGGGGACCACCCGGATAAGCCAAGCCGAGTAATTTGGCTGTCTTATCAAAGGCCTCACCGACCGCATCGTCAAGTGTTTCGCCCAAAATCCTGTAGTTTCCAACCCTTTCCACGAATACCAGCATGGTATGACCACCGGATACCAGCAAGGCGACAAATGGGAATTGGGGCTTGTTGTCCTCAAGCATCACCGCCAGCAAATGGGCCTCCATATGATGCAGGGCAATTGCAGGGATATCGCATGACATGGCAAGACTGCGACCAAATGAAGCTCCTGCCAATAATGCCCCGATCAGGCCAGGCCCCGCAGTATAGGCCACCCCGTGGACATCGCTCATCGACATGCGAGACTCTACCAGTGCCTCTTTTAACAGGGATGGCAACCGTCGTATATGATCGCGTGATGCCAGCTCAGGTACAACCCCTCCATATGCAGCGTGCAGTCTCATTTGGCTGTGTAATCGATGGGCCATCAGACCACACTCAGAGTCATATACGGCCACGCCGGTCTCGTCGCAGGATGTCTCGATACCAATTACACGCAAGAGCATTCACCTTCCACATCCGCCGCCATCACGGTACGCAGCAAGGATGAAAATAATAGATGAATATTGTACAAATACGTTAGAATAGTAGTTCCTTGCCGATAATCAGTTACTTGCTAGCAGTAGATGGATTTTTCATACTATACCTGAACGATCGGGACCGTGGTGATTCCGTGACTGACTTTATAACAATATTGATTGGCTGATTCCAACAGAAAAATATATATATTTCATTCGCTTATAATAATTCCGGGGAATATTATGGACAAATACGCGATCCAGATCAAACAACTGACCAAGATTTATCCACCAAATCACAAAGCCCTAGATGAGCTGGACCTGTGTGTGAACGCGTCCGAGGTCATGGCTTTGCTCGGCCCGAACGGTGCCGGTAAGACAACGACTATTCGGGTACTGTCCACGTTAAGCGGGTTCGATTCCGGTCAGGTGATGGTCGGTGGTCTGGATGTTGATATCGCACCGGACAAGGTCAGGCAGACCATCGGAGTCGTCGCCCAACAAACGGGTATCGATTATTTTCTTACCGGCAGGGAAAACATGCGATTACAGGGACAGCTTTATCATATGAAGAGCAATGACATTAATGATCGCATATCAGAGCTTGCCGAATATTTCGATTTGACCGGACAACTCGATAATGTTGTCACCACATATTCTGGCGGCATCAGACGCAAACTCGATATTGCGACTGCATTGATACACAGACCGAAGATTCTGTTCCTGGATGAACCCACCCTGGGGCTCGACATCAGGAGCAGGAAGGTGCTCTGGAAACACATCAGGGAGCTTAACACCAACTTTGGACTGACAATCCTGCTTACCACGCATTATCTTGAAGAAGCGGACAGTCTGTCGCATCGCGTTGCAATTATCAATACGGGCAAGATCCAGATCATCGGTACGCCTGATGAATTGAAAAACAGTATCAAGGGTGATTCTGTTGTGGTTTCTTTTGAAAAGGTGGACAAGAATGAACAAGCATTCTCGTATCTCGCTAAACAACAGGATTACATCAAGGATTCTGTATGGGTAGGTAATAACCTGCATCTTTATGTAGCTGACGGTGCAGAATCAGTACCAAAATTAATGATGCTTGCATCAAAAAACCAGATCGAGGTCAAAAGCCTGGCTTTATCCCGCCCTTCACTGGATGATGTGTTTCTGAAATATACCGGCTCCAGCATGCAAACTCCGCAACAGGAAACAACCGATGAATGGTGGAAACAGTGGGCAGGGAAAGGCGGTGGTAAATGGCAGGGCAAATGGGACAATTCGGACAGCAGTGATAAAGAGCAGCAAGAGGCTGGGGAGGAAACATGGGAAAACAATCAGTGGTCGTCAAGCACAAACCAGTGGAATGATGAAAATACCCCGCATACAGGAGAGCCACAAGATACAAAAAAGCCAGCTGATACCTGGCCGGATAAAAACCAATGGGAGAATAAATCGTGATCGCTGATACCTGGCATCTGTTCAATAAATACATGAGGATTACCATAAGAATGCCGCTTTGGTCGCTCTTTACGCTGATCCAGCCATTGATATGGCTCTTAATATTTGCCCAACTATTCAGAAATTTTGTGCAACTACCCGGCACTGATGGCAATAACTACATGGAATTTATGATACCGGGCATCCTGATCATGACCGTATTGTTCGGTTCCTCCTGGTCGGGTGTCAGCCTGCTGCGTGAAATTACTTCCGGCACAGTCGACAAGATGCTCGTTGCACCGGTTTCTAGAGTTGCCATTGTTCTAAGTCGCGTTTTGCATTCTGCCGTACAGGTAATTACTCAGTCCATTATTATTTTGATCGTTGCATGGATTTTCGGCGGAATCACAACAATTAATCTTTTCTACCTCCTGCTCGGAATGATTATTGTCTTCCTTCTTGGTGTGGCATTTGCCTCGCTATCCAACGGCTTTGCCATTACCCTGCAGAGAGAGGAACCCTTGGTCATGATTGGCAACCTGATGACATTACCGCTGATGTTTTTATCATCCGCATTCGTACCAAAACATTTTATGCCGGATTGGATCCAGGTTATCGCCCTTATCAACCCTATCAGTTATGCTGTTGAGGCGATCAGGACCGTATTTATCGATACGCCGGATATGGCAGTTTTTTTAAAGGGATTTGTGATCGTGCTGATATTCTCGGGTGCTGCCCTGACATGGGCGGTGACTGCCTTTAATTCACTGCGGGACTAGAGCTTATACGTCTATATGATCAATCGAATTGCCCAATTTGAATTGGATGGCTCCAAGTTTTAGCGCTCAGTATATTTTCCGGCAATCAGTGCACTCATGTACCGGGTAATCATACCGGAGTTAGATAAATAGATTCATCCCCATGGTAACAATGCCACGCTTGTATTCGCCCAGAGAACCACTTTGCAGACCTTCGATGACATCCTGGGCATTTAGAACAAATCCTACCGGCAGATTGGAATTATTATACGTCCATGACACATTGGCAAAAAACCTGATTTTTTCATGGTATCTGTAGGAACTGCCAAAACTGAATACATGCCGTTCGTTCTTTCTGTATTCTGTAAATTGTGAGACAGAATCAAGATTGCTGTAGTCAACCAGGTTATAGCTGTAGCGGGCATTCGCACTAAACCCAGGGGCAACAAGCCATTGAAACCCGATATTAACGCTTTGACTTCGATATGCATAATCCTGACTTAGTGTATCATTATATTTATTATCATTGATCGTATAGCTATAACCAAGGTTAACAGCTGAATTATCACCGTACGGCTGGTTAATACCGAACCCGACAGAATAAATATACGCACTGAAAATGGGATTGCTGTCGGATTCGAAATCTGTATAGGATAAATTCAATGACAAATCGGACGTTACATTCTCAACCGAGAATGGTGAAAAGATTTTTGGTAACCGTATCCGTGTAGATCCTTCACCAAACAGAACATCACTTCCACTGAACCGGTTTGATGTTACGAGCCCTCTGGTTGTCCTGTTGGTATAACCACCTACAAAAGTGTAGCGCGCAGGAAACAGCGTCGCAGAAATGGATGAACTGGTGTTTAAATAATCAAAGTTTCCAATATGATAAGTCGAATATGTTGGCGTTGTTGAAAGTCTCAATCTGACACCATTTTCCAATTTGTGCTGATAGGAAATATTTACGGAGAGGTCGGATCTAATGTCATCAGCCGGATTTGTATCACTCAGATTCGTATTGGAATCGGAGGCAAGCGAATAACTCAGTCCCGTAGAAAGACCGCTAATCCGTTTTTCCGCTGCGAGCAACCTTTTTTCCGCGGTTTCGGCAATGCTGGATGGTGGGCCGGCCTCGAGTATCTTGCGATATTGACTAATCGCATCTTCTTCGCGATGTAATCTTTCAAGATTGATTGCCAAGTTCAGCCTTGCGCCTGAATGCCCGGGTATCAGACGTATCACCTCCTCGTAGTCTTCCACTGCCTTGCTTAATTCATCTTCACTTGTATTTATCAGCCCAAGATAAAAATAAGCTATGGCACTATCGGGATCCTTGGTAACTATCTCTTCAAACTGTTCCCTGGCCAGACCCAGACTTCCCTCCGCATACATTTTTTTTGCGCTTGCTAGTACCATCAACTCCTTATATTCATCGACCTTATGTTTATCTTCCTCCAATGCTATGAGAATAGAATATTTATCGATCGCCAGGTCATATAGTCCCATTTCATCGTATAAAGCAGCCAGTCCAATCTGACCCTGTTTGTTATCAGGATTTATTCTTACAACATCTTCCAATTCATGCCTAGCCGCTTCGAGCTTGCCTTGCCTGTAATAGATCCGACCAAGATTAAAGTGCGCCTCCAGGTTATTCGGATCTTCCTTGATCAAACTTTGATATCGATCCACAGTCGATTGCATGCGTTGGGATTCATCCATCGACTCCTCCTTTGCAGCCATTAGTCGTTGAAGCAGCTCTGTTGCTCTCTGGGCCTGTGGTGAATCCTTTCCCAGGTTAACAATCTCTTGCAATGCCTCGATACCTTCGTCAAGGCGGTTGGTCTCAACATAGAGGCCTGCGAGTCGCAAGCGTGCTTCCATGTTACTTGGTGAACGCTCAATCACTTTCATGAAATATTGCTCGGCCTTCCCCAATTGGCCCATCGACTGATACACTTCAGCTATATTGAATAAGGCGATTGAATTATCCGGTGATATTTCAATAACCTGATTTAAGGTATCCAGTGCCTCCTGCAGATTGCCTTCTCGCATCAACAACCTGCCCTCTATTATGCCTAGTCTTTGGTGCGCTTGTTGGGCAAATCTACCTTGCGGAGAAATTTCCAGCACCTTTCTTAAATTATCGGTAGCCTTTTGCAATTCACCTTTCTGTTCATATATGGTTGCCAGATTTAGATAGACATTTAGGTTATCTGGCGTCAAGTCGATCAGTTTGGTAAAAATCGCCTCCGATTTTCCCAATTGCTTTTTAAACAGATATGCCAGCCCCAGGCTGTATTGAATCAAGGTATCATCAGGAAATTGATCTGCGAGTTTTGCAAAGATAGGTAAAGCCTTGTCGACCTCGCCTTTGGTTGCGTACTGCGTTGCCTTGAGGTAATCGATCTTTTTGCGCGCCTCCAGTTGCTCCTCGGTATCGGATTCCGCCAATCTGGCAACCTTTTCATATTGTTCAATGGCCTTATTGTATTGACGGACAAACTCATAGGCTTTAGCTAACGTCATGTGGTAGGAGACATTTACTGGGTCAAGCATAACTGCCTTTTCCAGGAATTCAATACCTTCTTCGGGTTTTTCCTGCCGCATATAGATAAAGCCAAGCCTGTAATTGGCCTCCGGATGATCCGGACTTATCTCAAGAATATTCTTGAATGTATCTACGGCTTTATCAAGGTCGCCTGATTCCAGATAGTCCAACCCTTTTTGAACCTTTTTGGTAATAGTAGAATCAGCATTGTGATTAACATCTGAGTGAATATCCTGAGCCTGGATAGCCCTATAACCAGACACACTCAAAGTAATAAACAATATGATGAAATATCTCTTCAGCACTTAATAATCTTTTATTCACTCATTTGATCAACCATGAAAGGATATTATTTTATGTTCCGTGATACGGATTTTGTGATATCCATCAATAGTAAATATTGAAATGAAACAATAGCCGCCAACCGTCGAATTTAAGTTTCATTTCCTCATATACGCCAACTCCATTGGCATTCAAATCTGACAAATACCTTAATTTCCCGTTAAGTAATTGGGTAGGCAATATCGGGGCTAAATTGTCATCGCCCTGAAAGTCACTGGTTATATTTCCATTGCCCAATTCGAATTCATTGGCGCCAATTGCATAAGCGGCATCAACGGAAAATGACAACCAATTACGCAAAAAATATTCCAAACCTGCGCCAAGTTGAAACATCAGGATTCCTGTTGCTTGAGTTTCCATAACCACTAAACGTTTGAATGTTTCTGCCGGTCCTGTCTGAAATCCAAAAACCAGATCCTCCTTATAATCAACATCGAATATTTCATGCAGTGTCAATTTGGTGTAAACATTATACTTGCTAGGTCTTTGTATGAAATTCCTTTTCCAGCCGAGATAAAACTGCATAGCAGATATATTGCCTGATCTCTCAAGGACGACTTCGCTGAGAACACCCTGAAATGGGATTTCCGAGGTAACTACTGAAGTTGATACACCTTCCCATACACTAGTGCCCATCACAAAAGCATTGCGATCATCGAGTTTTAACTGGAACTCAACACCTGCTTCAGTTCCGTAGTCAATGTTTGGTAAGTCATTATCAATTTCAAACAAGAAATCCTCGCTTGATGCGTCCTCGGCAAAAACAACGGTGCCACGACCGGCTATAGGAGCTTTGAATTCACCTTCATTGAGTAGTTTCAGATGCGGACTGGACAAACCAAGTAAGGGAGACACACTCCATATTTTTTCTTTTTCCTGTGCTTTAACATGAACAGGAAATAACAAAGGAATTACCACAATAATTTTTGGCAGATAACGTTTAGTGTTTATCAGCACGTCATATCGGCCTGGATTTGATTCTAGACCCCCAATATGAAAGCAGAAGAGGTAATAGAACCAGAGCCGCAAGACAACTTATGATCATGTATGATGCAACAAAATAACCCAGTTTCACATGCGGCGGGAATTGAGAACCCAGAAGAACAAGAAATCCAGCCGTGACAACTAATGCATTGAAGACGATCGTCTTGCCGACACTTCTCATCGTTGCCAATGTGGCTTGATGGTGATCATTAAGTTTTGATATCTCATTACGATATCGAAAGAGATAGTGTACTGCGTAATCTACACCTACACCAATGGCGACGCCTGCTGCTAGAGCAGTAGATACATCGAGGGGAATGCCAATAAAACCTGCTGCACCGGCGATAAACAATGTCGTGAATGTAATAGGTGCAACGATGAGCAGCCCAGCAAGGAATGATCGAAACAATAACGTGGCAATCAATAATATCCCTATCTTCGAAAATGCAATGGCGATTGTCTGGCTGTCGATAAGGAGTTTTGCCCATATATACGAATTATTGGCAGAACCGGCAAGGTTTATTGCGACATTTGTGGTGCTGAAATTGTCATCTACATATGAATTCACCTCATCAATTATATTTTTCAGTAACTTCGTGTGATCCGTTTTTATCAAGAAGGTAACATTAGCTTGCCTGTAATCATAGTCAATTACCTCGTCAAGCTCTGCAGGCCTTCCGGACAAGGACAGCAAGAAAATGTATTCCGCTATTTGCTGTTTCGAGTCTGGCAGCACGTCGTATTGTTCATCGCCGGCATGAAGGTTTTTATTCATGCTTTTCAGATAATCGACAATCGAGATTGAATCTCCTACATAAGGAAGTGTTTCTATATGTGTCTGCAGATCCTCTATCTTGTGCAGTAACATTGGAGATTTCAGCGCATCAGCTTGCGAACCTTCGACAACTACGTTAAGAAATATTGTCCCGTCAAATTCTTCATTTAAGAGATTACTGGCAAGTACCACCTCACTATCATCCCGAAAATCGCTCATCCAGCTGGAATCGACATATAATCGTGAGGCGCCATACATTGCACCAAGAGTTATAGCGACTACCGCGATTACGACGACACGCCGGTGTTCGTCAATGAATACGGACCAATTTGCAAGTATTCGCGTCACCCAGTCAGCCTCGGAATGTACCCGTATAGAGCGTCTTTTGGTTAGATAGCCTCCAACCTTGGGTCGTAGCAAGGTTAATACTGCCGGAATGAATGTAACCGATAATAACCAGCAATAGATAATACCTAGCACGGTAAATAAACCGAATACCTTAAATGGTGGCATTTCAGCGAACATGAGCGAAAGGAATCCGATTGCCGTAGTGATGGATGTAATGGCAAGTGGCGGACCCAGGTCCTTCATAACGTCCCGGACTATGTCAATACTTTCACGATAGGGGTCTTGCAGAACATGGTCATAATAATTGCCCAGCAAATGCACGGCATCACCGATACCCACAGCTACCAATATGATGGGCAACATCGTTGAAATTGTGTACATGGGCACACCAAACAGTGCCATTGTTCCCATAGTCCAGATCACAGCGAACGCCACAATACACAATGGCAAAATAACACCACGAAGTGTTCTGAATATCAGAAACAACACCACTATCACAGTAATAACAAGCAAGGGAATCATGATCTTGAGATCATTCAAGGCATTCAACCCTGATGTCACTTCTATAACAGGCCTGCCAGCAAGATAAAAATAATCGCCGTTATCTTCGGCGGTTACCTTAACAACTTGCTGTGCGCCCGAAGTCTGCGGTAATCCTCCTAGCGATCGTTGATCTCCCTTATTGTCGTTTTTTTTCTGCTGATCTCCCTGCGTCTGCTCGTTACCATTTTTTTGCCACTGATTTCCCTGCCACTGGGTATTACCGTTTTTTTGCCACTGATTTCCCTGCCAGTCCTGTGATCCGCCCTGGCCTCCATTCCCCCATTTGCCACCACTCTCCTGCGATAATATTCCCCTGATCTGCCAATAAGTCATATAACGGTTATCAATACCTTCCACGAGTTTTGCTCTTATGACTGCAGCCTTGCCGTCTTTCGATACGATATTTCCAACAAACAGATCCTCGTTATCATGTATTTTCTTCTTTAAACGCTTTATCCCATCCTGATCTTGTGGAACAGTTTGCATAAGGCGTTCTGTACCGATAGAATCTTCATCACCGACAAATGCACTTGCGGTTGAAAGAGACATCACATCAATGGTGCGATTGGCGACCACGCCAGGTAAACTGGCAACCTTTTCTGTCACCCGTTTAATTCTTGCCAATGTTTCAGGGTTATAGATTCCTTTTTCATCATTGACAATACCTATAATTACTGCGTTCTTGACCCCGAATATCTCTTCGACCTTCTCATCATACAAGATAGCAGGATGTCCTTTTGGCAGGTACACCCTTGCATCAGTCTCCCAATGCAGATCTTTAAGCTGGAATGCTAAATAAACGGTGAGACTCAGCGCAATTACAATGATACTCTTGGGGAACCTTGTAGCGATCGAATATATATACTTTAGCATCGTAACACCCATCCTATATGCTGGGAGAAAATTGCAACTTTATTTTCTCGTGCTTTTCAAAAGGTATACTTGAATTCCACAAACACCCGGTCATTGTCATGGAAATTTCCAAAGAACTGGGCACTCTGCTCGACAGTCCCCAGGTTCAATCCCGCCACAACCCCACCCGTTGCCGGAACCCCCAGAACCGATCTTGCGCCATAGAACAGATCCAGACCGGTAGCTATCTGGAAATGGTCGGTTACGTCAAATGTGATCTTCGGCTTTATATACATTTCATTCATGTTGATCAATCTGATCAGCAACATTTGCAGTACAACTGACTTCTCAGGAATGACTTTCCTGGCAAATAATGCAAAGGATGTATCAAATTCATCCTGTAGAATACCCTCTTCGTAATCAAGTATGATCCATTGTGCTATGGCTGGTGAAAAATCGATGTCCCATATATTGAGATCTATGCCCAGGCCCCATCTGATATGTTTCTTTTGAACCTCACCATTACTATCTAGGAAGCCATCGTTGTTGACATCTACATCGTTACTAAGACCGAAATATTTATCCGGTACATAGGCTATCTCACCCTTGAGAATTGTCGCCCCCAGTTGTTTGGAAAAGGTCGCTCCATACATATTAATCCTTGTATATGTAGGAAAAAATATCGGATCAAGCGCGGAATTGAGATCCACAGTCCTGAAGATTACCGGAAAATCATCCCATGTATAGAAATAACTCAGGGTAATTTCTGTATCGTATATATCCTTGGTAAACTTAAATCCAAATTCAGAATTTGCAAGGTCATCAGGATCGGGGAATGTGGTATTGGGAACTTCCTGTAGCAATTCCCATTCCGAGCCCGGCGGGGCAGGCTTATGAAACTTTAGATCCGGAATCCAAAGCAATTCATAGGAAGCATTATTGGCATAATAATCAAGTTTTAATGTCCAGAGAGGAATCCGGTAATCCAGCAGATCCGGCAAAATGAGCTCTCTGAAATCCATCGGATTTATCTCATCAACGATTCTCATACCTTCGAGGACACCCCAAACTACAAATTGCTTGCCAACACGTATATCCATTTTATCGGTGTAAACATCCAGATATAATTCCCGTAGATCCGCCACAGGTGAATCCTTTTCCTGCTGTAGATTTTCTACAAAAACCAGCGGTTGTGACTCATCCCTTACAAAACGTGCCGCAATTGTCTCATAATCAAAAAAGTCATATACATGGTCATAATATACCCATCCACTGGTTGTCAATTTAGATCTGTGGCCAATCGGATACTGGGCGTTTAGTGAAATAATATTCCTTATTTTTGTAATTGATCGTGGTTCATCGATACGATATGCCGTTTCATTCTTGAGATAACCACCCACTGATAATTTTGATAAAAAGGCATTCTTTTGATCGTCAGAATTATCATCATTTCCATAAGCTGGATTCTCTTCCGCCAGGGACAGCAATACCATGAACAATGAAATAAAAAGGATTAATGGAATAAATCGGTCGTGATTCACGCAATTTTTTTGCATTTGCCACACAAAATAACATGGGATTCACCTGGTCCAGCCAATCCCAATGTAACAGTCGCGCCAGCTTTGAGCGCTTCACGGCAACCTGAACAAGTCATAGTCTTATTAAGTGTCATGATTTCCCAGCCGATCACGGTAGGGTATTCATCATTTTCCTTGAAATTTGATACGTCCGAATCCTGTTGCCTGGCATATATATCAGTCTCCGAATTGACCCCTGCAGGCAAGCTGAACGATTCTTCAAGAATATTCCGAATCAAGATGGAAACTGGGATTCCTAGTTTATCAGCCCTGGCGATGACCTTTTCTCTCAGTTCCTTCGGTACACGTGCTCCCAGATATTCCTCCTTGCGCTTCATTGCGGTAGATCTCGCCCTGTTGTGGTGGATTCTGACTTGCTTTATACCGCTTTCCCGCATACGTTTTGCTGTTTGATGCATATATACCTCCCCGTAAATACAACGTCTAGTAGATCAATAATAGTTATACAATGTATAACATAGTTATACATTATTACGGCCAAGCATGCAATACAGCAATTATTATAATTAATACAGGTGCTTATAGATTATAATGCGGCGCGTTTCTCCATAGCGAAAGTCAAAGAGTTGTCCTTGATCGATTTGAGAATGCATATCATCTCAAAGTAATAACCGGCGCTGAGCAACTCGACGTTAATCTTGTAATACAAAGGAAGTTTTAACAAAACAAGCTAGTGATTAATGACGCTCGGACCTATCTTCAGTGTCCTTTCAGAAAAAATCCGGTCTCGTAAGCCGGTATCTATAGCAACGTCACTTATAATAAATTCCGAACTATGTGATGTCTGTATATTGTTTACTTTTACCCTGTCCCATATCCAGGCATCTTTTATTCGTTGCCAGGTAATTTCTTGTTTTTTTAACAAATCGCCACGTGTGTCATAATAGTCAATTCGTACATTCGTACAGTCATCCCAATCCGGTTTTTTTGTAAACCACAGCACTCTTTTTTTGTACAATACCGGATCATCTTTAGGTGTGCTTTCAACCACATAATGATCCTTACCCTGATAATTCTGTATGCCCATCAACTCGTATTCAAATTCATCAAGTGAGTGATAACTGACATCCGCATAAGTCAAATCAGAATTCAGGAAACTATCACCCGGATCCCTGATCGTAACACGACGCGTCTTAGCCAGCAGAGGAAGATAGACCCACTGATCAGCATTCTTGCCAACATCAGGTGTATAGGCTACTCGCATGAATGCGGTACCCTTTGCATCAGGGGGATACTCGGTAAACAGAATCATCTTGTCAACAATGCCCTTGGCCCCCTGATAATCCTTCCAAAGGCGCAGGTAGATACTCTTTTTTTTGTTACCCTGATTATCGGTTAAAACCACGGTAAATGTCGATGTTTGGTCCTTACCTGGATATTTAGTACCGCATTTCTTGACTATATCCCTGCTGGACAAATCAACCTCCTCCTCGGCATAAAGTGTTGATGTCAGAACAATCAATATCAACATAAATACCATATGCGCTAATGTATAGAACAAGTTCATATTTTATTTCTGCGATGTTGTTTGAGCCAAAAAAAATTCATTACTTCTTGTTATCCGCAGGTTTTTGCACTACTCCAGGTATAGCGCTAGGGCCTATTCTTAGTGTTCGTTCAGAAAATATATCATCGGCAATACCGGTGTTTATTTTGACATCTGTAATTAAAAAGATTGAGGCATGCAATGTTTGCACATTCCTTACCAGCACCCTGTCCCAAACCCATGCATGGCCCACACGCTGCCATTTAATAAACTGTTCTTTTAGTAAAGCACCCTTTGGATTGTAATAATCGATACGCACATTGGAGCAATCCTCCCATTTTGGTGTTTTGTTAAACCACAGGATACGCTTGCTATATAAAGGCGATGTTTCCCTTGGAATACTTTCAACAATATAAAACTGCATTCCACCTAACTCCTTGACGCCTAGCAACTTGTGATTATCTTCATTAACGGAACGTTGGGTTACATCGGCGTATGTCAATTCTGAATTCAAAAAACTATCGCCCTGATCGCGTATCGTCACACGGCGGATTTTTCTTAGCACCGGAAGATAGATCCATTGATCAGCAGCCTTTTTAAGGTCAGGCACATAGGTCACTCTCATAAATGCTGCTCCCTGTGCGTCAGGTGGATATTGGGTGAATAGCAACATTTTGTCTGCGACGTTATTTAATCCCCTATAATCCTTCCAGATACGAAGATACACGCTGCGTTTCTCATTACCTTGATTGTCACGTAGCAGAACTTCAAAATTAGACCGCTGATCCTCGCCAGCATATTTAACGCCACAGCGCTTGACAATGTCTTCGCCAGTAAGGCTTGTATCAGCCGCAATCGATGGAACAGACGAAACAATACATAATGAGGCAATCAATAATTTGATTATATTGTTAGGGTTTATCGTCATTAGCAGTATTGCGTTCCTTTGGTTTGGCCATTTTCCATTCCCTTTCTAGCGACCATATGAAGTTGTGGGGCAGGCAACTTTTAGCAATGATTGAACGTAAATTGTATTTATACACTCACTAATATCAACATTTCAAAGTTTTTAA
>Ga0315534_1001772_pt1 | contig 14853 bp, 10 predicted proteins | sample SalMarSW160240MG_FD_203094 | JGI IMG/M metagenome (GOLD analysis project Ga0315534, IMG submission 203094) | Salt marsh sediment microbial communities from the Plum Island Ecosystem LTER, Massachusetts, United States - Salt Marsh Sediment SW1602-40 ... | reverse complement strand
GACTTTTTACACAATCCGGCTGGCAGCGATTCAATGAAGCAGTTCGACATTGACAGCCTTGAGCCGGAAGCGCTGGATTATCTGAAAAAAACAGGCGCGCTTCAGGACACACCGATTGAACGCTTGACTCACATGAATCCATTGGCTATTGAGATTTACAAGGAAAACGGGATTGATTTATATTCGGAGCCGCTTGAGATTGCGGTCTGCGCCCAGCACAACAACGGCGGCTTTGCCGTGAACAAATGGTGGCAGTCCAATATAGGGCGGACTTTTGTAATCGGCGAGATGGCCGGGACACACGGCGTCAAGAGGCCGGGCGGCTCGGCCCTGAACGCCGGTCAGACCGGCGGACTGCGAGCAGCCGAATTCATTGCAAATGTGTATGCACCCGACCTGCCCGATTATTCGGACAACCAGGCCAAGATTGACAGGCAGTTAAAGCAGCTTGTCACTAAGCTTGAGGCCCACACGAACTCATCCGGTTTGTTGCCGGAAAAAGTAATCGACGAGATTCAAAACCGCATGACGGCATCAGCCGGCCATATAAGAGAATTAGAAGATGCCCGCAAAGCTTTAGCAGAAGCAGTTCAGCTTTATAAAGATATACAAAAGCAGGGCTTCAAATTAGAAAATAAAAAGAGTATCGTATCGGCAATCCAGGCCGAGCATCTTGCTTTATCCTGCGCAGCTTTTCTTAAAGCGATTGTGGAATTACTACAGCTCGGCAGCGGGTCCCGCGGTTCGCACCTTGTCCTTGCCGACGACGGGACCGAAATTCATCCCGACATTACCAACAAAACGACCGGCCAAACTGTGAAGTTCAAACCTGAACAAGAGCAGTTGCGAAATTCGATATTGCAGATTGAATACGACCCGGACGAAGCCGATTTGTTCCGATGCAAAAATATAGAACCAAGACCGGCACCGGCCCTCGGCAAGGCGTTCGAGCTGGCCTGGCAGGATTACAGGGAAGGAAAAATTTACGGGCCTTGAGGATAAGGCCGATAAGTAATTTGAATCAAGTATAAGCAAGAGTGACAAGATACGAAATATGATTGCCCAGACACTAAAATGGATTGGCGATATTGACGGCTGCCTGGAGCTTATCGACCAGAAGCGGCTTCCCGGTGAGCTTGTCAAACTGCAGTGCAGGGATACTGAGCATCTCTATGAAGCGATAAAAACGCTTGCCGTGCGCGGCGCCCCGGCGATAGGTGTTGCAGCCGCTTACGGGCTGGTTCTGAGTATGCAGAAGCTGACCGAAGCCGACATGGAACGGGGACTTGAGGCTTTAGCCAAATCGTGTGAGTATCTGGCGTCATCGCGTCCGACCGCTGTCAATCTGTTTTGGGCACTGGAAAGAGTACGAAAAAGTGCCGAGAAATTTGTCGCCGACAAACCAAATGCAAAGTTACAGGCGCTGCGTGAGGCCGTGTTATCCGAAGCAAATGCCATCTATCAGGAAGACGTGGATATGTGCCGGCAAATTGGAGAAAACGGGCAGAAGTTTATCACAGATGGCAGCGGCATCCTGACGCACTGCAACGCCGGTGCACTGGCTACCGCGGGACAGGGGACAGCTTTATCGCTTATGTTCGAGGCGCATAAAAAGGGCGGGAAATTCAAGGTTTATATAGACGAAACCCGGCCGTTGCTGCAGGGTGCCCGGTTGACGGCATGGGAGTTGAAACAGGCCGGTATCGATGTTGTGCTCATCTGCGACAATGCGGCCGGCTGGCTTATGAAGCAGGGACACATTAACGCGGTGATAACCGGCGCCGACCGAATCGCGGCAAACGGTGACACAGCAAACAAGATTGGCACCTACAGCCTGAGCATTCTTGCCGACCGGCACGGCATACCGTTTTATATCGCGGCACCTTCGAGCACCTTTGACCTCAGCATCAAAAGCGGCAACGAGATACCAATCGAGCAAAGGGCTCCTGAAGAGGTAACAGCATTTGGAAAAACGCAAATTGCTCCTGACGGGGTAAAAGTGTATAATCCTGCTTTTGATGTTACAGAGGCGGCCAATATTACCGCTATTATCACTGAAAAGGGCGTCATTGAAAATCCCAATGCCGAAAGCATCTCAAAACATTTGAGGTCTTGAGTTTATGAATGAGACAAAAAGTCAAACTTCTCAACCCCCGCAAACTGATGTCACCAAAAAGGCGGACGGGACCCCAAACGCAAAGCAACTACTGAGATGGAGAAAACGCAACACATACTATTACAAATGGCTGGACAGGATTTACAAATTCGTGGTTCGCCCAAACAGCAAAGTCTTACACGTCGGCTGCGAATGCGGGGACCTTTTGGCTGCGGTTGAGCCGTCATACGGCGTGGGTATCGATGCCGACCCCGCGGCTGTCGAACTGGCGAAACAAAGATTCCCGCACCTGAAATTCCATACAATGGACCCGCACGAATTAAATCTCGATGAAAAATTCGATTATGTCCTTATCTGCAATTCGCTGGGTCGCTGGCACGACATCCAACAGGTCCTGGAACACATCCATCCGTTAACTAACGAAAGCACGCGGATTGTAATAACTTACTATAATTATCTCTGGGAATGGATTTTACGGGTAGGCTCACTTCTGAGGATTCGTCGACCTCAACCCTATCAGAACTGGCTGCCCCCGCAGGACATTGCAAATCTGCTCAATCTGACCAACTTCGATGTTATCCGCACGGATTCTTTCCTGCTGATGCCGAAACGCATTCCGCCGTTGACGATACTTTGCAATTATTTTCTCTCTTTGCTTCCGGGAATTCGATTTTTTAACCTGGTTAATCTGCTGGTAGCCCGGCCGGCTCCCATTGCCCAACAAGAAGAGAATTTGTCCGTCTCCGTAATAGTTCCCTGCCGAAATGAGCGCGGTAACATCGAAGATGTGGTAACACGGGTCCCAAAAATGGGCAGGGAAACAGAGATAATCTTCGTCGACGGAAACAGCACGGATGGTACACCTGAAGAGGTAGAGCACCAAATTAAGCAACACCCTGAACGCGACATTCGTTTAATCCCCCAGGGAGACGGAGTAGGTAAAGGCGATGCCGTCAGGAAAGGTTTTACCGCCTCAAAGGCGGATGTTTTCGTCATCCAGGATGCGGACTTAACCGCCCCGCCCGAGGACTTGCCGAAATTCTTCAAAGCACTGCGCGACGGCAAAGGAGAGTTTATCAACGGCTCCCGGCTTGTCTATCCAATGGAAAAACAGGCGATGCGTTTTATCAATCATCTTGGAAACAAGTTTTTCGGCACGTTGTTTAGCTGGCTGTTGGGCCAAAGATTCAGAGATACCCTGTGCGGCACGAAAATGATTCGCAGGAAAGACTACGAGCTGATAGCGGCCAACCGTTCGTATTTTGGCGATTTTGACCCCTTCGGTGACTTTGAGCTAATCTTCGGAGCGGTAAAGCAAAACTTTAAAGTCGTTGATGTGCCGGTAACTTACCACGCACGAACATACGGCTCAACAAATATCAGTCGCTTCAAACACGGCTGGCTGCTGCTCAAGATGAGCTGGATAGCATTCAAGAAAATCAAGTGGCTCGGAAGGGCGCGTTAAAATAATTATGAGCGTCATTGAATGGTTAAAGCTGCCGGAAATAAGGAATATCAAAGACCTTGACGACCCCGCTACAACACTGCTTCACTCTGAAATTGTACAGAAAAAGAAGTTTCTCAAAAAACTATATATTGATTTTTATACACAATTTAGAAAAGCAGTACCCGAACCCGAAACAAAGGTCCTTGTTGAGCTTGGCAGCGGCGGAGGTTTTGTCAAAGAGGTAATCGGCAGCGTGATTACATCCGACGTCCTCGACCTGCCGAATGTCGACAAAGTCTTCTCAGCCCTTGAAATGCCCCTCGACGATACAAGTGTTGACGCCTTTTTTATGTTCGATGTCCTTCATCACATTACCGACCCGGCGGCCTTCTTCAGGGAAGCCATACGCTGTCTTAAGCCCTCCGGCAAAATCGTGATGATTGAACCTGCAAACACATTGTGGTCAAGGTTCATCTATAAGAACTTTCATCACGAGCTTTTCGACCCCGAGGCGCAATGGGAGCTGCAAAAGCTTGGGCCCGTCTCGCATGGAAATGGCGCCATACCCTGGATTATCTTTTCACGCGACCGGCTGATTTTTGAAAAGGAGTTTCCCCGGCTGCGAATCGTAAGAATACGCAATCACACTCCGCTGCGATACCTGCTCAGCGGCGGTCTGACGCTGCGCCAACTTCTGCCTTCATTCACGTATCCTATTATCAAAGCTATAGAATACATATTGTCCCCATTAAATAATCTGCTGGGGATGTTTCAAACGATAGAGCTGGAGAAAACAATTACCGAGTAAAATTGCTGATTTCGTTCTATATAAAATGTTGCGATGCAAAGAAAAAGAATAAAAAAAAGAAGAGGCAAGGGAACCAAAATGCACAAGCCGGCGCCGTTAGATACCCTTGAGCCGGATTACAATAAGTCCGCCAGGGGCGGGGCCGAATATGTCGCTATTGGGCTTTTAGTCGCTCTGGGACTTACTTATTCACTGCACTTTTTGGGACACTTTGTCTTTCCGAATCCGGATTTCGTCGCATTTCTTGGCATAGGACGAAAATGGCTGCATTTTCAAATTCCCGGCAGTATGAAGCGTGCACCGCTCTTCTCGATTATTACCGCCCTGGCGGGTATCTTTTTTCCTACTCCCGACCGCAATCTTTTCGGCACGGAATTATACAATGCCATTATGCTGCCGACTGTAATGGTCTTGATTTACCTTACCGGCAGGAAATTTTTGAACAAAGCGGCCGTCTGGGTCGCACTGCTGGCCTGTATAAGTCCCTGGATGGTTCGAATGAGCAGCCAGCCCCTTGCCGAGCTGACATTGATAGCACTTTTTGCAGCCACCTGCCTGTGTATAAGAACTCACATAAAGTGGGCTTACCTTTTCGCAATGCTGGGTTCCATTGCTCGATGGGACATGGCCGGTCTCATTCCTGCAGTTGCTTTAGTTGATTTGATTCGCAATCGAAAATGGCTCAAGACAATAATTTCGACCGCGCTGGCCTCGATACCTTTTGGCCTGTGTATGATTATCACATGGCTTCAGTTGCGAGGCCAAAGCGACGGCGCCCATTACATCCAGGTGCTGGCAAAAGATCGGACATTCGAGTTGGCTGCGGATTTGGGCTTTTACTGGACCAATATCTGTTCTTTTTTGAATGCTCTACTGCTGCAATCTTCTCCTTCCGGACAGGTCAAGAGTCTGGAGGGACTGAACTCAGCAGTGTCTACGGTGACATCCTTACTTTTGGCGATGGCTTTCTTAGGGGGGAGCATAACGGCGGTTATCAAAAGACGCTGGGAAATTATCGTAATGCTCGTGGCAGGTATTCCCTACGTAATCATACACGCGATGTATCCATATCGGCTTCCACGATTTTGCATGCCCACGGCGTGGGCTGGCCTCGTTATCGCAGCATACGGAGTCGTTACATTCTGGCAATGGTTCGTCGGCAAGCCAAAACCAAAATTTCTGATACCCGTTCTTCAATTGATTGCAGCAATTATCTTCGTCTTGTGGGCAACGAAGATTGCCGGCATTTTGTGGGTATCTAAAAAAGCCGGCACGCTCACCTACGCACAGGACAGGTGCCCCGTTATTTCGCAGCTCACCCTAATCTCGGCCTTGGTTGTTGTCGCCGGCTTTTTCGTTCTGCAGCTTGTGCGCCGACAAAAGCCCTCTATGAGGTGGCTCATCGTTCCGGCATTTCTGCTTTTAGGCGTGGTCAGTAACGCCGCAACGACGGGATTTTTAATGAGAGATGGCCAAAGCAACGCCAACTTTAAACGCCTTGGCCTATGGTTTCTGGAAAACGCCAAAGACGATGATCGAATGATTACCACGATGCCCAGCTGGATGCCAATTTACACAGGTCTGCCCATTGAACGGTTCGAACACATGGTAAATATTTCGCCCGAGAACGCGAAAGATTTTCCGGCCTTTATACAGGCATGCAGGGCCAGAAATATTACCCTGATTGCCTGGGATTCAAGATTAGCCGGCGTGCCCAATGACCGCTATTACAAACTCTGGGGGCTGGACCGGATACAAATACTCGGAAAACCAGCAGAACAAATTGGGCCCTGCAAATTAGTACACGTAATCAGCGAAGGCTCACCCGGAGTTGCCATCTACCGTATTATGCCGGAGCCCTGAGGCTGACAGCCGGGCAAAAGTGAGGGGGCTAATCGACCGCTACGACTTCTTTAACCTCTGGCACCTTTTCCTTCAAAACTCTCTCGATGCCCATTTTCATTGTCATCGCAGCGCCGGGGCAGCCCTGGCAGGCCCCCTGAAGCCGAACCCTAACGGTATTATCATCATCGGTTCCCACCAGCTCAATATCGCCGCCGTGACCCTGAAGGGCCGGTCGGACCGATTCGATTACTTCCTTGACCTTGTCTTCGAAGGTGGTTTCTGCGTTCGCTGAACTACAGCCGCATTGTTCACACATAAAAAATCTCCTATGTCTATTCCAAACAGATGATTATAGCGATAATTGATTCTAAAGCAAGTAATCTTTCTACGTTTTGAAATTGGGTTTGTTTTTATTAGTTCGTTGTTCATTGTTCGTAGTTCGTTGATGTGAAATTGGGTAAATATGGCTGTTTGGGGTGGGGAAATTGGGTTTGATCCTGCTTCGCCAGAGGCTACGCAAGGATAAATTGGGTTCGTTCCTGCTTCGCCAGAGGCTACGCAAGGATAAATTGGGTTCGTTTTGGGTTCGTTTTTCCCACTCCACCAAGTGTCCTTTTTTCATAATCCATTGTAATATAATAAGTTACGTTCATTTGACTTTTTTGGAAATTGGGTTCGTTTTGCATAAAAAGGTGATTTTGTAAAGGACTCACTACAGTTGTAAAGGGCCGCAGGCGCGAAAATAGCTGGATTCTCGACGTTATTATCATGTAGAGAGATAATTTCATATTACAAATCTCAGATTTCAAATTCAGTTGTTGGTTACTGGTTATTGGTTAATGGTAATTGGCTCTTAGATACAGACTGCTGACTCCTTACTTCTTACTTCTAAATCCTCAATTTTACATTCATAGTTCTAAATTCTCAATTGCGGTTTGTATTATACCAAACTTGGCTGGAATGTTCAATGAAAATCGAACTTTTTTTAGAATAAAATTAGCCACAGATTTCACAGATTACGCGGATTTATTAGCCACGAAAAGGCACAAAATGCACAAAAGAAGGAAAAAATGGCTTGAAATGTTCAATAAAATTCTAACTTTTTTGAAAAGATTTAGCCACGGATTACACTGATTTCACTGATTTTTTAACCACGAAGACACGAAGTATTTTTGCCACGAATTAACACGAATATACTTAGCCAGAGGGATAATAGAATTTTTTGCCAGCCGGTGCGGTCTTGGCAGCGGCTTTGTTATAGTCAACTGCGTGTAAAAAACTGGCCCCTTTAATTCTCCCTATCATTAGTAGGGCCCAGCTCATATAATTGGGATGGTTTGGGGCAATAGTATATTACGTGGAACATCCTGTTCTGTCTCAAAAGGATGTACAAGTGAAAGGAGAAGAGAAGTGAAACGTACAATAACACGCCGGAATTTCTTACAGAAAACGTCACGAGGATTTGGGCTGACTGTTTTGGCCGGTGCAACGAAAGGGTCAGCGGCAAACCAAGGCGTAAAACCAAAACCAAGAGGGGAGCGCCTGCCTCGGGAGATCTGGGTCGCCACTATATCGCAAAACCGAATGGAGGCCAAAGACTATGAACAAATGATTCAAAAAATGCTTGGCCGAATGGAGAAGGTTGTTCCCTATCAGCCGGACATAATCGGCCTTCCGGAAGTGTTTCCTTTCGTTAATCTTTCTTCGGGTCGGTCGAAGGTTTCAGATGTGGCGGAAGTGCCGATCGGTGACATCTCACGTCCCTTTGCCGAGTTTGCCCGTAAAAATCATTGTTATGTGGTTTGCCCGATTTATACAAAAGAGGGGGGCCATTATTATAACTCAGCGGTGTTATTCGACAATCAGGGAGGATTGGTCGGTGAATATCGCAAAATCCATCCGACTATCGGAGAGATGGATAACGGCATTACACCGGGGCCGGTGCAGCCGCCGGTTTTTAAAACTCCTTTCGGTGTAATAGGTATGCAAATCTGTTTTGATATAGAATGGAACGACGGCTGGCAGAATCTGCGCAAAGCCGGCGCGGATATGGTCTTCTGGTCTTCGGCGTTTGCCGGGGGGGCGGCCGTTAATACTAAGGCATGGCAGAATAAATATGTCGTTGTCTCAAGCACCCGAAAGGATACCTCAAAAATCTGTGACATCTCCGGCGAAGAAATTGCCGGCACAGGCCGCTGGAATGACTGGGTGTGCGCGCCGGTGAATCTGGAAAAAGCTTTCCTGCACACATGGCCGTTCTGCCAAAGGTTCCAGGAGGTCGAGGCTAAATATGGAAGAAAAATACGCATTAAGAATTTTCATGAAGAAGAGTGGACCATTATTGAGAGCCGGTCACCGGAAGTCAAAGTAGACGACGTGTTAAAGGAATTCGAGTTTCAGACTCACGAAGAACACATTCAAGCTGCTGAAAAAAGACAAAAGAAGGAAAGACTATAAGAATTAATGCAATCGGGCACTGTTGCCTCCCTAATTGCCGGCTGTCAACTGCTTATAAGGCAGTTGAACTTGCGGGAACTCTTAGATGTTCAATGAAAATATGACTTTTTTTGGAAATTTTTTAACAAGTGGCTACATATGTAAGTGTTTGATCCTTTTGAACTTAAGGAACCTGCCCCCGACCTAAAAGTGGCTTATTTGAATGCTTTTTTCAGAGGATTTATCTACTGTTTACCAGTGAAGCTTTTCAGAACCAATTAAAAAGTCCAGATATAGTTCTTTATCTGGACCATGTTAATTCAAAAGTTAAATACTTCGTTTTTATCAGCTTGGCTTTAATCTACCAATTAGATCAAATGCCACTTTTATCTCAGAATCTTGTATTGGATCACCATTAAAGTATCGCTGCTTGTGTGTTTTAAAAAGACTGGGCATCTCCGACCGTGTGGCTCCATTATGCCACGTTTTTCTAACAAAGTCAACAGATGCAGCTAACTCCAGTTTCTTGGGATCACTCAATACGTTACCACAAATCTCTTTAAAGCTATCAAATCTTTCAATAGTATTTCCACTAAATTGCCAGGAACTCGACTCTTCTTCGTACCTCTCACTTTCAGAAGCAAGAACGGTATAGGCATCATAGACCAGATCCTGTGAGTATGGTCCGTACCTGTACCAGCTAAAGCCATAACCAAGCCGCAGCCCATATGCCTGAAGCAGGTAAACAGTCTTCTGTAACTTTAGACGCTCTTCAGTGCTGCCACGCTTCAAATCAAACACCTTGGCTACTTTATAAAGAATTTTTCGAGTATCCACCTGCATTTTCTAACATCCTTCCTTCTTCTGCTATCGACTCAAAACCCGCTATTTCTTGAATATAACACTTAAAATACTTCAAATCAATCTTTAATTTACATACTGTTCATAATTTTTCCAAAAAGCGTATTACTTCTCAACTCTTTGACGATTATATACAAGCTTATCGCGCATCGTTCTTCAGTTAACTATACTATAACTGACACCTATTTTAGTTGATTTAAGATTTAAATTCCTTTGAGACAAACCTACTATACGCTTGTTTTATGGCTTTTCTAATAGTATCAACCGCTGCTGAGGAATCCTTCTTGGGCTGCAAATAATAAATATTCAAAATAAACAAAGCTTTGTCTGCTAGATTGCCGAGAATTGTTGCATTCGATTTCGCGGCAAACGATCTTTTATCCAAACCATCTTTTTCAAATTTAATCCTAACAGCTTCGTTGTTAGATTCATCCTGTTCTTTTCCTTTAGGATTCATTCTTTTGTTATATTTCATGACTTCTTGATCAACTATATTTCTCACAATTCTCTTTTCGTAAATATTTAATTTTTTTGCAACTTTTCGGGCTATATTATTGACCTTATCTTCAAGAATCCTTTTTTTGCCCATTTCTTTTGCCAGATCAAAAACTTTCTGGCAGCTTTCAATCGGCTCATCTATTTGGCCATCCATGATCGTTTTTATACAATCATTTATATATGATTCTTCGTCTTTAGCTTTGTTATCCTTTTCCCTTTTATCCAGTTCCTCATGTAACTTCCTCATTTTGGAAAAGACCTGTGCATCCGTATAAGAATATATCTTATGCAAATCTTCACGCATATTACCTTTTGTGTGACAAATCCGATTACGTAACTGTTCCAAATTCATCAGGTGCCATTTTTCGTTCTCATGCTCAACCATGTATCTCATGACATCGCGAAAAAGCAAATCCATGAACCTAACTTTGCGGTTAAAGATTACTTGCGTCTGGAGAAAGAAACGTCCAAGTATATAATGCTCAACAGTATGAAGTCCCTTATTCTCAACACAAACATAGGCAACATTTTTTTCATCTCGAAATATTACAAGCCTCGAAATTATATAATCCAAATCAATCTTCCCATATCCTACTCCTGTGAAGAATGAATCTCTCAAAAGATAGTCAAGACGATCCGCATCAAGCTCAGAGTGAAGTAATAGTGTGGGTACGTCCATATAGTTTAATCCAACAATAATTTGGGCAATTCTCTTCTTTGCTTTCGATCGTGCTTTTTTGGTACGCCAAACCAAACTCAACAACTCGTCAATTTCCCGACTATGTAGTACAATCTCAGCCGACAAACGTTCATGAAGTTTTGTTGAACCACCACTATATTCTTTTTCTGGGAATAGCGCCCACCAACTCGGTTCTACTCCGAGATCAAAAGTACCATCTTCAGTTTCTGTCAAGAACTTTTCTTGAAGCTTCTCTTCTGCAGTGTATTTGAGCACTTCTTCTCCAACATGGGATAAAGGCAAATGCCCAATATCATGTAGAAGGGCCGCGAATTTTAACAGTTGTTTCTCTCGTTTCTTTTCGTCAAATCTATATTTATATTTATCTTCCCTCTTTTCCAAATGTTCAATCATCTTCTTTACTATGTAGAATACTCCTATTGTATGTGAAAATCTGGAATGTTGTGCGCTGGGAAAGACAGTATGCAAAGGACCAAGTTGTTTAATCCGATGCAAACGTTGAAATATAGGTGAGGTAACTAATTTGAATTCAACCTCCTCTAATTCAATGTAGCCGTACACTGCATCATATATTCTCCGTTTCTTAGGCATCACATTCTCCAATTCACCGGTAATAAAAATAACTATCCATAATTCCCTTCACACAATCCCCTTTTTATTATCACTATATAGCTGTTTCTGGGGCGGAGAATGTTGATAGAAAAATCCGCGGAGCGGATTTTTAGTTCATAGTTCATTGTTCGTAGTTCGTCGGTCATTTCACGTATCTCGTATGCTACCCCGCCCACAGGTGGCGGGGCTAACCAAGGCCGGGACGGCCCAAGTGAGATAATATAAAAGATCTCACGGGGTAAACAGGCGTTTTTTTAAGAGAAAACCCTACTTGTACATCACGCAATTAGGGACAAAATAGCATAGAACTTGACAAAGGACAAGTTAATTTAGAATTGAGAATGAAGAATTTCGAAATGGGATTGAGATTGCCGCGCTGCGCTCGCAATGACGCAAAAAATGAATTATTGATTAATTGTGGATAAATTGCCGAAAAAATAATTGAAAGACATCGAATAACCTTGTATAATGTCTTTGTATTTGTATGAAAACATGCAAATACAGACCTGAGACGTCCGCGAATGCGGATGGTTACGGGATTATGGCAGGGTTTTTAACCTTCGAGCTGTTCGGTCGCTTTTCGGGTAAAAGCGATTGGCTCCTCGGAGCGGCCCAATGGAGCCATAATCGGCCGGAATAACGAGTGGTTCCTGTTTTTGGATTTCAGGCCAAACAGGAGTCCTATAATGTTTATCAGGAAAGGAATATCAAAATGACATCACAACCTTCCTCTTCGGCACATTCGGCTTCCTCTAAAGACAAATCCTCTCTCAAGACAGGTGCCCAGATAATAGTCGATACCCTGATTGAACTGGGTGTGGACACAATGTTCGGCTATCCCGGCGGCGTCGTTCTGCCACTCTTTGACAGTCTATATGAGGCACCCATCAATTTTATACTGCCGCGGCACGAGCAGGGGGCCTGCCATATGGCCGATGCTTATGCCCGTGCAAGCGGAAAGGTCGGGGTAGTTCTTGCCACCAGCGGGCCGGGCGCGTGCAACCTGGTGACCGGCCTTGCAACGGCGAATATGGACTCGATACCTATCGTTGCGATGACAGGCCAGGTCCGCACGGAACTTATAGGAAACGATGCGTTCCAGGAAGCCGACACCACCGGCGTCACCCGCCCGGTTACGAAATACAACTGTATCGTCAAGGACGTCAAAGACCTGGCCCGGCTTATTAAGGAAGCCTTTCACATTGCTTCGACCGGTCGGCCCGGGCCGGTACTCATCGATTTACCCGTTGATGTTCAGGTCAACAAAGCCGGTGCAGACGTCTCAACCAAACTTGAGCTGCCCGGATATCGCGTTCGCACTAAAGGCCATGCCAGGCAGATATCAATGGCAGCAGAGGCGATAAACAACTCGAAACAGCCGGTCCTCTATGTCGGCGGCGGCGTTATCAGCGCAAACGCAAGCGAAGAATTAAGGGCATTGGCCCAAAAAGCGAATCTGCCCGTAACCACGACACTTTTGGGGCTGGGAAGCTACGACCAGAGCAGACCCGAATCACTGGATATGCTCGGTATGCACGGAACGGCTTACGCCAATTACGCCGTACAGGAATGCGATTTATTGATAGCCGTAGGTGCCCGCTTTGACGACAGGGTCACCGGAAAGCTCGATACCTTTGCTCCACATGCAAAGATAATCCATATCGATATCGACCCTTCGAGCATATCCAAGAATGTACACGTGGACATCCCGGTTGTGGGCGATGCGAAATACATACTTGTTGAAATGATTAAGGAAGTAAAACCCCAACCAAGGAAAAGGTGGTTTAGCAAAATCGCCGAGTGGAAGAAAAAGTTTCCACTTCGCTATGACAATAAATCGTCGGCCATCAAGCCGCAGTACGTAATCGACGAGCTCTGCCGTCAAACCGATGGCAAAGCCATTATCACAACGGGCGTTGGCCAGAACCAGATGTGGGCCGCCCAATTTTATCGTTTCAGCATACCCAGGCAGCTTATAAGCTCCGGCGGACTGGGCACAATGGGCTTCGGGCTGCCGGCCGCCATCGGCGCCCAGATAGCGAAACCGGATATGACCGTTATCGATATCGACGGCGACCACAGCTTCAATATGACCCTGACCGAGATTCCGACGGCAGTCGAACACAACCTGCCGATAAAGGTCTGTATCCTGAACAACGGGTACATGGGAATGGTTCGACAATGGCAGGAACTCTTCTATAACAGGCGATATTCCAAAAGCTACCTTTCCAACCCGGATTATGCAACTGTGGCCCGTGCGCTGGGCGCCCTCGGAGAAACCTGCGAACGACGAGCCGACGTTCCAAAGGTCATCAAGACGATGCTGGATTCAAAAAGGCCGTTTGTGGTTGACTTTAGAATCGAACGGGAGGAAAATGTCTGGCCTATGGTAGCAGCAGGCAAAAGCCTCAATGAAATGGACGGGCTTGACATTTTGGAAAGGTTAATCTGAATTGAAGTTGGAAAGCGGTTTGAAAAATGAAGCATATAATAAGTGCATTAGTTGAAAACAAGCCCGGCGTTCTGGCACAGGTTGCCGGCATGTTCGCCGCCCGGGCGTTTAATATCGATTCGCTCGTTGTCGGCCGAACCGAGGACCCGAAGCTGAGCCGAATGACGATTGTTGTCGTCGGCGATGACAGGGTCGTTGAGCAGGTTCGAAAACAGTTGGCCAAGGTTGTTCCCGTTGTTAAGGTCCAGGATTTTGCCGGTGAGCCGTTGGTGGCCCGCGATTTGATGCTAATCAGCATCTCGGCGCCGCCGGAAAAAAGGCCCGAAATCCTGTCATTAATAGAAATATTCAAGGGGAAAGTGGTTGACCTGGGCCAAAAGTTTATTATGGTCGAAGTCAGCGGCCCCGAGGCCAAAATCGAGTCGTTCATAAGTACCTGCAAGCCTTACGGCATCAAAAGCGTCGCCAGGACCGGAACCATCGCAATGCCGCGAGCGGCAAAAACCGAGGCATAACCATTTGAGTTTGTCTATTATCCGTAGTATTTCTCCCAGCCAAAACACTTTTGGCTGAGAGATTCGCTGGACTTGCGATTTGCCCAGCTTAACCTCACAACGCACTAAAGATATACCGTTTTGACGCAAATCACCGGCAAATTTTATTCCTTGCTCAAATCAGCTTTTTCATTATAATTGCTTCGTTCGTATATTTCTTTAAGCAAAAAACGGCCATTTTCAGATAATAGGAGAATTGACTTATGGCAGCGACAATTTATTACGAAAAGGACGCCCCAATAGATGCGTTAAAGGGTAAAAAAGTAGCGGTTATCGGTTACGGCAGCCAGGGACATGCGCACAGCCTGAACCTGCGCGACAGCGGCATAGAAGTGGCAGTGGCTGAACTGGAAGGTACCGACAACTTCAAACTCGCTATCGAACACGGCTTTAAGCCGGGCGATATAAAAACCGCCATGGACGGCGCAGCGCTGATTATTGTAACCATCCCGGACGAAATGCAGGCAAAAGTGTACAAGGACCAAATCGGCCCCAACCTGACAGCGGGCCAGACACTTGGATTC
>Ga0315534_1001769_pt1 | contig 14867 bp, 7 predicted proteins | sample SalMarSW160240MG_FD_203094 | JGI IMG/M metagenome (GOLD analysis project Ga0315534, IMG submission 203094) | Salt marsh sediment microbial communities from the Plum Island Ecosystem LTER, Massachusetts, United States - Salt Marsh Sediment SW1602-40 ... | reverse complement strand
GCCCTGGGCGAGGTCTCCCTTCCCGCCACCAGAGCCCCCGGCCTTCTCAACAATCTCCTTGAGGACATCCCCTGCGTTCTCCCTCCTGCTCATCACGACCAGGTCCCCGACCTGGTTGGACAGGATGACCGTGACGTCAGGATTCTTCTCCACTATCTCTGAGGCGGTCTTTATGAGGTCGCTCCTCTCCCCCTTTATTATGTCCATGAGCCTTCCCTTCCTGGACTTGGAGATGAGCTTTGATGCCTTGACCCTTGCGAGGGATTCCTTCTGGCTGTCAATCTCCTTCTTCTGCTCCTTCCAGACGTGGAAGATGTTTTCTGCAAGGGTCCTGAGGCTGGAAATCCTGGGGGCGTTCCTGAAGAACGTCTCAGTGGAAAGAATCTTCTCAGGCGTTCCCATTTCCCTCCTTATCCTGTTGAGGTCATCGTGGTCTTTTCTTATCTCGTCCACGAATCGCTGGAAGGTGTTCAAGAGGGTCTTGGGCTCCACAGAGAAGACGGATGCGGCGGACATGACGTCATAGGATGCGTCCTCTTCTGTCTGCAGGGAGTGCGCAACGCTCTCATAGAGCCCGAGCCTGCTTACGGAATGGAGTATCTTCTTGATTATCGATTCGTTCTCTGTTATGAAATCAAAGGCCGGGTCCCCTGCAGCGAACTCTATCCTGTTGACCCCGTCCTGTATCCTCTCTGTCCTCATTATCTTTATCAGGTCTATCTCGCCCGTGTTCTTGAGGTGCGTCCCCCCGCAGGCCTCCACGTCAAAGCCGTTGGCCGTGTCTATTACCCTCACGTCCTTCCCAGGAGAGGCGCCTCCCTGGTAGAGGACGAAACCGTATTTCTTCTCTGCCTCTTTTCGCGAGAGAACCTGTGATTTTATGGGCATCTCCTTCTTGACCACGTCGTTGGCAACCCTCTCTATCTGGACTATCTCCTCCTGGGTAAAGGGCTTGTAGTGGGTGAGGTCTATCCTCGACCTCTCAAAGCCCTTGTTGGCGCCTGCCTGCCATATATGGGGCCCTATGACCTTCCTCGCTGCGCCTGCAACGAGGTGGGTAGCGCTGTGCATCTTCATGAGAATGTATCTCTTTTCCCAGTCTATCCTGCCGTGGACGATGTCACCCTTCTTTATCTTCTCTGGGTTGTCTATCCTGTGGAAGACTATTCCCTCCAGCTTCTGGACGCTGCTTACCTTGAATTCCTCTGCCCCCATGGAGAGGATTCCCTGGTCAAAGGGCTGCCCCCCGCCCTCTGGATAAAAGAGGGTCTTGTCGAGCACCAGCCAGACGTCCTTACCCACCTTCTTCTTTGCAACTACGTGGGCGTCGAACTCCTTCTGGTATGGCTCATCGTAATAAAGCATCCTGGTTTCCTGGATTCCGTGTGTAGAGACCTTAAGGTGCCCCTTCTCCTTCTCCTTCTCTCCTGTCATGTGAGCATCAGTCAGCTTTATGTAGAAATCCGTGGGGACCGAGAAATCGTGACCCTGCTCCTTTGCGACCTTTTCTATAAGTTCCGGGTTAATCCCGTTGGATACATAGAGCTGTATCATCTTCTTGGTGTCAAGCTTCCCCTTGTTGAGTTCTGTCCTTATCAGGATTCCTGTCTTCTCAAGCGTCTTTTCATACCTATCCTTCTCTATACCCATTATCTTCGACAGGATCTCCCTTCCACCCATGAGCTCGGGGAATAGCGGGTATAGGTGCTTTGCATGGAGCTCTGCCACCTTCGGGAGGGTGAAGCTGAACTCGAAATCCTTCATGAAAGAGAACGCCCTCCTGAGGAGGACCCTGAGGTTGTAGCCGCCTCCGACGTTGGATGGGATGCCACCGTCTGTCACTGCAAAGAGAAGGGTCTTTGCATGGTCTGCTATTGCATATAGCGCCTGCATCGGCTCAACAACGGAGTTCAGTTCCCTGGCATCAACGCCCAGCTTCTTTGCTATATCTTTTCTTATCTTTTCGATGTTTTTGACCTCGTCAACGTTGAGATGCCCTGCGAACTTCGAATACTCATCGAAAAGGTCATTCTGATGTAGGCCTGCCTGCTTCTTCATCCAGCTTATCACGGGCCCGAACGTGGTGTCATAGCCCGTGTAGGTGCCTGTGGTGAACCATGCAATCCTCTCGTGACCCCAGCCAACATCTATCACCTTCATCGGAAGCTCCCTGAACGAGGTTCCCTTCTTCGTGAACTGCATGAAGACCGAGTTCACGATTTCCAGGCCCTTGGAGAAGGTCTCCATCGAGGGGCCGAAGGCAGAGAAGTCGGGCATTGCCCACAAATCCTCCGTATAGGTGAGCTCCTTCTCGGGTATTCCCATGGATTTCGTGAGGAAGTTGAAATTGAGCTCTATGCACCTGTCCTTCCAGTAGTCTCCGAACGAATGCTGTCCGCCCATTATGAAGGATGTGTGGTGACGGCCTGTCACTCCTACGTTCGGTATGTCATTGAACCTAAGGCACATCTGAGGAACGACAAGCGGGTTGGAGGGGAACTCGAACACCATATTGCCCTTGTCAAGTCGCTGGAAGTCCTGTATGGATGCCATTGTGAAATAGAGGTCAGGCCTCCACCTGTCTATAACCGGATAGCGGGGAACGGAATCATGGCCGTTCTTCCTGAAGAAGGACTCGAACTGCCTCCATGCCTCTATATAATCCCATTTCTTCTTGGTTATGGGCATCCCGAGGAAGCCGTAGCTCTCGCAGGGCGGGTCCCCGCAGAGCTTCCTGTCCTCGTCCAGCGTCCAGAAGTTTTTCCCGCACTGGGGACATCTCTTTCTCCTGAAGCCCCTTTCCTTGAAAATCTCAAGCTGATAGTGCTTCTTCCAGTCCTTTGTGAACTCCTTTTTAAGGGATTCCTTAGTGAATGGCATAAGCATCTTGTTCCTTGTTTCTTAGTTGGGTTTGTTGCGGCAGCGGTTTTTCCGGAAGCGCTTTAGCACGTTTACCGGTGCTAAAGGGTTTTATTCTTAATATATACCAAACCTATAATAATATATTATATGAAGAAGAGAAAGGGCCAGGTAGAGCTGGTCATAATCCTCGGCATCATATTCCTGTTCCTAATCGTCCTTTTCTCCGGGATAGGAAGCAACTTCTTTGCGAGCCCCATACCCAGCGGCGTTGCCGAGAGGCAGGCAGCGGTCAACACCATGGTCCTCGGGGTGATAAAGGACGGCGTCGACCAGACGCTGAGGGTCATGGAGAGGCACGGCGGCTATCTGGATGACCCCTCAATAACGGGCAAGACCTGGAGGGACGCCCCTAACGTGGAATTCATGATGGCAGGGGTTGCCTACTGGCAGATGTGCGAGAACGATTATTCCCTGACAAAGGAGGAGATTGAGAGGAGCTTCGAGCTCTCTGTCGCGAAGCATATAAGGGAAAACATAGGGGGGGTGAGCGGACTTTTCGGCAAGAACGTCTCCTTTGATGCCAATTCCGTATCTGTTGATGCCAACATCCTGGGCTGGAACAGGGGTGAGGTGAAGAGGATTGACGTCTCGGTAAACCTTCCCACGAGGGTTGACGGGTATGACATGCCTGCCCAGTATCATCCTTACAAGCAGAGCATAGACACTAGATTCGGTGAGATAATAAGGTTCGCAAGCGACTATGCGAAGGAAAATGCAGCGAACAGGAACATGGAAATCTTCACTATATACGGCGTCTATTTCTCGATGGTAGAGCCGGACGGCTTCGGCAGGCTCCCGACGAGCGGTGTCCTGACCGAGTGCGGCCAGGTCCTCCATAGGGACCCGGAGCAAATAAACGGGCATCTCTACGACCTCATCAATTACGTGATAACCCAGCTGAGGTGGTGGGACGTCATGACAACCGACCATGACATACCTAAGATATTTGCCATACAGACCCTGAACGGGGAGGAGTACAGGGACCTTGACATATACATGAGGCTTTCCGATGGTTTTGCATTCGATACCCATGACGTCATCATGGTCACGAACAACAAGCCCCTCGTGACATCGAGCGTCCTTACCCCGCCGGTCTGCGTCCAGGAGTTCAACCGGGGATATGACGTCGATTACCCGATCATAATAAGCGTCAAGGACGTGGAGACAGGGAACTTCTTCAATTTTGCGAGCCACGTCTTTGTAGAGAGCCAGGGCCTCAAGATGAGCCCCGGCTCGTGCAGCAGCATAACCGCCCCGGGGCAGGGTGAGTGCGAAGACCTGCAGTGCTCCCTGAACCTGAGGGTCGTTGACGACCTCTCGAACCCCATAGAGGGGGCGTTCGTTGCGTTCGGAAACTGCCCGCTGGGATATACTGATTCCAACGGAAGGGTTTCCGGAGACTCTGTGTGCTCAGGGGATTTCAGCATATACAAGAACGACACGTATGAATACTACCTTGAGGAGGATATTATGAACCATGACGTTGAAAGCGTTTACGTCCTTCACAAGGTCCCGTTCTTCACCGCACATTTCAGGGAGGTCAAGATATTCATAGATTACAAGCCATATTTCGGAACGGACTGGCAGACATGCACGGCATGCGGCTCGTGCAGCCTTTACGGCATTGACACCAGGGTAAGGTGCGAGACCGACCTCATGGACAAGGAATATATGTATGTGGAGTTCACCCCCTCGCACAAGCCGTCTGTCACGCTTCCGATAACAAACATCGACAGCGGGAGCATAGACCCTGACTGCATGGAGTCCGATGCATGCCAGTTCTGCACCGAACATACCAATAACGTGACCATGGAGAACATGGGAGAGGTAAGGGATGCGTGCCAGCAGTGCAGCATAGACTGCGCCTCCGGGGTGCTTGAGAACAGGACTATCAAATACATAATGTCAGGGCAGCATGCCGTTGAGGGGACGGTCTTCAACCCCTACACGAGCAGGGAGGCAGGCGGTATGATAACGACTTACAGCCTTGACAGGAACGAGGACGAGGTGTTCATAAACATGCCGAGGTCTGAGACAAAGACAGGGAACAATTACCAGGTAAGCGACTCTGAGAAGTCCTGCCTGACCAGCTATCTCGCGACGTGCGGCATAGACCCCATATCCAGCAGCGAGGCCGTCCAGAAGACCGTGGTCATGACGTGCAGCTGCGACAACCTGCTGGGGTTCGTGAACGACGTGGGGATAGAGCCTGAGACGAGGGAGAGTTTCTGCAGGTGCCCTGAGGGCTCGAGCTACAGCTCGGGGTGCTGCGACAGGACGCCCCAGGGGTGCGCTTTCGCGTGCGAGGAGTGCGGCACAGGATGCAGCGGATACCTGCCGCAATGCGTGAACTGCTGCGACGTGACCGGCCTTGTTGATTACATCAACAGCGGACCCGTCCAGCTAAAGACCAATGCGAGGCTGATATGCAAGTGAACCTGAAAATCATAGAGATGTTTGCAATCCTGGCTTCATACCTAATCCTTACGCTGCCGGTTGCAGGAGCGACCGAGGTGAACATATACTATAACAACGCCCCTTCGGGGAGCCCGATAACCCTGGATTACTCGGGCATGGTCAAGAGGTCCTTGACTGTCAAGAATCCCGGCGCTTCTGCCAGCGTGAGTCTCTCTGTCACCAATGCGAGTGTGTCTGGCATGGTCATGGAGGCCCACGTATACAGGTGTAAGGGCAGCAGCCCTTCGGTCTGCCTGAGCCAGGCCAGTCCTGTCACTTATGGCGGCAGCTTCTCCGCAGAGTATCCCTGGCCAGAGGTTAGCGGAGGGGGCGGCTATCCGCAGACAGCCAACATCATGAGCTTCGTGAAGGTCAAGAGGAACGGCGGGATTTCGTGGCTGGGCTACTGGGACGTCGTGACGAGGACGAGCGAGACTAGCTTCAGTGTGGACCAGAGGGAGATAAGCGAGATAGAGGTCCATGCAAAGGCATCGCAGTTCATCAGCCCGGTAAGGTATTTCATACAGAACTTCTACATGCTGCCGATGAACCCCAAGTGGGTTTCGAAGATAGTCTTCAGGACCGCAACCGAGCTTAACGTTCTCGAATCCTCAGAGATGCCGACCCTTGATGCAGAGGTCAAGAGCGGCAACGAGATAACGTCCGTCGGAGGGACGTACGGTTTCATCTTCCCGAAGGGTTCGGTCGTTCTTGGCTCTTCGACCCTCAACATTAACCCCGATTACACATGCGGGGCATACGGCTGTGAGACCGAACTCACCGAGGGGCAGTCCAACTGCTGCTATGACTGCGGATGCCCGACCGGTTCCTATTGCGACGCGGCAATGGTGTGTAAATTGAGCAGCGCAATAACCATGTCACTGCACGGAACGCCTGATACCAGGGTGATAAACTGCAACGAGGACCACGTGATATACATACCTGTAAAGGTGAACAATCTTCCTTCTGATGCCATAGTAAAGAGCGCGACCCAGAACCTTGGCGGGAGCGTGAGGTCAGTGACCTGCACGAAGGGCTCTGGCGGGATATTCTCGTGCGCCGTCACTGTTCCGTCTGTAGAGGAGTGTGATACCGGTGAATACTGGGTCGGTCCCAACATTGTGACCCTCGTGATAGGGTATTCTGACGGTGCGACAAAGGCCACGAAGAGCATGAGTGTTGGTTTCCCTGACATCACCATAGGCTCATTCGAGTGCGGTAACGGGGTGTGCGAATCCAGCCTCGGGGAGAGCCAGTCGAGCTGCTGCCTCGACTGCGGGTGTCCTTCCGGGAAGTATTGCGACTGGGGAGGGTTCGGCTCTGTTCCCAGCGACGCGAAGTGCAAAAACCCTCTTGTCAACAGCGACCTTTACCTGGGCTCCATAAAGCCCTCACACTTCAGCGACCAGCCCCTTACAGGAAACTCTCCGGACATCGTGGTAAGCATAAAGAACAGCCCCTCGAACCTCCACCTGGATTCCCTCTCCTGCGTTATGGAGTGCTCGAGCAGCGAGGGGGTTTGCGCCTCCACGTGCACCCTCCAGGGATGTGTGACAGACGAGTCGGTTCCTGGCATATACAGCAGGGAATGTGAACTGAATTTCATCATATCCAATTACGACCCGCTGACAGACTATGAGCTCTCGCCTGTCTTCACTGCAGAGGTAAGATACAGCAACGGGACCGGGGGCATGATGGAAGCAACCCTTACCAACACCTTCCCGATAATCTCGATAGGGGCACACTGGTGCGGTGACGTGGTTTGCGGGAGCGACGAGAGCTCCTATAAGTGCTGCTATGACTGCGGGTGTCCTGAAGGCCAGTATTGCGATACTAAGACCAGGACCGGGCCGAGCAGCGGGGACGGGTGCAGGGACAGGGAGTTCGTCCTCGAGGCAGAGAACCCGGGCGACGTCCTCTTGCAGGACTCGTCCGTCCAGCACTATATTGACGTACCGGGCCGCGTGACCGACTATCCAAGCGGGACAGAGCTCTACGGCGACTGCGAGCTTCAGGACGGGGAGTTCGAGTGCGCGGTCATATGCAGCAGGGAGGATTCCGCCATAGGGACGGAATACAACTTCACGTGCCAGATGATTATCCCGCCGATAGATTACATAGGGTCGCCTTACTATGACCCGGCAACGAGGGAGATAACACTGACGGAAAACTCGTTCACCATAAGGCACGTGTATAATGAGGGTCCTGACAACGTTACAGAGGAATATGGCTTCACCGCAGGGGACATAAGGCTGAACGTCACCTCCCATTGCGGTGAGGGCGGCTGTGAGACCAACCTTGACGAGACGCAGTCAAACTGCTGCCGTGATTGCGGATGCTCCTCTTACGGAAGCGGGAACGACTACTTCTGCTACACGGGAAAGAACCCGAACGGTGCCTGCCTCCCGAACAGCAGCATAATTCTGGAGATAACCGGGTATGAGCCGGACCCCGTGGACTGCATAATATACAAGGAGGGTGAGGAGTGCATAGTCACCATAAACACGCTGATTGATTCACAGGTTGTTAACCCGCCCGGGGACATTGACATCATCGCTTCATACTATTCAAGCAGCTCGCAGGAGAACGACACCTCAATCTCCTGCTTCAGGACCCTCAAGGAGGATACATACACCTGCCCGATAGCGCTTGAGAACATACCCGACGGGGCAGAGGAGGGGACAGAGAACATCTCACTGACCCTGAAGATGACCATTGGATACATGATAAACGACAACACGATATGGCAGGATATCCAGGACACGACATCCGTCACCGTGAACAAGAACTACTCCACGTCCGTGATGTCCTGCCAGAAGATGATTGCGAGCATAGACGACCAGATATCAAGGCTGGAGGGCTCGAAGAGCAGCACCAACACGTGGATGATAGTCTTCATGGTCCTGGCGGCGATATTCCTGGTGATATTCATCCTTACATGCCTGGAAGTGCTTGCTGGTGGCTGTGAAACTATCTGGCTCACCTTGGCGCTCACGTGCCTCACCGCGGCGCTCAGCATGATGAATTCCGCGAGCAGCCAGGACGACCAGATAGCCGCGCTCGAGGCGCAGAAGCAACAGAAGATTGCGATGTGCGATGCCCAGACCACCGCAGAGCTGGCGATGGCAGAGGGCGGGCTCACCGAGATACCGCCGATACACACGTCATAGTTTATTGCTCATTTATCAGAGTGTTTATAATCAAGCGGGTGCGTATATGGACTGGAAAATTTTCTCAGAGGTGTTTGCGGTCCTTGCCTCTTATCTAATCCTTACCCTTCCCCTTGCGGGCGCGACCGAGGTGAGCATTTACTACGGCGGCGCGCAGTCCGGCCCCCCGATAGGGATTGACTATTCAGAGTTCGTGAAGAAGTCCGTGACCGTAAAGAATCCCGGCGGAGAGACTAGTGTCACGGTTTCCGTCTCCAATGGGACAGCGGGCGCGAGGATTCTGGAGTCCTATGTCTACAAATGCGGGGGGAGGGACCCAAGGGTCTGCGTGAACCAGGTCACCCCTGTAAAGTATGAAGGGACCTTTGTCGTGGAATATCCCTGGCCAGAGGTGAGCGGAGGGGGCGGCTATCCGCAGGATGGCAACATAATGACGCTGGTTAAGGTGAAAAGGCTTGGAGGGACGTCATGGATAGGGAGCTGGGACATCGTGATGAGGACGAGCGAGCTGAACTTTGCCCTGGACTCGAGGGAGATAGGTGAGATAGAGGTCCATGCAAAGGCAGCGCAGTTCCTTGGCCAGATAAGGTATTACGCAGAGAACTTCCTGATGGTTCCCATGAACCCCGGCTGGATATCGAAGATAGTCTTCAGGACTGCCACGGAGATACGCGGCCTTGAGTCTGACGAGCCTCCGGAGTTCTGGGTAGAGACCTTAAGCGGAAACGAGCTGGAGTCGATAACGAATTCCTATTATTTCGCGTTCCCGAAGAACGATTCGGGGATAATGGGCTCCATTGCCATGAGCCTTAACCCCGACTACACGTGCGGTGACGGGACCTGCGAGGATTATGTCGATGAGAGCCAGTCCAACTGCTGCTACGATTGTGGCTGCCCGGCAGGATTCTATTGCGATGCGGCAATGCTCTGCAAGTCAACGGGAGCGATATCATTATCTCTGCACGGGACCCCTGACACTAGGGTAATAAACTGCAACGAGGACCACGTGATAAACATAGCAGTGAAGATGAACAACCCTCCTTCAGACGCTGTCGCGAAGAGCTTCCGCTACAGGCTTGCAGGCCAGGTGGAGCCCACAACCTGCGTGGAGGGTTCCTCGGGGGTTTTCTCTTGCCCTGTAAACGTCCCTGCTGTCCAGGACTGCGACACGGGCGATTATGACATGGGGCCGAACAGCATAACGATTGCCATAGAGTATTCTGACGGGGCAGCGAAAAGGACGAAAGAAATCACCACACCCTTCCCCAACGTCACCATAGGCTCGTTCGAGTGCGGCAACCTTGCATGCGAATCCAGCCTCGGGGAGAGCCAGTCAAGCTGCTGCCTCGACTGCGGATGTCCTTCCGGGAAGTATTGCGACTGGGGAGGACCGGGCTCTGTTCCCAGCGACGCGAAGTGCAAAAACCCTCTCGTCAACAGCGACCTTTACCTGGTCTCCATAGAGCCGTCGCATTTCTATGACCAGAGGTATGGAGCCAACGAGGCCAGCATCGTCGTGGGTTTTAAGAACAGCCCCTCCAGCCTTGACATGGAATCGCTCAGCTGTGAGATGCAGTGCTCTAGCAGCGGGGGTGGATGCGAATCGACGTGCGTGGTCGATGGTTGTGAAAGCGGGTATGAATCGGGTGAGCACAGGACAGAATGCGTCATGTCGTTTTACGTTTCAAGCTATGACCCGCTGACAGACTATGAGCTCTCGCCTGTCTTTACAGCGGAAGTCAGTTATAGCAACGGGACGACTGGCGTGATAGAGGCGAACCTGGCCAGGACTTTCCCTGTGATATCAATAGGCGGGCACTGGTGCGGTGACCTTGTCTGCGGGACCGATGAGGACTACCTGACATGCTGCTATGACTGCTCCTGTCCCGTCGGATATTACTGCGATACCTATGACACGGGCGGACCGACCAGCGGGGACGGGTGCAGGAACATGGATTTCGGCGTGGAGATGGATTATATGGAGGATGACACGTTCCAGGATTCATCAATCCAGCATTACCTTGACATGACAGGCCACGTCCCCAACTACCCGAGCGGGACAACCATATCCGGGGAATGCATCATACAGGCTGGTGAGTTCGAGTGCGCCTTGATTTGCACGAGGACGGATTCACAATATGAGGATGAGTTCAACTTCACGTGCCAGATGATTATCCCGCCGATAGATTATGTAGGAAGCCCGTATTTCAATCCGACCAGCAGGGAGCTCGCCCTTACCCAGAACATGTTTTCAATAAGCCACTCGTTCAATGAGGGCCCGGAAACAAGGACAGAAACATATGACGTTCCCGTCGATGAGATAAGGCTGAACGTCACCTCCCATTGCGGGGAGGGGGGTTGCGAGGAGAGTTTTGACGAGACCCATTCCAGTTGCTGCAGGGATTGCGGGTGCTCTGTATACGGTGATGACTACTTCTGCTACACGGGCCACAATCCCAACGGTGCATGCTTACCTAACAGCAGCATCCTTCTGGAGATAACGGAGTTCGAGCCTGACCCTACGGACTGCTTCATCTACAGGGAGGGCGTGACCTGCAGGATAACTACGAGCACTCTGGCTCACGTGAGGATTGTAAACCCGCCCGACGGGGTGATAGCCGTTGACGCATTCTACTCGGCGGTTGAGCAGGAGGATACCCCGATTCTTTGCAACAAGACAGGGAAGAACCATTACGTTTGTCCCTTTGCGCTGGAGAACGCGACGGTTCCCGGGGCGACAGAGCCGGGAATCACGAACGTATCGGTCAGTGCCAAGATGATAATCAACTACAGGATAAGCGAATTCACTGTCACGCAAAGCATAGAGGGGGAAGCGGAGCTGGGAGTAAACAAGGTGTATACAGAGGCTGTTCAGAGCTGCATTGAGGAGATAGCTGCTGCGGAGAGGCAGATTGCTGACCTGGACAAGTCAATGTCTGAAACCACGATGTGGCAGAGTGTCTTCAGCTTCCTCGCCATCCTCTACCTGATAATGTTCATAATCACCAGGAGCGTTAACTTCCTGGTGGATTCCATAATCTCCCAGCAGAAGGCGATTGAAGAGGGAGAGAGGCACAGCGACCAGGGTGAGCAGCAGGATGCAATCAGGCAGCAGATTATGGAGAAGAAGGAGATGTGCGATTCCCTTGACGTGCCAGAGCTTACGGTGGCAGAGGGCAATGCCCTAACGCCGATACCACCGCCGAAATAGTCGGGCTCTGCTTAGAATTGGCATGGTAGTGTTGAGGCTAAGGAAAGGCCTTCACAGAGGTTCTGTATGGGGAACCGCTCCCCGTGGAATTTAACCGAACAGGGCTGATAGTCCTGCTGCAGCCTCTTCGGCCTTCTTTCCCTGGTCCTCTTCCTTCTTCTCTTCCTTCTTCTCTTCACTGGCGCCTGCTGAAGGCTGCGCTGCTGGTGCAACGGCTGCAACAGCTGTCTGCTTTATTGCCTCTTCTATGTCAACACCTTCGAGGCTGGAGACGAGGGCCTTTATCTTGCCGGCCTCCGGCTTCTCGCCAGCTGCCTCAACGACCTTCTTCAGGTTGGCCTCGTTTATCTCCTTTTTCGCGCTGTGAAGGAGAAGAGCTGCGTATACCATTTCCATGTTACTCTACCTCCTGGTTAGCATCATCTTTCTTTTCTTTGCCTTTCTTTTCTTCGGGCTTATCCGCTTCCTCTGCGGGTTTCTCTGCTGGGACTTCTTCCTTCTTTTCTTCCTCAACAGGCTTTTCTTCCTTTGGTTCTTCTTTTGACTCGCCCTCTTCGGCAGGGGTCTCCTCCTTGGTTTCCTTTGAATGCTCTTTTGTGGGTTCGGTTGGTTCCGCAGGGAGCTTTGCAGCTACCCTCAGGGACTCTGCCTGCGAATGACCCTTTGACAGAAGGAATCCTATGGTCTCTGAATTGACGAGGCCTGCCTCCATCGAGAGGCTGAATGCCTCCCCGTGGGCCTTTGACAGGAAGATTCCGATGTTCTGGGAAGTGTAGTATCCTATGCTGCATGTGAGGTTGAACGCCCTCTGCGCGGCGTTCTTCAGATCATCAATATACTGCTCCTGTGGGATGAAGAGAACGTCCTTTCTGTATACGATTCCGTCCTCGAGCGCGGCAACCAGGTCAAGGCCTATCTCCATGGGCTCTATACCGAGCTTTGTCATTATGTCTGCCTGTTCGGGAGAGATTTCGTCACCCTCCTTAACGAGGAGCGTCTCCTTCCTTATTGATATCTTGTCACCCTCTATCATGGCGGGTATCTTTACCCTCTGTAACTCTCCTATAACGGGCCCTGCAGGAAGGCTCGTGGGGCCGGCCTTCACGACTATGTCAATTGGAGCGGTGTCCCCGCCCCTCGCGGGCGCAGGGCTCTTTGACTCGGCTATCGTCCTTGCCAGCCTGAATGGGTTTTCCTTGCTCATCAGCAGGGCTGGCTGGCCCTTCATGGCAGAGGATAGCTCATCCGCTCCCTTGATTCCTGACTCCTTTAGTATGATGGAAATCAGGCGCTTCTTGACCATCATTATCCTTGCGTTATCCCTCATCTTCTTCCTCATGTCATGCAGCTGCCTCGCGGGCAGGGAGGTCATGTCAAGAACCCCTATCACAGAGCAGTCCTTCAGGTGGGATTTCACTTCCTTCACGGTCTGTATCTTCCTCTCTGATACCATCATATCACCTCCAGCTTCACTGCTTTTCCCATGGTGAGCTTTATGTAAGCGGATTTCATGCTGTTCGCCCCCTTGGGGAGCTTCTCCTTGACCGCATTGAAGACTGCCTGGACGTTCCTTGCAACCTGCTCGTCGGTCATGTCCTCTGACCCGACCACCACATGGATGACAGGCGAGGACTTGACAGCTATCCTGGTTGATCTCTTTGCCCTCTCAACGAACGGCTTTACAGGGACCTTGGGGGGTATTGGCTTGGGCATCTTTCCCCTCGTTCCCAGGACAGCGCCGAACGACTTTCCTATGCTTGCCATGAGGCTCACCTCGCCGAAGAACCAGTCATAATTGTTAGCCAATTCCTTTAGTTTTTTCTTGTCCTTGGCATAGCCGGGAATATCATCCCTGTTTATGACGAGGTCAGCGCATTTCTTTGCATCGGCAAGCATTGCGTCTGCGAATATGACTACCTTGGTTTCCTTGCCTCTTCCTTCTGGAAGGACAAAATCGATTGAGAACCTGTGCTCTGGCTTCTTCAGGTCAACCCCCCTGAGGTTGATTGAGAAATCCCATGTCTGCTTGAATTTCCTCTTCTTGGAGTCTTCTCTCGCCTTCTTTAGCTTTTCCAGAATGTTCTTCATGGTATCCTCCTACCTAGGTAGTGAACGCGGCATGGACCCCATACCGTGCGGATAATGACTATAATAAACCGTTAACCTTTATAAAGATTATTCTGGTTCTGCTTACTGACGAAATGCCCGGAGTCGAGCTTCTTGCACTCGTCCCATCTGTATATCCTGCCGTTCATCGCGATATATATGCCCGGGGACAGCACGTTGATGGCTCCTACGGCGCAACCGACGTTGAAATCAGCGTCGCTCTCCTTGAATCTCTCCGGCTGCGAGGAGCCAACAAGGACTATGGTCTTGTTTTTCAAAGAACTGAGTTTCCTGGCAGTCTCTATTATCGTATCAGTCCCGTGGGTGATTATTATTCTTTTGTTCCTGATGCCCCTGCAGGAATCAAGGATTAGTTGCCTGTCCTCTTCAGTCAGGTCCAGGCTGTCTTTCTTGGTGAGTGAGATTACCTCATACCCGAAGTTGGGGTTCGCGTTTTTCAGGATGTTGCATATCGAGGGGCCCAGGATGTCAAAATTATACGTTCCCTTGCTCTTGGAGTATGATTTGTCTATCGTTCCTCCTGTCGTGACGAATTTTATTTCCATGTGCATGCACTGCCCTTTGTTGGTTATTTGTTACACAATAGATGTAACTGCATTATTTAAAGTTATTCCCCTTAAAGGGGAAAATGGTGGAATTTATGGAAAGTTTTATAAACATTTTGGAACATATGTTCAATCATGGACGTAAAAGATGAAAAAATAATCAAAGTCCTCAGGGAGGACAGCAGCCTTTCCATCCGTTCGATAGCGAGGAAGACCTCAATCCCGATGACAACGGTGCACAAGCGCATCAGGAAGCTGAGGGCAGAAGGTATAATAAAGAGATACACAATCGAGCTGGACAATGACAAGGTTGGGAGGAAAATCGGTGCTTACATAATGATTTCAGTCGACCTGAAGCTCCTCAAGGAAAGGAACAAGACCCAATACACCTTGGTAAAGGAGATTGGAAGGATAGCCGGAGTGGAGAAGGTTGAC
>Ga0315534_1001767_pt1 | contig 14869 bp, 10 predicted proteins | sample SalMarSW160240MG_FD_203094 | JGI IMG/M metagenome (GOLD analysis project Ga0315534, IMG submission 203094) | Salt marsh sediment microbial communities from the Plum Island Ecosystem LTER, Massachusetts, United States - Salt Marsh Sediment SW1602-40 ... | reverse complement strand
GCATTGTTGCGCACAAGCGGTATCCTTATACCTGCGGCACGATAATCAGCTCAAAATACCCTTTGGGTGGCATCTTATTCTGCCCGATCTTGATCGCTTTGCGTGCCTCGGCTGGATACGTGAGATCCGCATAGAACCTGCCTATTTCGATGCCCCGTTCCCTGAAAGCGGTTTCCAGCAGGAAGATCCGGTCTTCCGACCTGATCTTGCTTTCCTTGCTGGTGCCTACATTCTGCTGGATATAAATCCGCGTATCGGGATAGCAGGATAGTCCCGCTGATACCTTGTCGACAAACTGCTGGCCGTTTTGAGTCAGATGTCCGGAGTCTTGATCGTAAAAGTTTTTTTCCTTGAACCTCATTACAATACTTTCTTCGACACGGTAGACCTTGGTTTGTTCGGCGAGCGTGGTCGCCAGTCTGTCCATCTCTGTAGCCTGATCCGTGGATTTCGCGCATTTCACTGCCACGGTATTCGCTGCGGCAGATTGAGCGAAAATCAGCGATCCCATGGAACATGAAAGCAATATCGTAAAAGCCACGGCTATTGGTATCTGTTTATTCATGATAGTAATCTCCTAAATGCGTGGTCTCGGTCATTCACGCACGGATGAACGTGACATAGAAAAAGCAATCGCCAGATCAACGACTAAATCATTAAAAAACTCGCAGATAAGGTCTTGAACAGGCGATATTATGTTTTAATAATATTCAATCATTATGCCTGTCGATGCATTGATATATATCAAGGTTGATTGTATAAACGTCATATTTTAGCGTGTATTTTTACAAGACAAAATCCGTTAGAATATAGCACCGAAATAAACAACCATTGTGACAGGCCTGTGACGTACACGAGGTGGTACCGATAATCAGCGGATCTGTCGTTTAAAAATGCCACGTAGTAATATACAGGTATATATTGGTTGATATTGAGATCTGTCAATGACCTGGGTTTCCGGTTATATGACTATAAAATTATCTCTAAGCGAGATGCACATTAGCGGCATTTAGATTGTTGACTCACGAGCACTAAAACACAACTTACCTAGAACAGAAAGGAACGCAACCATGTCACAACATAAACTCCCCGAGTTACCCTATGCCAAGAATGCCCTTGAACCACATATCTCGGCTGAAACGCTTGAATATCACTACGGCAAACATCACGCCACTTATGTGGACAAGTTGAATGGCCTTGTTCCTGGCACTGAATTCGAGAATTCGTCGCTTGAGGAAATCATCAAGAAGGCCAAGGGCGGTATTTTCAACAATGGCGCACAAATATGGAACCACACCTTTTACTGGAATTGCATGAGCCCTGATGGTGGTGGGAATCCGTCAGGTGAACTGGGTAAGGCGATTGAAGGAGCGTTTGGCGATTACAGTACATTTAAAAACCAGTTTTCCGAATCAGCTGCGACAAACTTCGGCTCCGGCTGGACCTGGTTAGTCAAAAATCCGGATGGTAAACTGGAGATTATCAATACCGGTAACGCGGGCAATCCATTAACCGACGGCAAACAACCATTACTCACCTGCGACGTCTGGGAGCATGCCTACTACATCGACTACCGCAACGCGCGTCCCAAATACATCGAGGCATTCTGGAATCTGGTCAACTGGGATTTTGCGGTACAAAACCTGTCGACATAATCAACCATGGCGATCAAGGTCTAACCATGTAACCAAGTCGCTGTCTAGGTTTCCAAGTATTATAGAAAAGGAATGATGTTGCGCGGTTGTAAGCCTGCTGCGTAATAGCATTTATTTAAGACAGCGCTTGTATGGGGCACGTGCACCGCGCCCAAACTGTATTGTTTGCAACGTGACCGCCAGTAATTAAAACGTCACACCTTCCAGATACTGGCCATTCCATCATTCCGGCCATTCCGGCCATATTAAAACTATCGAAATTCATTCCGTGATAAACAACGGCAATGTACCCATCGCCTTAATCCCACATTATTTATAAGTTTATTATTTTCTTTACATTTTCCAATATCGGGGTAATTGGAATCTTGATTATTACCTAAATGGGTCGATAAAGATTATGTATCAGTTGGTATCTTGTTTGCAGACAACACGTTATCTAAGCCAGGATCAATTGAGATCGAAGGGAAATCTATGCCAAAGCGTGCTCAGATGATATTTATCGTCCTTATATTCTCGTTTTCCGCCAGGACAATGCCGGAAACGGAGAGGGATGATCCGGTTTTCGTCGGGTATGAAGGATGTCAGATGTGCCATCGCGACGAATTTGCCGACTGGCGAAGAAGCAAACACGCCAAGGCCTTTGAACTCCTTAGACCTGGCAACAGAAAAGTCGCAAAAAAACGCGCCCAACTCGATCCTGACAAGGATTACACCACCAGCAACAAGTGCCTGAAATGTCATACCACTGGTTACCGGGAATCGGGGGGGTTTATCAATATCGATGATACACCTACAAGGATCGGTATCGGCTGCGAGATGTGTCATGGACCGGGCAGCGATTATCGCAAAATTCACAAATCAAAGCCTCTATCATTTTCACGAGACGAAGTGATGACCGCCGGACAGGTATATGGTTCAACAGATCCTGAAGTGTGTAATCGGTGCCATAAAAACAAGGATGCCCCTATGAACCCGCGCATCGACAAGGAATACGAATTCAATCTGGAAGAACGACTAAAAAATACCCGATCATTTCACAAATATTACAAGAGTAAAGGACATGGTACTCCTAACGTTCAAATCACAGAGCACCTGGAATAACAAGAATTACTCGTAGGTTTATCTTTATAGAAATGGAATGGCCAGAAACTACACATCATGATTCGACTAAAGAAAACCAGCACCAAGACCATCGTCGCCATCGGCAGTATATGGGTGATTTTCCTGATAGCCGGCGTCTGGTACGAGATGAAACAGACAAGGGATCTGGCGATACATGAGATAAAACGCTGGGGTGTTTCAAGCGGTGAAAATATCCGTATTGCCATGAATACCCTAATGCGCGAAGGCAAGATGGATGCCCGGTTTGCTTTTTTCCATGACCTGTCAAATGAATTATCCGAAATCAATTCGGTCAGGGTAATTCGCAGCCCAAAAGTCAATGAAATATTTCATAGGGTAAGGATCGAGAGAGACATTCCGCGAGAGGAAGAAAGTATCCGTATATATCAGGAAGAACTTGTTGAACTGCAACAACGCCTGGATGAAACCCGGAGTCCTGATGAAATAGATGATATCAAGAATGAGATTGCCAATATCAATTTCGATATCAACAGTGCAAAAAAGAGAATTAAGGAATTCTCGAAACCAATGACTATCGACCCCCGCGAGGCTGCACGGGACGAGATTGAAAAAAAGGTGTTAAAAACAGGCAATCCGATATTTATCATCAATGAAGATGATATGCGCTTTGTGTCGCCATACAAAGTCCGCAAGGTCGGTTGCGCAGAAGCATCGGGCTGCCATTTCAATGCAAAAGAAGGGGAAGTGCTGGGGGCGGTTGATATCAATTTTTCACTTGCTGGCATTAACAATGAGGTCATGTCTGAATCATTCAAGAACCTGGGAATAAAAATTACTGCCAGCATTATCATACTTGTCCTGCTCTATATCACTATTAAGGTAATCTTTCTCAAAAAACTCAAATTACTCCACCAGGCGATAAGAAATATAACAAAGGGTGATCTGGATACACGCGTATCACTGGGTCGCAGAGCGACCGATAAAGATTCGATAGAGAAAATACACTCTGATGATGACGATGAATTTGAAATCCTCTTCAACGGATTTAACGTCATGGCCCGCAAGTTAGAGGAGAATCAGAAAAAGCTTGAAAATCTTGCGAATATTGATGGACTTACCGCATTATTGAACCGAAGGAAATTCGATGACGACCTGCGAGATGAAATATCGGCTCACCAGAAGCAATCCACGCTGGCTTTATTGATAATAGATATCGACAACTTCAAATCAGTCAATGACACCTATGGCCATCAAACCGGCGATGAAGCCTTACAACTGGTCAGCAAGATTATCAAGAAGCATACGCGCCAGAACGACATTACTGCACGATATGGCGGTGAAGAAATTGCCGTAATACTGCCTCATACCACTGGACAAGAGGCTGAAAAGCTGGCGGAAAGGATCCGGATGGCAGTCGAAAAACAGGCCATCTTAAATCCATCCATTGACCTTCTACACCTGACGGTAAGTATAGGTGTATCGAGTTTCCCTGATGATGCCGACACGGATGTTAAGCTGATAGCCGCGGCAGATAATGCTATGTATCTTGCAAAGCAGGAGGGTCGCAATCGCATCAGGAGACACCATCATACCCATGCGAAAACGGGCGCTCACCTAATGTAATGCCTGTGGTTGCGTGATCTACCAGGTATAACTTAAAGATACATACCCCAACAGTGCATGGTAAGCCGGCAATGGGCCCGCAAGTGGCAGGACGTCATCAATCGAAACTCCTGCAGCTTCTACACTGTCCCGCTGCCAATCCTTAACTTTGAATGTCTCATATTCGAAACCCATGTTTATATCAAGGTTTCGACTTACGCTATATACACCTTCCATCTCCAAGGTATGTCTTCTGGTCACATCTTCGGGCATATCTTCTGACGTAAGCCCGCTCCCGGTTGTGAAGTTAATGTTACTCGTCTCTTCCACCAGGGTATAGCCAAATCTTAAAACCAGGATGTCATATATCAGGTTGAATTCTGTATTGACCCCTAACGTGTCAACCCTCGTGTCAAACTTTGCCTGCCAGTTCAAGGATGAATCGAGTGCTGTTGATACATTATTCGTAAATGCCCGGCTGGCTTGTATCGATTTCAGTCTTTCATGGGTATAAAATGCATAAAACAGCCATGACGTATCAGGATCATAGTCCACATCCAGCGTGATCGAGGTACTGTTATCCGTTAACAGACCAAAATACGTATCGTCAAATCTGACCGTATCATCATAATCATTGTCCCTCTCTGAGACCGTAAGACCCAGATTCAGGGTATCTAGCGGATTCGCCATTAAAACCAGGTCCATCTGTTTGCGCTCGCGACTGGCTATATAGAATTTTCTGACATCAGGATGATTATCAAAACATGTATCGACAACCGTTACACCCCCCGTATCGGGATCAGGATCGACCGTACTAAATGCTGGACAAGTCAACCCTGTAAATAATGTCTTGTATGATTGGAACGCATCATAATTATCGGCTTTACGGTCTGATTGCCTGTAATTGATCTTCCCTGATACAGAATCCGTGATGCGCTGCCTGATACCAAGATTCACGGTATTCTCTACTGTGTCATTAACTTCCCGATAACTATAATTATTCATCTCATATTTATAACCGGCTGTTACCGTAGATCCCATGTCAAGCCGATAGTTGCCGTCTAAGTCCCATGATGATCGCCTGACATCATAAGGGCGACTATAGGAATCACCCGCCAGAGACTGCGGTACTGTATCATCGGTGACCCGCTCAAACAAAGTATACGGCATTTGATTGTCTGTCTGATAAAAACGGTAACGTGCTCTTAGACCGAGTTTCGGTATGGGCCTCGAGGTAAGATTTGCAACTATGTTCGTCACATTCACCTTGGTCTGCGCTGTTGATCTCGGCAATGGAACTTCGTCTTCTGTAATTGTGGAAGTACCACTGATATCATCGGTAGAATATGGAAGTAATACCTCATCCTGGGACATTTCTCCGATCTCAACTACCGCAGAGAAACGCGAGGTCGCTGCCAGATTGACGCCGCCATCGATTCTGATACGCTGATATCGATTGTCAGGCGGCAAACCGATGCGCGCAGTCGTTGGATAGTCAAGACCGGTTGGAGTAGATTTAATAAATGGCACATCCCAGGTAATGGACTTGTTAGCGTTGCTGAATAATGAGAGAAAGTAGCTGATCTCCAATTGTGCATCATCATCCGTAAATGAAATGCCCAACTTAAATTCATCGGTTTCATAATCAACGGGTTGGGGAAGGATCGTTGAATCTGCCCTCCCCGGATTTTCAGCCACGACCGCACCCAGTGACTGGATGCCTTCCTTCAACTCATGAAAATACGACAGTTTAAGTTGCGAATCTGCCGTAAAATCCCTTGTATAACTGATCCTTCCACGCTGTCTCTCTGTCTTCAAGTCAACGGACTTTAGACTGGTGCCGAGATCTGTCATGGTGGAAGTGGTTTGTGCTGGTGTAAAACCGTTTGGAAGTGTCAAGACATTTTGGCCGGCGCCGTCAAAGGGTGTCCTGGCGTTCACAGCGATCAAATGTGGAATTTGATCGTAGCTGAATCCGAAAGTGTATGAGCCTGTATGACCAGCCTTGACATCCACCCGTCTGGAATCCAGGCCAAGATCGATGGCACTTAAATCAAGATACTTGACACCGCGGTGGGCAGTTAGATCTACGTTTCCGATGAGATAAAAGTCACTATCATTTAGGCCTGAATATTCGCCGAATTTAGGAGTCTTGTTATCGAGATCCAGGATACCTATACCGACCTCAGCGCTACCATCATATATCGTGTCATCAGCCAAAATCTCGAAACCGGTAAAGCATGTTATCGCCAAGGATAACAGTCGAAACACATACAAACTCGCCGATCTTGTTATAACGCATCCATTCATCATAGAGTGCACTAACGCTGAAATCTGGCGCCAGATGGATGATTGGATCCATGAATGCGTGAATGGCAATTAAGACAAGCCTTGCCTCGCAATTGTTTGACCCCTGCATCACGCAGGTCTGCTCCTTCATAAAGATCACTTGGGTGAAATTGGACTACATGACATTGTTGACATAGATAGGGCGGTTTCTTTTTTAATAATCTTACATAGTTCGAGCCATGAGGATCATGGCAGTTGACACAACTGTCCTGCACCGGAGGATGTTCGAAAATATGGGGTCCGCGTTTATCCTGGTGACACTGATAGCAGGTTTCATTGACTGAAGCGGTCTTGAGCAGACTGGGCCCGATACCGCCATGCGGATTGTGACAATCCATGCAGGTGATCTTTCCCTCACGGATCGGCATGTGAATTGAACGTTGCAGCTTCGCTCGCTCGGTTTTATGACATCCGAAACAGACCTCCATTGTGTTTGTCTTTTCCGTACTGTGAATTTTGTGACAACCGGTACAGCCGACACCTGCCATTGCATGTTCACTGCTGCGCCAGTGCATACGCATACCACCTTGGTGGCATGCCATACATGTACCTACGACTTCATCCATGTCGTTCTTATGCTTGAAATTTCTGATATACAGGGGGCCTGTATAATCGAGTTCTCCAGCGACCCTGACATGATTGGAGCCGGGCCCATGACAGGATTCACATCCTCTTGCCTCAATCTGGGTACGAGGGTTGTATGTGAACACACGACCATGCTTGCTGTTGATGTAGACGCGATTTTGCTGCTTGTGGCATGCCTGACATTTATCCGAACCCACATACTCTGCTACGGACTGGTCCGCCTGGACACCGGTTATCAGCAACGGCCCTATAAGCAGGACAAGTCGGCACATCCAGTTATTTACATTCATTTCCTTGAAATTCCGCCGATATCAGTAACTTGCCCGATCTTGACCTCGACCGTCCTATGATTTGCTGCAATCTCGCAGATTCATGCCAGGGATATTTTTCGTCTGCGCCTCGCTTCTGTTGCCACTGTCAAACGAAAATATGGGATACCTGTAGGCAGTATATCGAACAAAAAACTGGGATCTTTAGTATGTATAACATCCGTTTAGGCGTCAGGTTACGCGATTTCCAGGCAGGGAATAACAGGGATCGTACGTTGTCCTACGTGAGACTGTCAGACGTGTTTTGCACACGCGGCAAGAGACTTCCGTACTATTGAATTCTCTGACTTGCGTTTAACAGATGGTATGAACCTGTATCCCGTATAGAGTCGGATCTAACACAGGATATAGGTGTAACCGTGCAGGGGAAATCACTATGATGGGGTGTGGATGCAGGTGTTTGCTTTTTTCGTTCCGGCTCCGTAGCAAGCCGGTATAGTTGTTGCTTTGAGCACCACAGGCGGTTCCAAGTGCCCGGAGATCCTATTCGTCGCATAACTGTGCCTCGCCCCTTCGGGCCAGTGTCGCGCCACAAAAACCTTAATGCTCCCCTGTTCTCCTTCACTGACACTCGGTCGTCGAACTCACCTGATTGATAGGTCGGGAGTTCGAATTTACCAATACATCAAAAATTAAAAAAGGGACCTCAATATGGAGTCCCCTTTTTAATTATTGGCGCGCCCGGAGAGATTCGAACTCCCGACCGCCTGGTTCGTAGCCAGGTACTCTATCCAACTGAGCTACGGGCGCAATCGATATAATAGAAACCGAAGATTGTAGAATGTCGGTATTTCAGCTTATGTCAAGATACTGCATCGTATATTTATTTTATCACGTATAGACACTATTTATTATCTTGTTTATTGCGGCATAATCTTTCGCACACTTCGTACGCTCAGTCATTGACCGTTCACCGGGAGTGAATCGGGACGTACACAGTACCTCCGTCAGGATGCAGGCCAGGGATGGCCTGCATCAACCCATCGATTTAGTTCGAGGGTTCGAATCCAGCTTCACTAACAGCATTTGACTGAGCCCTTCGGGTTCATACAAATGATGATGGCGGAGAGAGAGGGATTCGAACCCTCGATGGAGCTATTAACCCCATACTCCCTTAGCAGGGGAGCGCCTTCAGCCAACTCGGCCATCTCTCCTTTAATAACTATGTCAGGATGTTCGACTAATAAACTTATACCACAGGATTGCGTTTTTGGTCGCGTAAAATCGCTACGACCCACTATTTTCTCTCAATGAGGACAGAGTTGCTGGACCTAGAATACTTCAGAAGGCTTGAATGTTTCAAACCGCATCCAGCCGAATTGACCAGGCTATTCGGTGATCAAATCACACGCTGGATCATTCGATTAGTAAAATGGGCGTGAGATAGTATCCACCTGCCTGATAATACAGCCAAGTCCAGGCAGGCAAGGATACCTAATAAGGATTTTATACGCAAAAGGTATCGTTTACGATAGAAGAGAAAACTGGAGATTTGATAATAGACTAAACGGCCTTTTTGCCTTCTTCTTTCTCTTTTTGAATGCGATCATAAATCTCTTCGCGATGTACGGTAACTTCCTTAGGGGCATTAACACCTATACGAACCTGATTACCGCGAACACCCAGTACAGTCACTGTTACGTCATCGCCAATCATCAGTGTCTCACCCACTCGCCGTGTTAAAATCAGCATCATTCGTCTCCTTACCGATATACCAACTGCCTGGTATAAGTTTTTGATAACCAACTTCCCTAAACTTCTTTGGGTTTATCGGCGTCTCTCTCAAAAACTATATGGAGTCTTTAACTGATTGTTTATCCTGTATTTATAAAGAACAGATCACTATCCTTACAAACGTCTCAGGATGTCACTGATGGGCAAGGTCAAAGGCGTCATGCAGTGACCTGACAGCCAATTCAAGATATTTCTCATCCACTACAACAGAGATCTTGATCTCGGAAGTCGAGATCATACGGATGTTGATACCCTCCTTGGCCAGAGTTTTGAACATGGTGCTGGCGATACCGGCATGTGAGCGCATACCCACCCCAACAATTGAAATCTTTACGATCTTGTCATCACCTGCCACTTCACGAGCACCCATTTTTTTTGCAATATTCTGTAAAATATCCAGCGCCCTGTCGTAATCATTACGATGCACCGTAAATGTAAAATCCGTGGTTGCATCCTGTGCCACGTTCTGTACGATCATATCGACCTCTATGTCGGCATCTGCAACCGGACTGAGAATTTGTGAGGCAATTCCCGGTTGATCTGGCACACCCAGTATGGTTAGCTTCGCCTCATCACGATTGAATGCAATTCCAGAAATTATTGCTTGCTCCATCCCTTCTTCCTCACTGGTAATCAGAGTGCCATCACCCTCCTCGAACGAGGATAATACACGTAACGGCACATTATATTTACTGGCGAATTCCACAGAACGAATCTGCAGCACCTTGGCGCCAAGGCTTGCCATCTCCAGCATCTCTTCATAGGTAATCCTGTCCAGCAGGCGGGCTTCAGCGACTACACGCGGATCCGTGGTGTAGACACCCTTGACATCGGTAAATATCTGGCATTCATCGGCTTTCAATGCCGCCGCCAGTGCCACCGCCGTGGTATCCGACCCTCCCCTTCCCAGGGTGGTAATATTGCCGGATTCATCCACACCCTGGAAGCCGGCCACCACCACCACGCACCCATCATCCAGATCTCTGTGAACACGCGCCGCATCGATTTCCATGATGCGTGCCTTGTTGTGGGTACTGTCAGTGCGGATATGAACCTGTGCACCGGTATAGGAATGGGCAGGACAACCGAGTGCTTCCAGCGTAATACTCAACAGGGCAATGGTCACCTGCTCACCCGTCGACAACAGCACATCCAGTTCGCGCGGCTTCGGGCGGGAAGTGATCGATCTGGCCAAAGAGATCAGCCGGTCAGTCTCGCCGCTCATCGCAGATACCACCACAACCAGACGGTGATCGAGGCCGCGCGACGCTATGATCTTTTCGGCGACACGCCTGATGCGTTCAGGATTGGCGACAGAGGTCCCACCGTATTTTTGAACTATCAATGCCATTTATTATTATCAATCTTGTACGTTGATTCAGATGAGTTGTTGCTGTACCCATTCCGGCACCTTGGCGAGCGCGGAGTCGAGACCCGCGGGTTCATTTCCTCCGGCCTGGGCCATATCGGGCCGCCCCCCTCCCTTGCCACCCACCTGCTGGGCAATGAGATTAGCCAGTTCCGAGGCCTTGATCTGATCGACGCGATCCTTTGTCACTCCGGCAACCAGGTTGACCTTGTCATCCTTGACGGTCGCCAGCACGATGACCGCCGTACCCAGTTTGTTCTTGAGTTGATCGACGGTATCACGCAATGATTTGGGATCGGCACCATCCAGTTTTGCTGCCAGCACCCGTGTACCATTGACCTCGAGTGCCTGTGATGCCAGATCGCTCCCCGCGCTGCTGGCCAGTTTTGCCTTCATCCTTTCGATTTCCTTTTCGAGCTGACGGTTACGCTCCTGCATTTGCAGTACCTTATCGCCGACGTCGTCACGACCACCCTTTACCGCTTCCGCGATAAGTGACAGTTGTCGCTCACTTTGCTCGATCCATCCCAGGGCACGCTCTCCGGTAATAGCCTCAATCCGGCGTATCCCGGATGCAACCCCTGTCTCTGAAACGATCTTGAACAATCCGATATCACCGGCGCGTTTCACATGGGTACCACCGCATAGTTCGGTGGAAAAGTCACCCATACTGAGCACCCGTACCTCATTACCATATTTCTCGCCGAACAGGGCGATCGCCCCGGCTGCTATAGCATCGTCGTATGACATAATGCGGGTTTGCACATCATTATTTTCACGAATCTGTTCATTCACCAACGATTCAATCCGGATTATTTGTTCACGGCTCAAGGGTTCAAAGTGGGAAAAATCGAAGCGTAACCGGTCAGGCTCGACCAGAGAGCCCTTCTGGGTGACATGCTCGCCCAATACTTCTCTCAGCGATGCGTGCAGTAAATGGGTCGCCGAATGATTCAGCGCCGTGGTCTTACGGGCGTGTTTGTCGACACAGGCCTCGACTCCGTCCCCCACATGAAATGTACCGCTGACGACCTTGCCGATATGTACGTGGATATCACTGCCGTGCTTGCGTGTGTCATCGACCTTGAAGATATTATTTCCGCGGATGATCTCTCCACGGTCACCGACCTGGCCGCCGGATTCGGCATAAAAGGGCGTTTTATCGAGTATGATGCTGCCTGTATCGCCTGTTTCCAGACTGTCCACGGCCTGATCACGCTTGAACACGCCGGTCACATGACTGGTTTCGATCAGATGATGGTAACCGGTAAACTCGCATTTACCCTCAATCGCCAGCTGCTCGCTGTAATCTGCGACAAAATGGCCCGCGGCCCTTGCCCGTTCCCGCTGGCCCTGCATCTCGCGTTCATAACCTGCCATATCGAGTGCCACGTCATGAGAAGCAGCATAATCGGCGGTCAGATCGACGGGGAATCCGTAGGTATCATAGAGTTTGAAAACGATTTCACCAGGCAATAACCTGGTGTCGGCAGGCAGCCTCTCGATGCTTTCCTTAAGAATCTTCATGCCCTGTTCCAGTGTCTCGGCGAACCGTTCTTCCTCCTGCCGGAGTATTCTCTCCACCTGTGACTGCGCCTCCGCGAGCTCCGGATAGGCCTCACCCATCTCGGCATTTAATGCGGGAACCAGCTTGTAGAAAAATGGCTGCTTCATCCCGAGTTCATAACCATGGCGCACGGCGCGTCTGATGATACGCCGCAGCACATAGCCCCGGCCTTCGTTGGATGGCATCACCCCATCGACGATCAGAAACGCGGTGGAACGTATGTGGTCGGCGATCACGCGCAGTGAATTGTTGCGTGTATCCCTGTGGCCTACGATCTTGGCCGCTGCCTTGAGCAGGTGCTGAAAGGAATCAATTTCGTAATTGCCGTGTACGCCCTGTATCACCGCCGTCAAACGCTCCAGGCCCATACCGGTATCAACCGATGGTCTCGGCAAGGGGCTCATCGTGCCCTTTGCATCCCGGTTATACTGCATAAATACCAGGTTCCATATCTCCACGTAACGATCTCCATCCGCATCGGGTGAACCTGGCGGACCACCCGCTACCTCCGGACCATGATCATAGAAGATCTCCGAACAGGGTCCGCATGGACCGGTATCTCCCATCGACCAGAAATTGTCATCGGTATTGATGCGTACAAAACGTCTTTCATCGACGCCTATTTCCTTTAACCAGATCTCAGCCGCCTCGGTATCTTCTTCATGAACGGTAACCCATAATTTATCTGCAGGGATGGCCAGTTCCCGGGTGAGAAATTCCCATGCATAGCCTATCGCCTCCCGTTTGAAATAATCACCAAAACTAAAATTACCGAGCATTTCGAAAAAGGTGTGATGGCGTTCCGTGTAACCGACGTTTTCAAGATCGTTGTGCTTGCCTCCCGCGCGCACGCAACGCTGTGAACTCGCGGCCCGCACATAGGGACGCTTTTCGATGCCGAGAAAGACATCCTTGAACTGAACCATACCGGCATTGGTAAATAACAGGGTCGGGTCATTGGCAGGCACCAGCGAACTGCTGGGCACGATCTCGTGTCCGTGTGAGCCAAAATATTCCAGAAATGCCTTGCGTAGCTGCGAACTCGATTTCATCAGATAAGTATCAACTTGAAATCAACAAGTTGCAAGAGGGTTTTAAGAATACACTGAACAAGACTTCCCGGGCCAGTCAACGGCCTGCGCAATACAAGATGGCCATGTACTATTCGACATGCTTGAAGAGACGGGAGATCTGTTCGCCGGTAAAACCGCGATACTGCAGGAACCGGGTCTGCCTGGCACGTTCCTTAATATCGCCAGGCATGTAATCACCGAAGCGCTTGTGCCGGACAGACTTGATGCTCTCTGACCATGCCCGGTCATGGGGATCGACATACCGGCTGATCAGATCCTCATCGATATCGCGCTGCCTCAACTCGGCCTGGATACGCAATGGACCATAACCGCGATCCTTGCGTGCCCGTATATAGTTTTCGACAAACCGCCGGTCGCTCAACAACCCTTCGGTTGCCAGCGACTTCAGGACCTCATCGACTATCGGCGGGGCCAACCCCCTGCCGATCAACTTGGCACGTATTTCCTGTGTGGCATGTTCGCGTCTGGCCAGCAAATCGAGTGCCTTTTTCCGTACCTCGAGATCTGTATTGCGGATATTTGTCTTGATAGAATCTTCAGGCACGTGCCTCGACTGCTTCGGTCTCGCTCTCGGCTGTGCCGCCTTGTGGAATCTTGACTAGCAGCTTCTCCCTGATTGCCTGTTCTATTTCCGCCGCGATATTGGAATGTTCCCTGAGAAATTCCCGGACATTATCCTTGCCTTGCCCGATCTTGTTTCCCCCGTAGCTGTACCATGCTCCCGATTTATCAATGAGCCCTTCCTGGACACCGAGCGTGATGATCTCGCCTTCGCGGGATACACCTTCATTATAGAGGATGTCAAATTCTGCCTGCCTGAACGGCGGGGCGACCTTGTTTTTCACAACCTTGACCCGTGTTTCATTACCGATGATCTCGTCACCCTTTTTGATGGCGCCAATGCGACGAATATCCAATCGCACCGATGAATAGAATTTCAGCGCATTCCCGCCGGTGGTCGTCTCGGGATTGCCGAACATGACACCGATCTTCATGCGAATCTGATTGATGAAAATTACCATGGTATTGGAGCGCTTGATATTGGCCGTCAGTTTACGCAGCGCCTGCGACATCAGGCGCGCCTGCAGGCCCATGTGCGAATCACCCATCTCGCCTTCGATTTCGGCCTTGGGTGTCAGCGCAGCCACCGAATCGACGACGACCACGTCCACAGCCCCGGAACGAACCAGCATATCGGTAATTTCAAGGGCCTGCTCACCCGTATCCGGTTGCGAAACCAGCAAATCATCGATATTCACCCCGATCTTTTCGGCGTATGACGGATCAAGCGCGTGTTCGGCGTCCACAAATGCCGCGGTGCCACCCTTTTTCTGGGCCTCGGCGATGACCTGTAACGTCAATGTGGTCTTGCCCGAAGACTCCGGTCCGTAGATCTCGACTACACGTCCCCGCGGCAGGCCACCAATGCCCAGTGCTATATCCAGCCCCAAAGATCCCGTTGAAATCGCCTCGACATCACGGGCCACACCCGCATCTCCCAT
>Ga0315534_1001766_pt1 | contig 14875 bp, 11 predicted proteins | sample SalMarSW160240MG_FD_203094 | JGI IMG/M metagenome (GOLD analysis project Ga0315534, IMG submission 203094) | Salt marsh sediment microbial communities from the Plum Island Ecosystem LTER, Massachusetts, United States - Salt Marsh Sediment SW1602-40 ... | reverse complement strand
ATCTCGACGTGAACACCTCCGACCACGTTTTTCAGGCGCTGATGCAGCTCGTGCGTGCCTCCGGGCTCGCCACCATCATCGCCACCCACAACATGGAGCTGGCCGGCCGCATGGACCGGCGGGTGACCATCCGCGACGGAAAGGTCGAGGAGCTGAAGTAAGGCCTTGGGGACAAGCGCTCGCTCATCCTAACCCCTTATGAAGACGACGCTATTTGCTATCGGCGGATTCTGCCGGGCTGGGCTTGACTCCGGAACATATCATGAACTATGTTCCCTTTCCGTTCCGGGAGAGAACCCATGTTCAAGGCTGTGATCCAGGAAGCTGCCGCGCTCGCCTCGCTGTCCCTTTTCATCGGCATGATCGCCATCTGGACCCAGGTGCTGGGAAGCCTGTGACCCCCGGGGGCTCCTGCGCCCCTGCCTCGTCATGGCCGGGCGCACCCGGCCAGCCGCGTCCTTGAGTCCCCTCGCTCACGCGACGTGGATGCCCGGCACAGGGCTGTCCTCAGCCGCGAGGCCGGACCGGTTGCCGGGCATGACGGGGCGACGGCGGACCGCCGCACGAGCGTCATGCGAAAAGCGGGCATAGGCGGGTTCGCGCGCCGGGGCGAGGGTGGACTTGCAGGGGCCGTCTCCCCAATCTGGTCACGACAGGGAATCATCTCCGTGGCCGATCTCGATTTCGTGCACCTGCACGTGCACTCGTCCTATTCGTTGCTGGAGGGCGCGCTGCCGATCGCGCGCCTTGCCGATCTGGCAAAGGCCGACAGGCAGCCGGCGCTGGCGCTCACCGACACCGACAACATGTTCGGCGCGCTCGAATTCTCCGAGAAGCTCGGCGGGGCCGCCATCCAGCCGATCGTCGGCTGCGCGCTGGCGATCGACTTCGCCGACACCGACAACGGCCAGCGCAACAGCCACGCACCACCGCGCGCGCGCATCGTACTGCTCGCCGCGCGGGAGGCCGGCTATCGCAGCCTGATGCGGCTGTCCTCGCGCGCCTTCCTCGACACGCCGCCAAACGAGCCGCCGCGGCTGAAGCTCGACTGGCTCGCCGGCGAGACCGAGGACGTGATTGCGCTCACCGGCGGGCCGGGAGGGCCGCTCGATCTGGCGATTGCCGCAGGCCAGCGTCCGTTCGCCGCCGCGCGGCTGGATGCGCTGCTCAAGCTGTTCGGCGACCGCCTCTATGTCGAACTGCAGCGCCACGGCACCGCCGCCGAACGCGCCACCGAGGCGGCGCTGATCGAGCTCGCCTACGGCAAGGGTGTTGCGCTGGCCGCCACCAATGAGCCCTATTTCGCAACCGCGGCCGATTACGAGGCGCACGACGCGCTGATCTGCATCGCCGAAGGCCGGTTGGTGGCGGAGGCCGATCGGCGCCAGCTAACGCCCGAGCATCGCTTCAAGTCCCGCCGTGAAATGGTTGAACTGTTTGCCGATTTGCCGGAGGCCGTCGCCTCGACCGTGGAAATCGCCCGGCGCTGCGCCTTCCGCCCGCTCACCCACAAGCCGATCCTGCCGCGCTTTTCCGTCGGCGAGGACGGCGCCGTTGTCGACGAAGCGGCCGAACTGCGCAAACGCGCGGAAGAGGGGCTCACCCGGCGGCTGACGACGCAGGGGCTCGCCGCGGGCCGTACCGAGGACGAGTACCGGGAACGGCTCGATTTCGAGCTCGGCGTGATCGGGCGGATGAAGTATCCGGGATATTTCCTCATCGTTGCCGATTTCATCCAGTGGGCAAAGGCGCATGGCATTCCGGTCGGTCCCGGCCGCGGGTCCGGCGCGGGCTCGCTGGTCGCCTACTCGCTCACCATTACCGACCTCGATCCAATCCGTTTCGGCCTGCTGTTCGAGCGCTTTCTCAACCCCGAGCGCGTGTCGATGCCGGATTTTGACGTCGACTTCTGCCAGGACCGCCGCGATGAGGTGATCCGCTACGTGCAGGAGCGCTATGGCCGCGATCAGGTGGCGCAGATCATCACGTTCGGCACCTTGCAGGCGCGCGGCGTGCTGCGCGACGTCGGCCGCGTGCTGCAGATGCCCTACGGCCAGGTCGACAAGCTGTGCAAGCTGGTGCCGCAGAACCCGGCCAACCCTGTGAGCCTCGCCAAGGCGATCGACGACGAGCCGCGCCTGCAGGCGGAGCGCGACGGCGATCCGGTGGTCAAGCGCGCCTTCGACATTGCCAGGAAGCTCGAGGGCCTCAACCGCCACGCCTCGACGCATGCGGCAGGCATTGTGATCGGCGACCGCTCATTGTCGGAACTGGTGCCGCTCTACCGCGACCCGCGCTCGGACATGCCGGTCACCCAGTTCAACATGAAATGGGTGGAGCAGGCGGGCCTCGTCAAATTCGACTTCCTCGGCCTGAAGACGCTGACCGTGCTGCAGACGGCGGCCGAGCTGGTGAAGCGACGCGGCATCGAGATCGACCTTGCCACCATTCCGCTCGACGACCGGCCGACCTACGAGCTGCTCGCCCGCGCCGAGGCAGTGGGCGTGTTCCAGCTGGAAAGCGCGGGCATGCGGCGGGCGCTGCTCGACATGCGCCCCGACCGCTTCGAGGACATTATCGCGCTGGTCGCGCTCTATCGTCCCGGCCCGATGGCCAACATCCCGACCTATTGCGCCCGCAAGCACGGGCTGGAAAAGCCTGACTACATCCACCCCAAGCTGGAGCCGATCCTCACCGAGACCTTCGGTGTCATCGTCTACCAGGAACAGGTGATGCAGGCCGCACAGATCCTCGCCGGCTACTCGCTCGGCGAGGCCGATCTGCTGCGCCGGGCCATGGGCAAGAAGATCCGCAAGGAAATGCAGGCTCAGCGCGAGCGCTTCGTCTCCGGCTGCACCGAGCGCAGCATCGAGCGTGCCCAGGCCGACGCGATCTTCGATCTGCTCGAGCGCTTTGCCGAATACGGCTTCAACAAGAGCCACGCGGCTGCCTACGCGCTGGTTGCCTACCAGACCGCCTACATGAAGGCGAACTACCCGGTCGAGTTTCTGGCCGCCACCATGACGCTCGACATGAACAATACCGACAAGCTTGCCGAATTCCGTGCCGAGGCCGAGCGTCTCGGAATTGAAGTGCACCCGCCGTCGATCAACCGTTCGGCGGTCGCCTTCGAGGTGGACGGCAACAGCATCATTTACGCGCTGGCTGCGCTCAAGGGTGTCGGCGAGCAGGCGGTGCAGTCGATCATCGACGCACGCACGGCGCGCCCCTTTGCCGACCTCGCCGATCTTGCCGCGCGGATCAACCCGCGCGCCGTCAACAAGCGCGTGCTGGAAAGTCTGGCCGCGGCCGGTGCCTTCGACCTGTTCGAGGCGAACCGCGCCCGCGTCTTCGCCGGGGCCGACATGATATTGCGCCAGGCGCAGCACGCGCACGAGGCGGCATCGGTCGGCCAGAACGAACTGTTCGGCGGCGGCGAAACCCGCGAGCCGATCCTGCTGCCGCAGGTCGAGCCCTGGCTGGCGGCGGAACGGCTGCGCCGCGAATACGAGGCGATCGGCTTCTTCCTCTCCGGCCATCCGCTCGACGACTACGCGGCCGTGCTGAAGAAGATGCGCGTGCAGTCCTGGGCGGAGTTCTCACGTGCAGTGAAGGCTGGCGCGACCGCGGGCCGTGTCGCCGGCACCGTGGTCTCGCGTCAGGAGCGGCGCACGCGCACGGGGAGCAAGATGGGCATCATCGGCCTGTCCGACCCGACCGGTCACTACGAGGCGGTGATCTTCTCCGAGGGCCTGGCCGAGTACCGCGACCTGCTCGAGCCGGGCAGTGTCGTGCTCCTGTTCCTGTCGGCGGAGGTTCAGGGCGACGAGGTGCGCGCGCGCATCCAGTCGGCCGAGCCGCTCGACGAGGCCGCCGCCAATCTGCACAACGGCCTGCGCGTCTTCCTGCGCGACCGCCAGCCGATCGAGGCGCTGGCGCGGCGGCTGGAACCGGCACCGCGGCGTGGCCACGCCAACGGCGACGGCGAGGTGAGCGTCGTGCTGCTGCTTGAGCGCGGGACCGAGGTGGAGGTGAAGCTGCCCGGCCGCTTCAGGGTGTCGCCGCAGATCGCCGGCGCTATCAAGGCGGTGCCCGGGGTGGTGCAAGTCGAGGCGCTATAAGGAGTTTTTGGCCCGGCCCGTCCTCGGCCGCCCTTGCATCGGCGAAACCGGGCCTATATAAGCCCCGCCATCACTCACGCGGACGACGGCTGCCGGTCCCGACAATGGACCGGCGCGGCCATCCGGTGGCCCGCTCGCGGGCCCACACCGTCCGCGGCGGACCAACCGGAGAAGACCTATGGCGCTTCCTGACTACTCGATGCGTCAGCTCCTGGAAGCTGGCGTTCACTTCGGCCATCAGGCCCACCGCTGGAACCCGAAGATGGGCGACTACATCTTCGGCACCCGCAACAACATCCACATCATCGATCTGGCGCAGACGGTGCCAATGCTGCACCAGGCACTGCAGGCAGTGAGCGACACGGTCGCCAAGGGCGGCCGTATCCTCTTTGTCGGCACCAAGCGGCAGGCGCAGGACGCCATCGCCGATGCCGCCAAACGCTGTGCCCAATATTACGTGAATTCGCGCTGGCTCGGCGGCACGCTGACCAACTGGAAGACCATTTCCGGCTCGATTGCGCGCCTGCGCAAGCTGGAGGAAATGCTCAATTCCAACGAAGCCGGCGGCTACACCAAGAAAGAGCGTCTGACCATGCAGCGCGAGCGCGACAAGCTCGACCGCTCACTTGGCGGCATCAAGGACATGGGCGGCGTGCCGGACCTGATCTTCGTGATCGACACCAACAAGGAAGACATTGCGATCAAGGAAGCGCAGCGGCTCAATATACCTGTCGCGGCCATCGTCGACACCAACTGCGATCCCGCCGGCATCACCTACGTGGTGCCCGGCAACGACGACGCCAGCCGCGCCGTTTCGCTCTACTGCGACCTCATCGCAAAGGCGGCGATCGACGGTATCTCCCGCGCGCAGGGCGAAATGGGTGTCGACATCGGGGCGCAGGAAAAGCCGGTGGAGGCGGAAGAGGTACCGACACAGCCCGCAAGCGGCGATCTCGGCTTCGAGGCACTGCCGGGCCCGCGCGGGCAGCCCGACGATCTCAAGAAGCTGCCCGGCGTATCGCCGGCAATGGAGAAGCAGCTCAACGACCTTGGCATCTTCCACTATTCGCAGATCGCCGAATTCAGCCCGACCGCCGCGCACAATGTCGGTGAGGAAGTCGGTCTGCCCGGCCGCGTGGAAAGCTGGATCGCCAAGGCCAAGGAGATGACGGCGGAAACCGAATAAGCGCCGCCGTCACGCCCGGCGCACCGGACGGGCGTGTGAGACCGGGGCGTGATCCCGAAACCGGTTTCCGGTTTTTCGGACGAGGTCGCCCGCAAGCTGAAACAGGTGATGGACCGCCCGGCGCGGGGCCGGCCGTGGCGAATGAAGGAAAACAGGTTATGGCGAATATTTCAGCCTCGATGGTCAAGGAACTGCGCGACTCGACCGGCGCCGGCATGATGGATTGCAAGGCCGCGCTGGCGGAAAACAACGGTGACATGGAGGCCGCGGTCGACTGGCTGCGCAAGAAGGGTCTGTCCAAGGCCGCCAAGAAGGCCGGCCGCGTCGCCGCCGAGGGCCTGATCGGCGTCAAGGTCGACGGCCTCAAGGGTGTGGTGGTCGAAGTCAATTCCGAGACCGACTTCGTCGCTCGCAATGATCTGTTCCAGGGTCTGGTGAAAATGATAGCCGACGTTGCGCTCACCGCCGGCACCGACGTTGAAAAGATCAAGGCCGCCAAGGTCGGCGGTATCACGGTTGCCGACGCGATTACCGACACCATCGCCAAGGTCGGCGAGAACATGACGCTGCGCCGCGCGGCCTCGCTGTCGGTCGGGCAGGGCGCGATCGGCGCCTATGTCCACAACTCGGTAACCGACGGTCTTGGCAAGATTGGCGTGCTGGTCGCACTGGAATCTTCCGGAAAGGGCGACGAACTTGCGAATCTCGGCCGCATGGTCGCCATGCACGTGGCGGCCACCAATCCGCAGGCAGTCGATTCGACCGGGCTCGATCCCGCGGTGGTCGCGCGCGAGAAGGATGTCCTCGCCGACAAGTTCAGGCAGCAGGGCAAGCCGGCCAATGTCATCGACAAGATCGTCGAATCCGGGTTGAAGACCTTCTACAAGGAGGTCTGCCTGGTCGAGCAGCCATTTGTCCACGATACCAGCAAGAGTGTGGCGCAGGCTGTCAAGGAAGCTGAAAAGACCGTCGGCGGCGCCATCAGGATTGCGGGGTACGTGCGTTATGCGCTCGGCGAGGGGATCGAGAAGCAGGAAAGCGATTTCGCCGCCGAGGTGGCGGCGGCCGCCGGCCAGGGGTAACGGAGGGCGGTTCGCCGGTTGGGCACGCGGTGCCTGAAAGGATCGCGACGCAATGAGTGACCCGGTCCATCGACGTGTGGTGGTCAAGCTTTCCGGCGAAGCGCTCACCGGCCGGCAGGGATTCGGTATCGAGCAGGAGATGGTCGAGCGGCTGGCCGGTGATCTTGCCGCCGCCAGCAGGCTCGGAGTCGAACTCGGCGTTGTCGTCGGCGGCGGCAATATCTTCCGCGGCGTCGAAGTATCGGAACGCGGCGTGCCGCGCCCGGTCGGCGACACGATGGGCATGCTCGCCACGGTGATGAACTGCCTGGTGCTGGAGGCGGCGATCGAGCGGGCGGGCGTCGAGGCGCGGACGCTGTCGGCGCTCGCCATGCCCTCGGTGTGCGAGACTTACAACCGCAAGCGCGCGCTGAAGAACCTCGGCAAGGGCCGTGTCGTGCTGCTGGCCGCCGGTACCGGTAATCCGTTCTTCACCACCGACACGACCGCGGTGTTGCGCGCGGCCGAACTCGAGGCTCACGCCGTGCTCAAGGCCACCAATGTGGATGGCGTCTACACCGCCGACCCGAAGAAAGATCCCAAGGCCAGCCGGTACGACAGGCTCAGCCATCAGGAGGCGATCGAGAAGGACCTCCGCGTCATGGATGGCACCGCCTTCGCGCTTGCCCGCGAAAATCGTATGCCTATCATCATCTTTTCGATTGCCGACAAGAACGCGATCGAATCCGTGCTGCGTGGCAAGGGACGGGCGACGACCGTCGGCTAGCACGACCTCCGCCTGCGTCAGCGCAGGCGGCCAAAACTGAATCCGGAGCTCCGGCTCGCCGCTCGACAAGGCCGCACTGCTTTCGGGGGAACGCCATGGCAAACGCAACGCATGACATCAACGAACTCAAGCGCCGCATGCACGGCGCGACCAACGTGCTGAAGACCGAACTGTCGGGGCTGCGCACCGGCCGCGCCTCCGCCAATCTGCTCGATCCGGTCCATGTCGAGGCGTACGGCTCGCAGATGCCGCTGAACCAAGTGGCCACGGTCAGCGTGCCGGAGCCGCGGATGTTGACCGTCAATGTCTGGGACAAGTCGCTGGTGCACGCGGTGGAGAAGGCGATCGTGAACTCCAATCTCGGTCTCTCGCCGGCGACCGAGGGCCAGGTGCTGCGCCTGCGCATTCCGGAGCTCAATGAAGAGCGCCGCAAGGAACTGGTCAAGGTCGCGCACAAATATGCGGAGACCGCGCGGGTGGCCGTGCGCCATGTGCGCCGCGACGGTCTCGACGTGCTCAAGAAGCTGGAGAAGGATCACAAGATCAGCAAGGATGATCACGACCGCTCGTCCGCCGAGATCCAGAAGGCAACCGATGCCGAGATTGCCGAGATCGACCAGATGCTCGGGGCGAAGGAAAAGGAGATCCTCACGGTCTGAGGTTCGTGGAGCACTCATGTCCGAGGCCGAGTCACCGCGCGGTACCGCACCCGAATTCGAGGTGCCGCGGCATGTCGCCATTATCATGGATGGCAACGGCCGCTGGGCGGCCGCGCGCGGCCTGCCACGCGGCGAAGGACATCGCCGCGGTGTTGAGGCCTTGCGTCGCACGGTCCGGGCGGCCGGCGAAATCGGCATCCGGTTCATCACGATTTTTTCCTTCAGCGCCGAAAACTGGTCGCGTCCCGCCGCCGAGGTCAGCGAGTTGATGGGACTGTTGCGGCGCTTCATCCGCAACGACCTTGCCGAACTGCACAAGAGCAATGTGCGCGTGCGCATTATCGGCGAACGCGACGACCTCAATCCGGACATTGGCCGGCTCCTGGTCGAGGCGGAGGAACTCACCAGGAACAACGATGGCCTGACGCTTGTGGTAGCGTTCAATTACGGCTCACGGCAGGAAATCACCCGGGCGGTTCAGCGCATCGCAGGGCTGGTCGCGCAGGGAAGTGTCGCGCCGTCGGACATCACCATGGAAACCATTGGTGGCTTTCTGGACGCGCCGGACATCCCGGAGCCGGATCTGATCATCCGCACAAGTGGCGAACAGCGCCTGTCCAACTTTCTGCTTTGGCAAGCTGCCTACAGTGAGCTGGTATTCGTTCCCACCTATTGGCCGGATTTTGACCGTGCCGCGCTCGAAGCGGCGATCCGCGAGTACCAGCAGCGCGAACGCCGGTTCGGCGGTCTGGTCGCGAGAACCGGATCCTGACCGTGGTCGGAGTCGAGCCCGTGCCCAAACCCGGATACTCCGGGAGCAGCGGATCCGCACCGCGGAGCAATTTGCTGCTGCGCGTCGCATCAGCACTCGTCCTGGCGCCGCTGGCGCTGGTGACGGCCTATGTCGGTGGCTGGGCGTTCGATCTGTTCTGGTGCCTCGCTGCCATCATCGTTCTGTGGGAATGGATCGCCATGGTTGTCGGACGGGGGCATCGGCTGATGTTTTCCTCGTGCGCCAGCGCGCTGGCGGTGGCGGCCACGGTCGGGTGGCGCGAGCAGCCGCTGGCCGCCATCCTGCTGGTCGGGCTGGGAGCTCTTGCCGCCCTGATCTTTGCGCCGCGCGGACGGCAAGTGTGGGTGACGGGAGGTATCATCTACGCCGGAATTCTGCTGCTTGCGCCACTGTTGTTGCGTCGTGATGCCGATCATGGATTTCTCGCCATGGTGATGCTGTTCGCGGTCGTGTGGACGACCGACATTCTCGGCTTCGTCGCAGGACGGGCCATCGGTGGCCCGAAACTGGCCCCCGCAATCAGCCCGAAGAAAACCTGGTCGGGTGCCATAGCCGGCGCGCTCGGTGTGGTCGTCGTGACAGCCGCGGGCGCCGCATGGCTCGGCTTCAACGTGATTGCGCTCACCGCTATCGCGGTACTGCTCTCGATTGCCGCACAGATCGGCGACTTGCTGGAATCCGCGATCAAGCGGCATTTTGGCGTCAAGGATTCAAGTCAGATCATACCCGGCCACGGCGGTGTCATGGATCGTCTGGACGGATTCTGGGGCGCCGCCCTGGTCGGCTGCCTGATCGGACTGGCTCATGGCGGCATCGATGGCGCCGGCGGCGGTCTCGTGCGATGGTAAGGCCATGACTGTACCCGCCGCCACGAGACTGCAACCGCTGCCGCAAGCCGGGATTCGCAGCGTGACCATTCTCGGTGCAACCGGCTCGATCGGTGCCAGCACGCTCGATTTGATCAAGCGCAACCGGCAGCACTATCGCGTCGAGGCGATCACCGCCCGGCGCAATGCTGCCGCGCTGGCGAAGATCGCGATCGAGGTCGGGGCGCGTCTGGCCGTTGTCGCCGAACCGGAAGCCTACGGTGATCTCAAGAGTGCCCTTGCGGGGACTTCGGTCGAATGCGCGGCGGGCTCCGAGGCCCTGGTCGAGGCCGCAGTGCGTCCTGCCGACTGGGTGATGGCGTCGATCGCCGGTGCGGTCGGCTTGAAACCGACGCTGGCCGCCATCGAGCGCGGCGCGACCGTTGCGCTCGCCAACAAGGAATGTCTGGTCTGCGCCGGCGGCCTGTTCATGCGCTCGGCAGCGAGCGCGGGTGCCACCGTCCTTCCGGTTGACTCCGAGCACAACGCAATCTTCCAGGCGCTCGGTGCCGGTCCGCGCGAGGACGTCAAGCGGGTGATCCTCACTGCCTCGGGCGGTCCATTTCGCACCTGGCCGCTGGAGCAGATCAGGGCGGCGACACCCGAACAGGCGCTACGCCATCCCAACTGGTCGATGGGACCGAAGGTCACGGTCGATTCAGCGAGCCTGATGAACAAGGGGCTCGAACTGATCGAAGCCCATCATCTCTTCGCCTTGCCGGCAGATGAAATCGACGTGCTGGTTCATCCACAGTCTGTCGTGCACGGGCTCGTCGAGTTTCGCGACGGCTCGGTGGTTGCGCAGCTCGGCGCTCCCGACATGCGTATTCCGATCGCGCACTGTCTGGCCTGGCCGCAACGCATTGATGGCCCGGCACCACGTCTTGATCTGGCGCAGGTGCGCGAACTGACCTTTGAGGATGCCGATACGACGCGATTTCCGGCGCTTGCGTTGGCGCGGCGGGCGCTCGAGCAGGGCGGCGCCGCCCCCACGGTTCTGAACGCATCCGATGAAGTGGCGGTCACCGAGTTCATCGCAGGGCGCATCGGTTTTCAGGCCATCGCGGCGCTGGTGGAGGCCACGCTTGACGCCGCGGCCGGTCGTGGTCTTCTGGCCGAGCCAGCCGGAATCGATGCCGCGCTGGCCGTTGACGAAATTGCCAGAAGTATGGCTCAGGATCTCTTGCCTGAAATTGCCGCAAAGGCATCCTAGTAACATTTCGGTAAGGATGAGGCCGCCAGGGCCGCTGCGACAGGGGACGTGATGGAATTTGATATCATGAGTGGCTTGGGCGCGTTCGGTGGGGGACTGGCCGGCTATCTCATTCCTTTCCTGTTTGTCCTGACGATTGTCGTGTTTTTTCATGAGCTTGGTCACTTCCTGGTGGCCCGCTGGTGCGGCATCAAGGTGCTCACCTTCTCGGTCGGCTTCGGCCCTGAGATCGCCGGCTTCTACGACCGCTATGGTACGCGCTGGAAGATTTCGGCCATTCCGCTCGGCGGTTACGTCAAATTCTTCGGTGACGACAGTGTCGCCAGCACGCCTGACCGCGACGCTCATTCGGGCATGAGCGAGGACGAGAAGAAGGTCAGCTTCTTCTACAAGCCGGTAGGACCGCGTTCGGCGGTCGTCGCCGCCGGTCCGATTGCGAATTTCATTCTCGCCATCGTTATCTTCGCCGGAATCTTCATGATTGTCGGCAAGCAGACGACGGCTGCTCGCGTGGACACGGTGCAGGCTGGCAGCGCCGCCCAGGCTGCCGGTTTTCAGCCCGGTGACGTGGTTCGCTCCATCGGTGGCGCCACGATCGGCAGCTTCTCCGACATGCAGCGTATCGTCAGCATCAGTGCCGGCCAGCGCCTGGCCATTGTCGTCAATCGCGGCGGTGTCGACGTGACACTGCATGCCACTCCCGAGTTGCGCGAACTCAAGGATAATTTCGGCAACGTTCACCGGCTTGGCGTCCTCGGCATCAGCCGGTCCATGGCACCGGGTGATGTAAAAACGCGCAAGATGGGCCCGCTGGAAGCGGTTGCCGCCGGTACGAAGGAGACCTGGTTCGTGGTCGAGCGGACCTTGTCCTATATCGGAGGAATATTCGCAGGCCGTGAGACGGCGGACCAACTCGGCGGACCGATCCGGATTGCCCAGGTGTCGGGCGAGGTTGCCACCGCCGGTTTTACCGCGCTCCTGCACCTGACCGCGGTGCTGTCCGTGTCGATCGGCCTCCTGAACCTGTTTCCGATCCCGCTGCTCGACGGTGGTCACCTTTTGTTCTATGCGATCGAGGCTGTTCGGGGGCGCCCCCTGTCGGATCGCGCCCAGGAGGTCGGGTTCCGCATCGGCCTCGCGATCGTTGTGATGTTGATGATTTTTGCAACCTTTAATGACATTCTCCGCCTCGCCACCTCATAGGCGTTGCTGACGGGCAACTTTTTGAGGGGAAAGGGAAAGTCGGGTGGGGAAGTTCGTTTGCAGGGCGCCCGAAAGGCTGTAAAACGCAAGCGAAAACAGCCCGGCTGTCTGCCGAATCCCGACATTGGGGGCGGCCGCAAAGGATAATAAAGGGCGCGTAGCGCATGGGACTTTGTGTGCGGTTGGTACGGGGGCTGGTTTTCTGCAGCATGGTCCTCGGCGGATTTCTTGTGGTCGCCGGGGTGAGCAGTGTTGCGTCCTCACGCATTGCCGTGGCGCAAAGCGTCAATTCCATCATCGTCAAGGGTAATCGCCGGGTCGAGGCCGCCACCATCCGTGCCTACTTCCGGGCAGGACCGGACGGGCGGCTTTCGCCATTCGAGATCGACCAGGGGCTGAAAGCCCTTTATGCCACTGGCCTGTTTGCCGACGTGCAGATCGACCGTGCCGGCGGGCGGCTGTTGGTCACCGTGGTCGAAAATCCTGTCATCAACCAGGTCGCCTTTGAAGGAAACCGAAAGGCCAAGGACGATCAACTCAAGGCAGAAGTGCAGTCCAAGCCGCGTGGCACCCTTTCGAAGCCAACCGTGCAGGCCGATGTCCAGCGCATCATTGAAATCTATCGTCGCAGCGGACGATTCGACGTCAGCGTCGTACCGAAGATCATCGAGCTGCCGAACAACCGGGTAAACCTGGTTTTCGAAATACGCGAAGGTGACAAGACCGGCGTCAAGCAGATCAGATTCGTCGGCAACCGCGCTTTCTCGGCGGGGCGTCTCGAGAACGTGATCAAGACCAGCGAGAGCGGCTGGTTCAGCTTCCTTCAGACATCGGACATATACGACCCGGACCGCGTCGAAGCGGACCGCGACCTGCTGCGCCGCTTCTATCTCAAGCACGGCTATGCGGATGTGCGTATCGTCTCGGCGGTTGGCGAGTACGATCCGGCCAAGAAGGGTTTCATAATCACGTTCAACATCGACGAGGGGCCGCAGTATCGCGTCGGTACTGTCGAAGTCATTTCGAACGTGCATGCGCTTTCGCCTGACAGCATGCGCGGCGGACTCAGGATCCATGCCGGCGACGTTTACAACGCCGATCTGGTTCAGAAGTCGGTCGAGACGATGACGATCGAGGCGGCGCAGAGCGGCTATGCCTTCGCCACGGTACGTCCGCGCGGCGATCGGAACTTCAACACGCGCACCATCAATCTGGCCTTCATCGTCGAGGAGGGCCCGCGCGTCTACATCGAGCGTATCAATATTCGCGGCAATACGCGCACGCGCGAGTACGTCATTCGCCGCGAATTCGATATCGGCGAGGGCGACCCCTACAACCGCGCGCTGATCGACCGGGCCGAACGGCGCCTCAAGAATCTGGATTTCTTCAAGACGGTGCGGATCACAAATGAGCCCGGCTCGGCTCCGGATCGCGTCGTCGTCAACGTCAACGTGGAGGAGAAGTCGACCGGCCAGTTCTCGGTTGCCGGCGGTTATTCGACGCAGGACGGCTTCATCGCCGAGGTGAGCATTGCCGAGCGGAACCTGATGGGACGCGGCCAGTTCGTCAAAGCCTCGGTCACCTATGGCGAGCGCGCCCGCGGTTTCGATTTCAATTTTGTCGAACCGTATTTGCTGGGCTACCGCATGTCTGGCGGCATCCAGGTCTTTGCGCGGCAGAATCTGGCGTCGGACTATGTATCCTACGATACCGAGACGTATGGCATGACGCTGCGGCTCGGCTTTGCGCTGACCGAGAACTGGGCCTTGTCGCCGTACTACTCGATCTACCGGCAGGAGATCACGCTGCCGGCCCAGTACAATGACTGTACGGCCAACAACGTACCGAACTGCTACGCCAACGGCGAAGCCTCGCTTGCGGTGCGCAGCGAACTGGCCACTGGTCCGGTCCTCGTGTCCGCGGCCGGTTACACCCTCAACTACAATACGCTCGACAACAACAAGAACCCCAGCGAAGGTATCTTCGGCCAGCTCAAGCAGGAATTTGCCGGTCTTGGCGGTGACGTGAACTTCGTCCGGACGACCGCCGAGATGCGGCGGTACCAGGAAGTGATTCCCGATGTCGTTGGCCTCATCAGGTTGCAGGGCGGTCATGCTACCGGGTGGGGCGGCGAGTCGTTGCGCATGCTGGACCACTTTTTCATGGGCCCGAATCTCGTGCGCGGCTTCGCGCCGGCCGGTATCGGGCCGCGCGACTTGTCCACCACCAATCAGGACGCACTCGGCGGGTCGTTGTACTGGGGCGCCAGCGTCGAGCTTCAGACGCCGCTCTATTTCCTGCCCAAGGAAATTGGCATCAAGCTTGCCGCTTTTGCCGACGCCGGTTCGCTCTGGGACTACAAGGGACCGACGTTCTACGCTCCGACCGGCGAGACGCTTACCGTCGCCGACTCCAGCGCGATCCGCACGTCGGCGGGCATTGGACTGATCTGGGATTCCCCGCTCGGTCCCCTGCGTTTCGATCTGGCGTTTCCGATTACCAAGGAAAGCTACGACAAAGAGCAGGTGTTCCGCTTCAGCGGCGGTGCGAAGTTCTGATCTTGGTCGCGCACCGCAGCGCGGAACAAACGGCATGAGGGAGCCGATATTCCTCCGACACACGCAAGGCCTCACGCTCGGTGAGATTGCGGAGTTGACCGGCGCGACGTTGCCGGCGGACGCCGGGGTGAGGCGCATTTCCAATATCGCGCCTCTCGACCGTGCCGCGCCTGGCGATTTGAGCTTCTGCGAAAGCCGCCGTTTTGCTGCGCACGCAAATGCCACTCATGCCGGCGCGTGCCTGTGCACCCAGGCGTTGGCCGAACAATTGCCGGCGTGGACGGTCGCGCTGGTGGTGGCCGAGCCGTATCGCTGTTTTGTGCAGGTGGCGCGGGTCCTGTTTCCCGATGCGCTGCGCCCATCCTCGCTCTACCCGGCGGAAGAGACAGCCGATGCTCGTGTCCACCCAAGTGCGCGGCTGGAAAACG
>Ga0315534_1001765_pt1 | contig 14878 bp, 10 predicted proteins | sample SalMarSW160240MG_FD_203094 | JGI IMG/M metagenome (GOLD analysis project Ga0315534, IMG submission 203094) | Salt marsh sediment microbial communities from the Plum Island Ecosystem LTER, Massachusetts, United States - Salt Marsh Sediment SW1602-40 ... | reverse complement strand
ATCATCATTCAGTGGCCTGTGAGGCCGGATTGCGCCGATGAAAGATACCCTGCCAAAATCGAACACGGACCTCAGGGCCACACCATAACAGATATCACACCGCTTGGCTTTTCTTGGCCCACCCAGCCAAAATAGAACTCTCTTTTGTAGATGCTCACCGGGTGGCCCAGCCCCATGGATATAACTACCTGGCATGTATCGGTGCTTCCGAGAGAGCAAACCGATATACTTTACCGCAGGCTGAACAGATACATAGGCGGCATGTAGAGGGTGGCGGGATAATATCGAAGAATCATCGAAAAAGCGCAAAAAATGGAGAAAATGGGCACAATTTTAGACACAGTTTCGGGTTTGCCTTGTACAACTAATTGATATAATTATAACATTTTGGTGGAGGCGGCGGGAGTTGAACCCGCGTCCGACAATATTCCACATAGGCTTCTACATACATAGCCTGAATTTTTAATTTCGCCCCCCGAGGTTCCTTCAGGCTGGATGCCTGAGGGGCTAGCTTGCTAATCATTTCGCCTCATGCGCAACAAGCCATCGGTAGAGGCTATCCTGCTAATCGACGCCCTCGTCCGGGTCCGCAGGAAAAACACGGCGGGACGTTAGCCTACATTACGCGGCTAAAGCGTAGTGATAATCGTCTGCGATTATTTTAGTTCCGCCTTTTTTACGAGCTGACGGTGCTCGGTATGCAACCTATGCTTCCATATTCCCGTCGAAGCCGTTTCGCCCCCAGGTTGATCGTAAACCATGTACACACCACAGGGTCTTTTTCATGAAACCAGACGATTATATCTTCATTATAAAGACTTTCACCCCATTGTCAAGTTTTCGTGGTGCGGCGCTTTTCACGTTCCATGTCTCTTCTCTCGTCACGCTTTCGAATCGCTTCCCGCTTATCGTATTTTCGTTTTCCCTTGGCTAAGGCAAGGGTCACTTTCGCTTTTCCCCCTTTGAAGTAAACCTTAAGAGGGATCAAGGTTTGGCCTTTCTCCTTGACCTTGCCAGTCAGTCGCTTGATCTCGTCCTTGTGCAGCAGGAGCTTTCGAGGACGGATGGGGTCGTGATTCCCGTGGGCGGAAAAAGGGTAGGCGCCTATATGCATGTTATCCAGAAAGACTTCACCGCTTCGGATGTCGGCATGGCTATCCTTGAGGTTGGCCCGACCAAGCCTCAAGGACTTGACTTCAGTACCGAGCAGGACCATACCCGCCTCATACTGATCCAAGATGAAATAATCGTGCCGCGCCTTTCGGTTTTGGCATACTATCTTTGTATCAGGCATTTCTGGTTGCCCTTATAGGAATCCATTCTAGGTGAGCCCGTCTCTGCCCGGTATCTCATCGCCCAAGTTCTATGCCCCGCTCGCCTGAAAAAAAATCGCCTGTTTCCAAGGACGTTCCATAGGCTTCCCGAATCAACTCCAGGACGTTGGAGGTGGTCGGCTGTTCTAGCACGGCCCGGACAAGCTGCTTCGATTCTTCAAAGGACAGATTGCGAACGAAATTCTTGACGCCAGGGATGGATATGGGATTCATGCTGATGGCATCCAGCTCCAAACCAAGGAGCACGGGGACATTGATCAGATCCCCTGCCATCTCACCACACAGGGCGACCTGGACCTCGGCCGTTTTGGCGGCCTGTACCACGCGATGGATCATCCGCAGCACCGCTGGGTGAAGTGGCTGGTAGAGCTCGGCAACATGCTTGTTGCCCCGATCGATGGCCAGAGAATATTGGATCAGATCATTGGTGCCGATGCTGAAAAAATCGACCTCCTTAGCGAGAACATCGGCCATAAAAACCGCCGAAGGGACTTCGATCATGGCACCGATCTGAATGTCGCCTTCAAAGGGGATGCCTTCCTTGTCCAGAGACTCCGCGGCTTCACGTAACATCTGTTTTGCCTGAACAAGCTCTTCCACCTGGGATATCATCGGAAACATGATCCGGATATTTCCAAAATATGCCGCCCGGAGTATAGCGCGCAGCTGGGCCGTGAAGATCTCGGGGGACTGGAGACAGAATCGGATGGCCCGAAAACCAAGGGCCGGGTTCATTTCTTCACCCCAGGGGACACTCGTGGCAAACTTGTCTCCACCGATGTCCAGGGTTCGTATCGTCACCTGACGGGTCCCCATAATCTCAGCGAGATCTCTGTAATTGTCAAAAAGGTCTTGCTCTGAGGGCAGGGCCGGTCGATTCATGTAAAGAAACTCGGTCCGGTACAGGCCGATACCGTCTCCCCCGTGGTCCATGACCGACACCACTTCTTCTAATAGTTCGATATTGGCGGTCACTGTGAGCCGATGCCCGTCGGTTGTTTCCGCGGGCAGGTGACTGGTGCGGGTCACCTTAGCCTGAAAGTCTTCCAACAGCGCCTTGCGTTCATGATACCGCGTGAGTGTCTGCTCATTCGGATTCACGATCACGGTGCCGGCACTGCCATCCACAATCATGATGTCACCTGTGTGAATGAGCTGCGTGGCATTGGCCAGCCCGAGCACCGCGGGGATCTCAAGGGATCGAGCCATGATCCCGGTATGGGAGGTGTGGCTACCCCGATCTGTCACAAACGCCTTGACCTTTGCCAGTTGTATTTGAGTGGTCTCGGCAGGAGAAAGGTCGTGGGCCACAATAATGACGCGCTGGTCGATGTCCGAGATCTTTGACGGACCAGTTCCAAGGAGATTCTCAAGAATAAGCTTGGAGGCATGGACGATATCTGATCCCCTATCTCGAAAATACCCCTCCGGCATTTTTCTAAAAATGGCCTTGACCTTGTCCACAGCGATCTTCAAGGCGCTTTCCGCATTGAGGCGCTTCTGCCGGATTTGTTCAATCGTCCCGTCGTAGATCATCCTGTCTTTGAGCAGCATCATATGGCTGTCAAGGATGTACACATGATCCCGATACTCATCAGGGACATCTCGGATAATCTCACGAAGCTGCTCCTGGGCTTGTTGCACGGCCTGCTTGAAGCGGTTTATTTCCGCCCCGACATCTTCAGGACGGATAACACGCTTTTCTATCACCTCGACATCTTCGTGCTCCAAGAGATACGCCTTGCCGATAGCGATCCCGGGGGAGGCACCAAGGCCCTGAAGTGACAGGTTTTTTGCCGTCGCATTAGCCATTTCTATGATTCTCCGAAGCCTGCCTCGATCAGCCCGGCGATGCGGTTCAGGACCTTCACGTCGGCAGGGTCCGTTATTCTCACGGTCACTTGTGTGCCACGCGGGCAATAGAGGCCCATCATGTCCAGGATGCTTGTGGCATCGGCCTCTTGACCATCTTTGATAAGAAATACCCCAGAGCGAGCCTGCTCCGCCAACGGGACAATCTTGGCCGCCGCGCGCGCATGCAAGCCCAGTTCATTGGGAATCGTCACGCTTCGACTCAGTTTGGACTGGGACGTTGGTTTCATGAAAAAACAGTCTAATGTAATACGTACGGTCCAAATGTCAAAGGCAAAAACCCGGTCGTTAAGTGTCCTAAGTCGCCTCAGATGCCTAAGGCGGGAGATAAGGCCATCGTCCGCGGATTCTCTCGCGCACGGAACTTCAAAGCGCTTGCCCCCGGTCATCCAATTGCTGCCGGTAGAGCTTCGCCTGGTGCACGAAGGCCTCGATGCGTGTGAGCATATTCGTTGCCTTTTGCCCGTCGTAGACCGCGTGCAAGACCGGCAGGTTTGGATACCCTTGCAGGGCATTCTTGAAGATCGGCACGGTGACATTGCCTAGCATACAATTGAGCACAAAGAGGTTGCAGATGCCGGAGACACCGGAGGCGGCAAAGCGCCTGACCCGGGTGGTAAAGGTGGCGAGGACCGGATCGATGTCATAATGGATATAGGGTCGAGTTTCCCGAAGGATTGTTTTGGCGCCGAGGGTGCCAAAGGGACGCAGTTCCTTGGGCAGGTAGGCTTCCACCCGCCTCACCCAGGACATCAGCCACTGGTTCCGAAAAAAATAATAACAGGCGGCACGCACTTTTCCCTGTCTTAAGCGATTCTTAGGGTAATAGTGTTCGGAAAACAGGGTGTAAAAATTCGAGACTGTAAGACCGTGAACGGCTACCTCGGCGCCCAGCTTTTCAAGGGTTTGAATAAGGCCCTGATTGGCCCACCGATTTAAGACTGTATAGAACTCCCCGACGATGCCAACCCTCGGACGTCTCTCGGAGCGGTCGATGGGCACGGCCTCAAGGGACTCAACGGCTCGTCTCAGGGCGGCAAGGATGGCCCGGCTCCATATGGAAGGTTTGCCGTCAGGCCGGGCCACGGCTGCGGCAATATCTCGGATACCGAACGTATAGAGCCGATCGGTCTGTCCTGGATCTTTTTCATAGGGGCGCACGTGCAGTCGAATCCTTTCAAGTACCTCAGCGGCCAACCATCCCTGCCACAACTGTTTGGCAAAGCGCAGACCAAAAAGGCCTGAGAATTCGTCAAGGCGGGGGGAGGTTAGCGGTGCAATGACCGGAATCTGAGGCAGCCCCAGACGCCTGAAAAGATCAGCATGCCCGATGCCGTACTGAGAAAACCTGCAGGCGCCGTCGTAGTTGGCCATCCATATGGCAGCACGTTCAGGATCGAACGTCGGCTCGCGAGTAAGCTTTACGAATTCTCCGCAAGTGACAATAAATGGATGACACTCCCTGCCGGAAGTCACCTGCCTGCCGAGGTATTCGCTTTCATCGTCCGGTTCAGGAAGCACCTGGGCTTCAAGACCGATGGCCTGAAAAGCGGCCTGGACGACAAAAGAAAAAGCCGGGGACACATAAGGGAAATAGATCGTCCGATTATCCAGGCGCTTCAAGATTTCGGGCGCCGGCTCCCAGGGATCCATGGCCCTTGGCCGGGCCTTGATGACCAAATTGACAGGACCCGGGAGGTCCTGCCTAATCGGGGGCGCCGTCTTCAGAGTGTCCAGAAATGCCTCAATGCGGGTTACCATCCCCGCATCGCCCGTGTGGTCGTCGACTTCCAGGACAAGATGTGGCTTTTCAGACAGCTCTGTTTCCATGTATTTCAGGAGAAAAGAATCCGGCCCGCATCCGAAATTGGTCAGAAGCACCGGGAAGAGACGCCGGTCGTTGCGCATCCAGAGAAGGGCCTTCAAGAGATCACGGGCATTTTTCCAGACCACGTTGTCATACTGGCTGGGCAGGGCCATCTCGTCAAGGGGAAGCAGATCAAACGGCAGGGTCAGTTCGCCTTCCCGTCTTAGCTTTTTGCCAAGATGGAGATTCAGACCCGGATCGAAGATATTGTGGGTTTTGCCCAGCAGGACAAGGCATCGTTCCGCCGGCCTCACTGAGGCCAGAATCTCTGCACCACGGTCCTTGCGCCACTTGTCAAAGCGTTTCTGGGCGGCCCTGGCCGCCGCTATCGCCTCTCTGCACCTCTTGGCGCCATGGCCCAGTGTCCTGCCAAGGCCCAGGAGAACACGGTCAACCGCTCGCCTCGAATCACTCCACCGTATGACGGGTGTGAGAAGGGGCACGTGCGAGCCCATGGCGGCCCGCACCATGTACGGCATGGACTGAATGTATGGACAGTTGAAGCTGGGAAGTCTCTTGTCTCCCGTCTTGGGATGATCGATTTCGCAGGGCAGCAGGATTCGGTCCGCCCCCTTTGATAGGAGGTCGCTGATGTGGCCGTAAACCGTCTTGATGGGAAAACACGTTTCTGAAGGAATGCTGGAAAGGCCTCTCTGGATCAAGGTCTTGTTGGTGCTTTCTGAAAGGACCAGAGGGTGGCCCAGGCTTGTGAAAAAAGCACGCCAAAAAGGAAAAAAGTCAAAAAAGCTCAAGGTCCTCGGAATGCCGATGCTCTCTCCTGTGCCGTGCGTGCTTCTTTCTTCATCAAAGCCTTCCATGAGGCGAGACTGCCGTTCCATGCAAAGATCAGGCACATGGGCGTAGCGGCGATGGTGCGAATGCTTTTCGTAGCGCCCGCATATGCTGCCGTGGTAGGAGCGAAGCCTCCCCCCTATGTAGATCTGGTGGACACGGCACAGATTCGGACATTTTTGGCACTCAAAGGTCTTCACCTCATAGGGGCGATCCTTCAGGTCAAACCCTGCAAACCTGCTGGCGGCGGGTTGGCGATCTCTGGCGGCCAGTGCTGCCCCGAAGGCCCCCGTGACATTGTGGTGCTCGACCGTAACCAGAGGTTTTCCTAAAATATTTTCAAAGGCCGCCGCAACGCTCTGGTTGGCAGCCACCCCGCCCTGGAATAGGATGTGGTGGCCGACTTTCTTGGTGCCAACCACTTTTTCCAGGTAGTTGTGGGCGATGGCGTATGAGAGCCCTGCCGTGAGATCGCTCAGGCCTTGTCCGGTTTGTTGGTGATGAATGAGATCCGATTCCATAAAGACGGTACACCGGGCGCCAAGGTCGACCGGAGCCGCAGAGGAAAAGGCAAGGTCACTGAAGGTATTGCGAATCGGCACCTTGAGGCGCGCAGCCTGTTCTTCCAAAAACGAACCGGTGCCGGCTGCGCAGACCTTGTTCATCTCGAAATCTATGACGTGCCCGTGCCTGCACCTGATGTATTTGGAGTCCTGGCCGCCGATCTCGATAATCGTGTCGACTTCGGGATCAAGGTGAACGGCCGCCCGCGCCTGGGCGGAGATTTCATTGATGACCACATCCGCCCCCACAAAATCCCCGATAAAGTAGCGACCGCTTCCTGTGACACCCACACCGCAAATGCGGACCTGCCGCCCCACCCGACGGGCCATCTCTTCCAGGCCGGAGCGAACCGTATCAACCGCCTCTCCCTCCGTGTACCAGTACTGTTTAGCCACCAGGCGGCCCTGTTTATCAATAAGGACGATGTTGGTGCTGACCGCTCCGACATCAATACCCAGAAAGACCTGGAGCGAATCTCCCGGCTGAATCCCATAGTATTGATCTTCGGTCTGTCCGTGGTCCCTTGGGCGCACCAGCGGCTTGACGCGGGTTGCGCGAGAACGATTGCGGCTCATTTTCAGGGCATCCCTGAGCCTTGAAATCAGGTCTCCTGTGTGGTGCACCCCAGAGCACGTCCTGCCTCGGGCCGTCAGGGCCGAACCAAAGGCGCCCATGACAAGAAAATGCTCTGGGATAATGAGGCTGCCCGGGCCGAGTTCCAGCAGTTTTTCAAAGGCGTTCACGACACCCGGGTTTGCAGCGACGCCTCCTTGAAAGGCGATGGGTCTGGGAAACGGTTTGCCTTTGCCAAGGTTGGTTATGAAGTTTCGGGCCAGGGCGTGGCAAAGCCCTGCAACGATATCGGTCTTGGGCGTGCCTTCCTGCAGGAGGTGGACCATATCGCTCTTGGCAAACACACTGCATCTGCCGGAAATGCTGGCGGGATGCTCGGAGCGAAGGGCGAGAGCGCCGATATCTTCAATCGTTATCCCAAGGCGGTGGGCCTGAAGATCGAGAAAGGAGCCTGTGCCGGCAGCACAGACCTCATTTAAAACATGGTCCACGATGATCGGTTCACCCGTTTTTTGGTTTTGATCCACGAAGATGAGTTTGGCGTCTTGGCCGCCAATTTCGACGATGGTGCGAATATTGGGGTAAAAATGACAAGCCCCTGCGGCCTGAGTGACGATTTCATTCACATCGGGGAGTTGAAGGAGATGGCCCACCAGTTTGCGGCCGCTTCCGGTGGCGACAATCCCCTCAAAGACGTCAAAGCCGGTGCTCAGTTCTTCAAGGGAGTCCAGAAGGAGGGGCAACGGCCTCCCTTCAGTGCGTCTGTACAGGGAGGCCCTGATGTTTGCCGTCTCATCGATAACGGCAAGGTTCAGACTGACGGATCCAAGATCAATGCCCATATATAATTTTGTATGAGACATGCTTGCCTGACTATGTTGACCCCTCGGGATTCTTGCGGCCACTTGAGATGATTGCTAACGAAAGGCTCTTGGCTGTGCGCAGCCGCATGGAAGATGGAATGTTGATGATTTCGTAAAAAGTCATCAGGTGGACGGCAAAGTAAAAAGCTCCAGATGCAAGGCGCGCAAATCTTGCGGAGTGAGGCGTACTTACGGTACGTCGCAACGACGAAAGATGAAGCACAACGCCGCAGATGGCCTTTTTACGAAGCCGTCAATGTTAGAACAATGGCATGACGGATGGCAAAAGCGAATAAATCATGACCGATTGTTTTCTTTCTCCAAACGCCTTATCGGAATATTTGCAGTATCTCAATCGAGTCAAAAGCAATGAAGTAGTGTTACATTTGTTTATCATGCCGGCTTTATTTTAACAAGTCTCAGCGGCGTTTGACAGCCCGTGGGCTGACTGGTAAAGGTATTCGATACGACGCAACACGGTGTTTTGTTCCCCGCGCCCTTAACAGGAGGTCCTTAACATGCCTGAAGAGGTTCTTGTTTTTGGAAAAGACACGTGACCGTTCACCACAGCAGCCCGGGAGGCCTTTGCTAACGCAGGCAAGGAAGTCAAGTACTTTAATGTCTTGCATGCGCCAGAACATCTCGAACGCATGCTTGCCCATTCGGGCGGAAAACGGAAGATCCCGGTCATTGTACAAGGCGACGTCGTCACGATTGGCTTCGAAGGCAAGTACTGACGTGTTTAAAAGGATGGCTGTCCCGGGGGGAAGCAGAATGGCAAAAGATGGGGGCTCGAATCATTGTGGCCTTTGGGAAAAACTACGGACGTTCTGACAACTGTGGGAAGGCTTTCACTGTGTGCTCACAGGGCCTGAAATGCGGAAGGGGCGGCGTGGGCGCTACACTGAGAGACCTGGCGCCTAGCCGGGACCCGAGACGTCTTCTCCTCCCGTATCGGGCTCTATAATCTCTTCCTTGGCCTCGAGGGGCTGCACACTCCCGTTCAGCCTGCCACCCGCTTGGAGGCTCAGGTTCTTACAAACGATGTTGCCACGAAAGTTTCCCGTGGGCATGATCTTGAGGGTTTCATAAGCTGTGACATCACCCTCAAAGTCTCCAGAGATCAGCATCTCCCGAACTTTTGCCCGGGCAACAACGTGACTCCCTTCGGCGATAACGACCTCATCTCCGATAAGCGTCCCCTCCACGGCCCCGCCGATAATGAGCTTCCCCTCAGCACTGAGGATGCCCTCCACCTTTAGCCCTTGATGGATGATAGAAAGACCTGTTGTTTTGTCCGGCATGATGGCCCTCTTCGTGTCCTTCCATCCGCGGCCCCGAAAATCTTTGGCGCCGCGGTCGGCGCTACGAACCCAATATATCCTCTACCGCATAAACCTTTTCAAGCACAAGGCTCCCGGCCTCGGAATAGACGTAAACAGTAGCGGTCTTGAATCTTTTCAGATCCTGTATCTGGGGAACCCTCCCACGAACAAGCTTGAACCGGGCAATGGAAAAAAACTGTCCCCTTTTATAGATAGTGGGCCTTCCATCCTTCAATGGCGTCCACGGTGAGGCCCTGAGGGGCTCCTGGGAGCCCTCTTCAGGTTTGAAAACAACGAAGGCATATCCCGTGATCTTCCTGCCCACCGGGTCAGTGTTCTTCAGATCAAACTGAAACTTCACTGCATGCTTTCCCGCTTCTGGCCAGACCTGTAGTTTTTCAACCAACAGGCTCTCGGAAGAGATAGTATCAGTGGCTTCCTTGCTCTCGCCTGCGTGGACAGGCGGCGCCTTGGCAACCATAGTCGTCTCCTCGACAGCAGCGCCTGATGTGTCCGCACTCGCTGATGCGGGTGATGGAGGCGGTTGCGCTGCTTGAGGTTTCTGTAATGCGGGCTTCTTATCAGGGGAGGGGGTGCTCTCCTTTTCTCTTGGCTCCTTCTGGGATGGATCACTTCGGGTATCTGCGCTTGGGGGGGCGGGCGCTCGTCTTGCTTGCGACACAAGGATTGTCGGCTTTTCATGAGAGGCCGGCTTGTCCTGTTTGTGATCTTGTTTGTCTTTCTTGTGGGGCTTCGCATCCTCCTCGAGGACCATCAAGCGCACGAGAGCCCTCTCCTTGGCTTTGTCGGCGGCTACGAGGTCTGCCCTGACTGCACCCAGGTCCCTTTTCAGTGCCGTGTTTTCTGTCCGCACAGCAAAATAAGAGACGGTGGAGAAAACGACAAAGGCCAGGACCACAGCCACGCCAGCGGCCAGTGCGGCGACCAAGGGTATGGTCAGACGAAGCGAGACCATACGGCCTAGCTCTCCGATCAAAAGGAGGGTCCAGGACCTAAACCTTATGGCCCTGTGCCAGGGACTTGCGCCTTCAGAGTCCTTTGTCACGTTTGCCGGCGGATCTTCCATGCACCTCCGATGGATCTGAGGTCAATGATTTTCATGCACATAGAGTCCTATCTGGTTGAATGACGGTTCTGCAAGAAGCCTGCCGTGTTTTGATCGGAGCGCAGGCGAGCCCTAAGGGCATCGGGAATCAGTTCGGACTCGGATACAGGATAGTTACAAGACCGCATATAGGGTTTGTTGCTCCCAGTGTTGATAATAGCCGTAGTTGTTGGTGTCGTCAATTTTTTATACTGCTTTGGTAGAGCGGCTAAGGTTGATGGTTTCATAAAAAGTCGATTTTACTCACTCCGTGAACATTTTGGGGGCCCTTGAGACATTGAGCTAAAACTTAGCCCATCCGGACGATTGATCTCACTGCCTCTACGACCATTTCAGGGCTTGGCCTATAAAATTTTTCCAAAGGTGGTGAAAGGGGTACGGGAATATCCGGGGCTGCAACACGTCTTACGGGCGCCTTGAGCGCATCAAAGGCTTCCTCGGCAACGATCGCTGCGATCTCGGCGCCGAATCCGGCAAATTTTGTGGCATCATGCAAGACAACCAGCCTGCCGGTTTTTCTCACTGACTCGAGTATGGCTGTTTTGTCGAGAGGAACCAGACTCCTCAGATCCACCACCTCAAGAGAAACGCCTTCTTCTGATAAATCTTTGGCCGCCTCCATGGCTGTATATATGGCCCCACCATAGCTGACAACCGTGCAATCCTGGCCAGGCGTAATTATCCTGGCCTCTCCAAAGGGTATGCGATAGTCGCCCTCAGGGACCTCCCCGTTCATCCAGTAAAGCATCAGTTCTTCAATCACGATAACAGGATTCGGGTCAAATATGGCGTTCAAGAGCAGTCCCTTGGCATCTGCAGGTGTGGAAGGAAAAACGACCTTCAATCCCGGGCTGTGGGCAAGCCATGCCTCCAGGTTGTGTGAATGCTGACAACCGGCTGAAAAATTGACCCCGGCCTTTACCCTAACCGTAAGCGGGAAGGAGGATTTCCCGCCGCTCAAATAGCGTAACTTGGCCGCATGGTTAACTAACATGTCTGTAGCCAGCGTTATAAAAGGGAAAAACATGATCTCAACGACCGGCCGGAGCCCCATCGTTGAAGCGCCGACAGCCAGTCCTGCTATGGCAGCTTCGCTCACAGGCGTGTCCTTGACCCTTTTGGGACCGTACTTTTCCAGGAGGCCATGGGTCGGCATGTTGGGATCGTAATGGATAGATACGCCAACGCCTTCACCCGCCACAAAAACCCTGTCATCCATGCTCATGGCCAGATCAAGGGCATCTCTTACAGTCTGCCCGAACGATAAAAGCGCCATCATCGACCTCCTTTCACTGCAACCCAGAGGTTTTCCAAGGCCTCATCGGGTAATGGATAGGGGCTTTCGTCTGCAAACTTGACCGCGTCATTGATCTTTGCTTCCATCTCGCTGTCTATAGCTTGAAGCTCTGCTTGCGTGACGAGGCTGTCTGAGAGCATCTTATCCTTAAGGCGCTTCACAGGACACAATTGAGACCACCTCTGCAGTTCCTTCTTGTCCACATAATGCTGGTGGTCCTGTTCTCCATGGCCCCGCATCCTGTAAGTTTTGGCTTCAATAAGGGCCGGCCCCTCAGCGTCGCGGCAGCGAGCGACCATCTTCGAGGCAAGGGTGTATAGTTTTTCTACGTCATTGCCGTCTACAGACTCGCCCGGCATTCCATAGGCCACGGCACGTCTGGCGATATTCCCAATAGAGCAATGCTCGTGGAGGCCCTGCGCGCCTGCCCAACAATTATTTTCACAAACAAAGATAATGGGAAGCTTCCAGAGTGCAGCCAGGTTCATGGCTTCATGGACACTCCCCTCTGCCGCAGCGCCGTCGCCGAAAAAAACGACGGTAACATTTGATTCATTGCGGTATTGCTGGGCGAAGGCCGCCCCCACGGCCAGAGGTGCTCCCGCACCAACGACCGTTGTTGTCATCAAGGCATTTACTTCAGGCACGGCCATGTGCAGGGTGCCGGACTTGCCTCTGTTGACGCCTGTCGCCTTGCCCATAATCTCAGCCATAAGGTATCTTGGTTCTGCGCCTTTGGCTAACAAGTGGCCGTGACTCCTATGATTGGTCACAATCACATCGTCTGGTCTCAATGCCTCGATGATTCCCACGGCCGCGGCTTCCTGGCCGTTTGCCAGAATTTGCATACCGGGCACTCTTTTCTCCTGCTGGGAAAGCTCAACCAGTTTTTCTTCGAATGTTCGTATGAGAACCATCTTCTCATACATCGTCTTCTTCAAGCTGACCGGCAACTTGTGCGAGTCCATATGCCGCCTCCCTATTTCACCTTGCGACCTTTGCCGCAGTCCATTCACTGGGCTTTTCAACGCCCGGCAATCTCAGTGAAGCCTCCCCGCCCTCCCGGGCGGGGCTTCCCGGTAAGGAAGATTGCCATTTTTGTATATTGTATAGCTCCCCTTGACCTCGCCCTTCCGGACGGGGCTTGCGGGGAGCAGGCCGGTCAAAGATTGTTCTGCCTCCCTTTTTTCACAATGCTCCCCAAAAACCACAAGTGGGGTGTTACCCGGCCCAGCGTGTTTAAAAGCACGCCACTTTCAAGTTTCAGCTAATCCTCGGGGTCCTTATAGAGACGCACTAAATTGGAAATCCCGGTCCCATCGCTCTCTGGAAGGATTGCAGTGAGCGCCGGGCGTCCAACACATTGCTGAAGTCCACCAGGCCCGCCTCGTATTGATCCCGAGCCAGTTCACAGGCCAGCCTTGCCGTCGCCACAGCGGCTTTCAGCGATTCCCTTCGATGCCTCCAGTTATGTTCCACCTTGATGTGCCCTGGGTTGGTCACCGCCTCCGCCCAATACCGCGTAAAGCCTCACCTGGTTGGCGAGCTTGGCTAATCGGATGGTAATGAGCCCCTGCTTGGCCGCATAAAGGGATCTTTGCGCATCAAGGACACCCAGGTAGCTGTCAATCCCCCTTGTATAGCGTTGATTTGCGAGGCGATAGGTTTCCGCAACTGCATTGACCAGAGATCGTTGTGCCGCTACCTGCTGGTCCACCGTGCCCTGCACGGCAAGGGCATCGGCCACCTCCCTGAAAGCCGTCTGAATCGTCTTCTCATACTGGGTCAGGATGATTTTTCGTTCCGCTTTGCTGACCCGCAGCGCGGCCCAGGTGCGGGCGTCAAAAATCGGCATAGTGATCTGCGGCGCAAAGTTCCAGGTACCTGATCCGGAGCTGAACAGCCCGGATAGATCGTCGCTTGCGGTCCCCACCGAGGTCGTCAGAGAAATACGGGGGAAGAAGGCGGCCCGGGCCGCGCCGATAAAGGCGTAGGCACCCCTGAGCCGATGTTCCGCTGCCACAATATCAGGCCGGTTCAGAAGCGCCTCGGAGGACAGGCCCGGAGAAATTTCTTTGGGAGGGATAACGCTGTTCAGGTCCGCCGGCAGGAGATCTTCGGGCACCGGAGAACCGGCCAGGAGGTTCAGAGCGTTTTGATCCTGCGCCACCATTTGCTTGTAGCGGGCGACATCTCCCCGGGCCGCATCCAGCGGGGTTTGCGCTTGACGCAGATCCAGTTCGGTCGCGAGTCCAACGTCATAACGCTTTTGAACTAAACCGTATGCGGCCTGCTGGGTTTCAAGGGTGGACTGGCCCAGCTTGAGGTTTTCCCTATCTGCGGCAAGGGTCAGATAGGCCCTGGCAACCTCGGCCATCAGTGCGATCTGTGCGCTGCGGCGTGCCTGCTCTGTGGCCAGGTACGTCTGCAGTGCCTGGTCTTTCAGGCTGCGGATGCGGCCGAAGAAATCGATCTCCCAGGAAGTAATACCCAGATTAATGCTGTATTCTTCTCTTGTCCTTGGATCGCCTGGGCTGACAAGATCGGATGACAGACGCTGTTTGCCTCCAGCACCAGCCGCATTGACTGCGGGGAACAGTTCACCCCGTTGAATGCCGTACAACGCGCGCGCCCTTTCCACATTCAAGGCGGCAAGGCGCAGATCCCGGTTGTTGTCCAGGGCTATCTCAATAATTTTTTGCAGCTGTTCGTCGGCGAAAAACTCCTGCCGGCTCAGCTCCGGGACAGTCCGCGCTCTAGGTGTCGCCTGGCCGCTCTCGTAGGCTTCACCCTGTGGCCACTCAGCCGGGATCGGCGCTTTGGGCTGTTTGTATTTTGGGGCCAGGGAGCAGCCGCTCATGAAAATGAATACTCCCAATGCAAATAATATTTGCCTTCTCATGTTAGCGCACCTCCTGGAACCCGTTGGAATCGATATGCTGCTCAGGGGCCGGCTCTCCTTTTTTTCTTTTGAACAGGCGGGAGACAAGAACAAAGAACATCGGGATAAAAATGAGATCGATGAAAGTAGCGGAGAGCATACCACCGCACACAGCGGTGCCGATGGCATTCATGGCGCCGGCGCCGGCGCCGGCAGCGATGGCCAGCGGCAGCACACCGAAGAAGAAAGCCAGAGAAGTCATGATAACAGGCCGGAATCGCGTTTTGACGGCGCCAAGGGTTGCATCCACCAGGTTGTCTCCATGCCGCAGCCGTTCCTTGATAAACTGAATGATCAGGATGGCATTTTTTGTTGAAAGGCCAA
>Ga0315534_1001764_pt1 | contig 14879 bp, 11 predicted proteins | sample SalMarSW160240MG_FD_203094 | JGI IMG/M metagenome (GOLD analysis project Ga0315534, IMG submission 203094) | Salt marsh sediment microbial communities from the Plum Island Ecosystem LTER, Massachusetts, United States - Salt Marsh Sediment SW1602-40 ... | reverse complement strand
TGCCGCAGGCGAGCTGATACAGAGTGAGTTGCAAAATTATCTTACAGATACCCTAAGAGCCACGCCACAGCCAGCCGGGGAAGGCAATTACAGGAAGGTCCAGCGAAATGAATTGACCCTGTCGGACGAATATTCCGCGGCCCATACAAAATGGCTTTGCGATCAATTCGGATATGACGGCAGGCTTCGCTATCGCGCGCCTCGGGGGAAAGCGCTCTACAAGGTTTCCCGCTTTGACGGCTCGGTGGGGCCGCGCACGGGCAAACCTGCCCAAATTAGCACATCCTTTATCGAGTATGACGCCTCAGACGCCCGCGTCAGGATCGCGCGCGCCCGTCGCTGGGCGGCAATTATGCGGACTCTTTTGTACTGGCTCGCGATTGTAAGAACACGGGGTGTGGTGATGAGCGTCCCACATCACGAAAGGCGGAAGCCAACACATTAGCCCACTTTTTCTGAGAAGAGCGTCCCATCCCAAGGTTCTTCGGCGATTCTAGTCTCTAGCGCACAATTGTCTGCTCTCCTCGACGGAACCCAAAAGATGCGATAATTGGGTTGGTTCTCGGAGCGGGAACGTGAGTTTGGGCTCTTTAGCAGCACGCGAAACTATTCATGAGTCCTCGTGAAGCTAATAAAGGCGAACATCGTGCTGGCGGCACCGATGCCTCTTCGCGGCACAGGCCGAACGGCGCGACAGCGCGCGGCGCGCTAAAATCGCCCATGGATATCCGCGCAGTAGTTTGGGATTTGGCCAGCAGCCTGTTACTGCCGACGCCTCAGATCAATATCACTGAAAGAATGCTACGCCATCTTATCGTCGGCGGGGTGGCCACGTTGCTATATCTGACGCTTATGGTCCTGCTCGTTGAATATCTGAACATGCATCCCGTCCTTGCCGCATGCTTGGCGATTCTGATTTTGGAAGTTTTTTATTACACGGCCAATTGGTTTTGGGTCCACGAGCCGACCCTTGGACATCAATCTGCGATCGCGCGATATATTGTTACGACATTGGTGATCTTAGGTCTTAACAGCGGTATCATGGCTTTGACAGTCGACGTCCTGGGACTGTGGTACGTGTGGGGGCTTGGCGCCATCGTCCTGATCGTGCCAATCACGAACTTCCTGCTGAATTTCTATTGGGTCTTTCGATGAAAAGCCATAAAGGTTCCTCCTCACTCAAACACGGCTTGCTTTGACATGTCATGGATCGTCATCGTTTTGCTGCTGCTGCTAGGTGCAGCGGCCCTCTCCGTCTGGGGCGCGTTTAAGTTCACAATCCGCGATCCCGAACGGACACCGCCTGCCCGGGACCACGTGATCGTGTCGCCGGCCGACGGACGCATAAAATACATAAGGCGGATCGAACAGGGGACGGTGCCGTTTGCAGAAAAGAACGGGCGCCGGATTCCCATTCTGGAGAGCACGAAAGTCGTGCCAATGCAGGAGGGCTATCTGATCGGCATATGGATGAGTTTCCTCGTGGTACACGTTCAAAGGATACCGATCACCGGGATGGTCGAAGAACAGCATTACCATGCGTGCGACAAGTATCTCGATTTCATGCTCCAGGAAGGCGCTGAGTATCAAAATGAACGCAATGTCGTCGCGATCAAGTCGGAACACTTTCGCGCGCCTATTGTCGTTATTCAGATTGCGTCCATCGTGGTCCGCCGCATCATTAGCTATGTCAGCGAAGGGATGAATGTACGGATCGGCGACCGGCTTGGGCTGATCAGAATGGGATCTCAGGTTGATATCGTGATCCCAGATTCTCCCTCTCTGGAGCTAACGGTGGCAGTGGGGGATCGGGTCAAGGCTGGAGAAACCGTAATTGCCACGTACTGAAGTTCCCCATGCTCTCGTCGGGTTTCCGCGAGAAGTTTCCGGTCTGGCCGTCATTCGCAGTCTCATGAACCGCGGGATCCCTGTGGCCTCGTATGACTGTGATGCAGCATGCGCCGGACTGCACGTACGCGGACTTGAGGGTCGACATGTCTTGCCGGATCCATTGAAGGACGAATCCGGTTTCATAGAAAGTCTAATCGGTTTGGGCGACGCTGGAACACGTCCTGTCCTCCTTGATCTCGAGGCCAGCACTCTGGAGGTCATCTCGCGAAACCAGGACACGGTGCAGAAATACTTCCAATTCGTACTGCCGAGAGACGACATTTTGGACATCGCTCAGGACAAGGGCAAGACTGCGCAGTTTTTCGCCAGACATGGGCTTGGCGTGCCACGCACGCTTGAAGTTACGTGTGAGGCCGATCTGTCAAATTGGCATGCCGGGTTTCCGGCGGTGTTCAAACCCAGGCACGGCAAGGGCGGCCGCAAGCAGTGCGTCGTGAACAATCATCAAGAAGCCGTTGCGTTTTGGCGCGCGCGCCCGCCCTCGCCGGAGGAGTTCATTCTCCAAGAATGGATACCTGGTCCGCCGCAGAATTTGTGCACGGTTGGGATGCTATGTGCGCCTGGAGGCGAGGCACGCGCAATTTTTTCCGGCCAACGCCTCGACATAGTTCAGACACCGGAAATCGCGGAGGGCGTAACTTCATATGTCCGCAGTGTACGATTATCTGAGCTGTTGGATATCGCCGGCCGCTTTGCGGTCGCCGCTGGCTGGAACGGAATGGCTGAACTAGAGTTTAAACGGGATGCCCGGGACGGGACCTACAAGATCCTTGAGATCAATCCCAGATTCTGGGCTTGGGTCCAATTGCCTATCTGTTGCGGTGTCGACTTTCCATTTTACTATTATCAAATGGCGACGCGCGGAGATTGTGACAGTTCGCTCTCTTTTCCCGACGACGTTAAATATCTTCGCGTGATTCTATACACCTACACGCAGCTCTACAGACTGAGGACAGGGAAGTCGTCTTTCACGCAATGTGTCAGGGACGTATTTACGCCCTATCTTGACGCGTTGCGTCCGGGACAGCGCCTGGTGCTGGAGGACATCGGATTAAGTCCGGAATATTTTTACTGGTTCAAGTATTACTGGAACCACAAATACGCGTAGACCGAAAGGTCCCGGGTTGGGGATGGCGAGTGAAAAAGAATCTCTATCTTAGAACGGCAATTCAAGCGCTAAGAACCGTCGGCGTAACAAGGACTCTGGGTCATGTATGGGGAACACTGCGAGACCATACTTTCGATTGGAAATATGGGACCGACACGGCCGCCTGGGTAAGTCTCGCGGACCTCAACATCGACAGTCAGAATTCACCTAGAGGCGTCGATTACCACCCGACGCGGATAAAGCCATTCTACAAGGTGTTCCAGACCCTAAATTTGCCTAGCCAAGCCGGCTTCGTAGATTTTGGTTGCGGCAAAGGGCGCACGTTGATGATGGCGGCGGACCTGGGATTTTCTCGAGTTGTGGGCATCGAGTTCTCAGAGGCGCTATGCGAGATAGCGCGTCGGAACATACAAATCTATCAGGAGAGAAATGCCCTCACCGCCAATATGTCGGTCATCAACGCCGATGCCGTCGACTACGAAATAGAGCCAACCGACCAGATCTTCTATTTTTTCCATCCTTTCGACGAGTCGGTCCTTCGCAAGGTCATGGAAAACATAAGCCACTCTCTAGATCGGTATCCGAGAAAAATATGGATTATCTATTACGAACCAGTTCATCACGAGGTAATCGGTTCTATCGGAAACTCACTCCGCCTTGCCAAGAGAGAGATCGCGTCCGGCGGTTGTTTGTTCTACGTTTACGAGGGAAACGAAACGCTACTTCTAGGCGGGGGGCTTACACCTTAGCGCCGGTCGCCCCCTGATGCGCACTGTGAGCAGACGAAGTGATACGGCCCCTATTGTTGTTGTCGATCTCGACGGGACCTTGCTCCGTTCGGATATTCTTTGGGAAACTTTTTGGTCCGCACTGGGACGGAATCCTTTTCATGCGACAATCGCACTGCTCTCCGGACGCGCTGCCCTTAAGCGATATCTGGCACAGACGTCACAGCTGGACGAGACAAGCCTACCTTACGACCCTGATGTAATCGCCTATGTTCGGGCATGGCGCGACAAGGGCGGCCGCACCGCACTTGTCACTGCAAGCGATCAAAGCATTGCAGACCGTGTGGCGGCACATCTTGGACTGTTCGACGAAGTGCATGGTTCGGACGGCCGCTTGAATTTGAAAGGTAAGGCAAAGGCCGCATTCTTGGTTGACCGGTTCGGCAGTGATGGCTTCGCCTATATTGGCGACGCGCGGTCCGACGTTCCTGTCTGGGCGCAGTCGAACAAAGCGATTACGGTCAATGCGTCGCGGTCGTTAAAGGACCGTGCCGAAACTCTTGGCAAACCAGTCGAACACTTAACCACGACAACGCGGTCTATTCGGTTTTTCATCAAGGCGCTCCGGCCCAATCAGTGGTTGAAAAACGCTCTGGTGTTTCTGCCCATGCTGGCGGCGCACCAGATGGACAGCCAGACGGTATTACGCAGTTTCACGGCCTTCGTTGCCTTCTGCCTGGTCGCGTCCAGCGTCTATGTGCTCAACGACCTGCTTGATCTCGGCTCAGATAGAGCGCATCCACGCAAGCGCTTGCGTCCGTTTGCATCAGGCAGCCTGCCGATAGCGCACGGTAGTTGGCTGGCGCTCTTTACGGTCGCGGCCGGTATGTCCCTATCGGCGCTTCTTGGCTGGCGGTTCCTATTGGTCATGCTGGGCTATTACGCCTTGACCGCCGCCTATTCGCTTTATCTTAAGCGCCGGATCGCGATCGATATCTGCGTCCTGGCCGGCCTTTACACAATCAGGATTGTTGCAGGGGGTATTGCGACGGGAATTGCGCTCTCCGTTTGGCTGCTTGCGTTCTCTATCTTCTTCTTCTTCTCTCTTGCTGCGGTGAAACGGCAGGCAGAATTGGTGGACATGGCTGAACGCGGACAGTTGAACGCATACGGGCGCGGTTATCACGTCAACGACGTCGGCATCATGAGCATGATCGCGCTTGGATCGGGTTATGTCTCTGTATTGGTCATGGCGCTCTACATCAATTCCCCCGCTGTTCTGAAACTCTACGATCATCCAACCGCGCTTTTGGGCATCTGCTGCGTATTGCTGTACTGGATAACACGCACGGTCATGATCGCGCATCGCGGTTCAATGCATTACGATCCTGTTGTTTACGCCGCAAAGGACTGGATCAGCTGGATTTGCTTTCTGCTGATCGTAGGTTTTGCACTCGGTGGGACTGTGCTGTGACAGCCTTGCCAACGCAAGGCTGATGGCAACCGCATGAAACTGTCAGGTTGGGGCCGGTTTCCTGTTCATGACGCGGCAGTCTTTTCGCCGGGAGGCGAAGCAGCGCTAAGGGAGCGCGTTCGTTCCGGTCTGGCCATTGCGCGCGGCAACGGCAGGGCTTATGGCGACAGCGCGGTTAGCTGTGCAAACACGCTCGACATGCGGCATTTCAACCGTGTTCTTGCTTTTGACGACTCTGCGGGGCAATTGGTTGCGGAGGCCGGCGTATTACTGAGCGATGTGATCGCGACATACCTGGCCAGCGGCTGGTTCCCGTCGGTGACGCCGGGAACCAAATTCGTGACCATCGGCGGCATGATCGCCGCCGATGTCCACGGCAAGAACCACCATAAGGTTGGATCCTTTGGGCGATTCGTCGATTGGATCGAGGTGATGGGGCCGGACGGCCAGGTTCGGCACTGTTCTCGCGACGACAATCAAGATCTCTTCAACTGGACCGTTGGCGGTATGGGGCTGACCGGCGTCATCGTCCGGGCCGCGTTCCGGCTGCAGAAGGTGGAGACCGGCTGGATCAAGCAGACCTTGATCCCGGTCGCCAATCTTGCCGCGGCGATGGACGCGTTCGAGCGGTACCAGGACGTGACCTATTCGGTTGCCTGGATCGATTGTCTCGCTACCGGTCCGGCCTTGGGGCGATCCCTGGTGACGCTTGGCGACCACGCCAGCCGCACCGACCTGCCCGCCAATCGGCAAAGGGCACCTTTCGATATCCCCAAGAAACGTAGGCTGACTGTGCCGTTCGACGCGCCGGGCTTTGCGCTCAACCGGTTCACGGCGCGCCTGTTCAACGCAATGTATTACCGCCACGGCGCGAGAAGAGCAGGAACCACCCTGGTCGACTGGGACAGCTATTTCTATCCGCTCGATGCCATTTTGGACTGGAACCGGATCTACGGCAGGAAAGGCTTTGCGCAGTACCAATGCGTTCTGCCGCTCAACACTTCGGCCTCGGGTCTCGAGGCTCTGCTGAAGCGGATCTCGCGGGCCGGCCAAGGATGCTTCCTCGCTGTCCTCAAGCGCTTCGGCGCGCAGGAAAGCCCGTTCTCTTTCCCTATGGAGGGCTACACCCTGGCGTTGGACTTTCCCGTGACGAAGAAATGGCTGGCGTTGATGGATGAACTTGACCGAATTGTCATCGATCATGGCGGAAGGCTCTACCTCGCCAAGGACAGTCGGATGAGCGCCGCGACCCTGCGCCGGACCGACGCGCGAGCCGAGGCGTTCGCCGAAATGCGGCTAAACTCGGCAGCCCGCCCGGCCTTCATGTCTCAACAGGCAGAACGGCTCAAGCTCTGACGTCTAGGGCTTCTGCATAGAGCCCTTGATGTAATCCTTGACGATACCGAATATCCCCCGGGAAAGGAGGCCATCGAAGGCGTCGATCACAGTGTCGATTTGCTCCCGCGTCACGATCAAGGGCGGTTCCAGGCGGATGACGTTGCGATTGTATTCGGTGAAGGCGACCAGAACACCGTAGTCGCGCAGCAACAGCGCACCGGCGAACCCACACAGACTGCCCTTAAGCTTGTCGTCCAGGACCGAGATGATTTGGCGCAAGCCCATGGGCATGGTCTGGGAGAAATCCTCGAACTCGACACCGATCATCAGGCCCCGGCCGCGCACGTCCTTGATCAGGCCGGGGTATTTTTCCTGGAGTCCCCGCAAACGCTCAAGCAAATAGCTGCCCTGCTTGTGGGCGTTCTCCATCAACCTCTCGTCATAGAGGATGTTCAGGCCTTCAATGGCCGTGATGCAGGCCTCGCCGATACCGCCGAAAGTGGCGGGACCGTGGATCATCGCCGTCTTTGGCGTACCGTAAGCCTTCATGTAGACCGGTGTCCGGGAGATCATCGCAGCCATCGCCGTCTTTCCGGCGCCCAAGGACTTAGCCAGAGTAACGATATCGGGCACCACGTCCTCGTGTTCGAAGGCAAAGAATCGCCCGGTCCGACCCATGCCGCATTGCACCTCATCGGCGATCCACAGCACGTCGTGCTTGTCGCAAATCCGGCGCACTTCGTGCCAATAGCCTTCAGGTGCTGTGACGATCCCGGCGCCGCCCTGGATGGTCTCGAGGATTACCGTGCCGATCGACCGATCAGCGCTGAGCGCGGCGTCGAGCGCCGCGGCATCGCCGAACGGGACGCGCGTGCAGTTGTTCAGCAGTTTGAAGGTGGACTGGTACAAATCGGAATCGGTTACCGATAGAGCGCCGCGCGTCTTGCCGTGGAACGACTGTTCGGAGTAGGCAATGCCCGCGCGGTCCTTGCCCTGGACCTTTTCGGCGAGCTTGAGCGCCGCTTCAACTGCCTCTGACCCTGATGAGCCCAAGAACACCATGTCGAGGTCGGCAGGTGCAATCTCGGCCAGGTTATGGGCCAGGGCAGCCGCATATTGCGACATGAACGCCATAGCGATTTCATGGCGGTTCTCTCCCTGAAACCTGTTGCGAGCTGCGAGCACGCGCGGATGGTTGTGGCCGTAGCCCACCGAACCAAAGCCGCCGAAGAAATCGAGAATCTTGTTCCCATTCTTATCCGTGTAATACATGCCATCGGCGCGGTCGATCAGAACCTCATGGAATCCCAGGAGCTTCATGAAGTGATACTGGCCAGGATTGAGATGTGTGCAGAAATAGTCTTTGGTCTTCGCCACATCGAGGGCCTTAGCCTCTTCGACTGTTAGGAGATCAGGCTTGGAGATAGGGTTGACCGTATCGTTCATTCGACTGTCCAACTGGGGGTCTCAACCTACGCTCGGGCAGGGTCGGGCTCCTACCCTGGAATCCATCGGAACTTTGTCATTTGCCTGGTACAAGTATCCCAGGGCGGTTTCTGCCACCACGTGAATATTCTTCCAGGCGTCCGTCAAGTCATGACCGCGTTTCTTAGGCCATGTTTCAGGACCGGAAAAGAAGTGAGCAAAATATTGAATAATCCTCGGTACGTAACCGTTCTTTTCAAGCGACTTATCTCTCGGAGGTGATTTCGGTGCACGATCGCCTCCAACGATACGGGCTGACCGGTTTTCGCCTGGTCGTCGCTGCTGTTCTGCTCGGCCTAACGGCGCCGCAAGTTTTGATTGTCTGCATGGCTGCCGGTCTCGGTGCGATTTTAAGCAGCGTCATCTCCCTGTTTTCTTGCGGAACCGCGGCGGCCCTGGTGTCACGGGCCTTCGCTGCCCATCTTCCAGCTCGGCATCGCGTCCTCTTTGCTTTGTGGTGCATCCTAAGCCTGGTGGCGGTGTATCAACTCGGCAGGATGAGCGTCTTCATGCTGGACGCAGAGAAGGAGGCATACGCGGTAAACCCGGCAATCTCGATAGACAGAGGGAAGCCCTTTTTTGCGAACCACAACTGCCTTACAGCCTATGCCATAGGCGGTTACCTGGCAGGACATGGCGTTGAGAACATCTATGATCCACGCCAATACGGAAATGCTGAAACTTCCACCCCAATCCATGACCGCATCGGTAACACATTCACGATTGACCCGTACCTCTATCCGCCGCCCTTCTTGATCTTGGCGAAACTATTGTTCGCCACCAGCGACGACTTCTTCCAAATTCGTACATATTGGTTTGCGCTCAACGTGCTGGTTGCTATCGCTGCTATCGGGGCGATGGCGGTCTGGATCGGTGGCCGCGATTTTAGCGTCTATTGGCTGTCACTGCCCATGGTCCTTGCGGCGCCAAATCTGCATGCCACGTTTCAGATCGGCAATGCTCACTTCTTCATCATCTGCCTCGCAGTGTCAGGCATGCTAGCGTTCGAGAAAAAAAAGGAGTGGATGGGTGCGACGCTGCTCGGCTTCGCGATCGTGTCGAAGATTTTTCCCGGTATCTTGCTGGCTTATCTGCTTTTTCGCGGACAATGGGGGGCAGTATTGCGGACCGGCGTGGCGATTGCCGCTTTAAGCCTGGTTACACTCGTTCTGTATGGTGATCGTCCGTTTCATGCGTTCGTGGAGTTTCAGATTCCGCGTCTTGCCAGTGGCGACGCCGAGTTGGCACGAAGGTTTCCGGCAACGATCCTTACCAACTGGTCCCTTCTCGGCGTAGCCTATAAACTGGAGATGCAAAAACTATTGATGGAACTCGATCCAGCGCAAGTGGCCGATGCGATGAAGATCACTTTTGCGATCGTGCTGGTTACGCTGACGGCTTTTGTCGGCCTTAGGCACGCGCGTAGTTCATTTCTGTCGGGCGGTACTAGCCTCAATGAACGTGGAAGGCTGATACAGACGCGGACCTGGCTGGCGCTGATTGTTCTCGGGCAAATGCTGAGTCCGTTCCTGCCATGGAGCTATGGCAGCCTCGCGGTCGTGTGGCTGATCGCCTTGCTCGCTGCACCGAGCGAAAGGCCTATCTTGCGCGGCCTGCTGGTCGCCGTGGCGTGGCTTTTCTTTGTCGTTACGGTACCGTTTCCGATTAAACCGGAGAGCACACTGCCCGTAACACTCTTCGCCTTTTTTGTTGCGGTGGCGCTGGGCATATCCGTGCTGATCTTGGCAGGACGGATACAGCCTTCTACTTCGGCGAGATTTCACACGACTCAGTAGACGACTGCTTCATGAATCGACATAGATTGTTTTTTGCCCTCTCCATTATTGTTTCAACGACTATTGTCCTCCTGGGAGCCGAATCTCTTATTCGACTCGCTCGCATTTTTTTTCCAACCGTAGGGCGCTTGGTCCTTTACATTCCGAACCATCGGCATGCGAGCGAGGAGTTTTTGCACGACGAATTGCTAGGATGGAGAAACATACCGGACGCTGAGTTTGTTACGTTTGGACGGTCGGGATGGACGAATTCACACGGGTTCAGATCACCCTATTACCCTGTCGGCAAGCCCGAAGGTAGAGAAAGAATTTTGGTGCTGGGGGATTCGTTTGCTTGGGGCTATAACGTCACGAATGAGGACACGTTCTCTCGTGTTGCGGAAAGGAAATTGCGGGCTGCAAACTTTGAAGTTGACATTATAAATGCTTCCGTTTCGGGGTGGGGGACAGACCAGCAATATCTTTTCCTGCTTCGCGAAGGGCTCCGATATAGACCGGATATAGTAGTGCTCGCCCTTTTTGTTGGAAACGACCCATTGAACAATTCTAGTTCGCGGCAATATGGCTTAGAGAAGCCATACTTTGTTGTCGAGAATGGTGAGCTCCAATTAGAAAATGTACCGACCCCTTTGCCCCATCCAGCGTTTGGGAAAATCGAGTTGTCTTCTATTGTCAGAGCCAGCGAGCTTCTGCAGTTCGTCCTATTCGCGCTGTGGAGCGACGACAATGCGCTAATGCTTTTTGACAGGGCTGGGCTGATCTCCTTGGGCGGCAGAACGAAAAGTACAAGCAATGAATTTGATGTTGCACTTACAGTCGCTCTCATTAGACAAATGCGAAACCTCTGCCTCGAAAGTGGGGCCACATTTGTGGTGATGAAGTTCGGCAGTGATCATGTCGCAAGGTGCGGCTGGGAGTTGAGGCGACAGAACTGCGTTCCACTATATCGGCAAGTACAAGAAGAATTTGGCAAACTAGCCCACGAGTTTGATTTCTTCGATCTGGACGCCGAGTTCACAAAAAGGGGACACTCCACGGAGCAAATGCTTAGCGGTGGAAGTCATGCCCATTGGGGTGAAGGGGGACATCGTGTAGCTGGCGAACTGTTGGCAGATTTCTTGGCAACAAAGCTGAAATGACGGTCTGAGCCAAGATCACAACTCAACAGAAGAGACAGTAGCAGCACTAGGGTCTCATCCACTCATAGGCAACCTTTGGGGCGCTATTTCTTATCGAAGCGTCCGGCCGTAAACGTCCTCAAATCGGACGATATCATCCTCATCGAGGTAGCTTCCAGATTGGACCTCGACAAGAAATGCCGGGATCTTCCCTGGATTGGCAAGGCGGTGTTTCTCGCCGACGGGGATGAAGGTCGATTGGTTCTCGCTAAGAAGCTGGACCGTGTCTCCTTTGGTGACCTCCAGCGTGCCTTTGACTACGACCCAGTGTTCGGAGCGATGAAAATGGCTCTGCAGTGACAATCGCCCACCAGGCTTCACCATGATGCACTTGACTTGATACTGCTCCCCCTGGGTGAGCGTCTGATACCATCCCCAAGGTCGATGTACTCGCACATGGTCAACGGTCTGTAACGCACCGTTCTTCTTTAGATGCGCGACGATCGTTTTTACCGTCTCGGCGTATTCCTTGGACACCACCAGCACCGCGTCTTCGGTCGCCGACACAACGACGTCGCTTAATCCAACGACCGCAACCGCCGCCCCACTGCTATAGGCAAGGCTGTCTCGTGTTTCCTCAAACAGACACTCGCCATCGCCGATGACGACATTGCCGGCGTCATCCTTTTCAAGCTGGTTCCACAGCGCACACCAAGAACCAACATCACTCCAGGGCGTGCCTAGCGGTACGCAGGAAAGACTGTCGGCTTTCTCAGCGACGGCATAATCGAGAGAGATGGAGGGGGCCTCTTCGTAACTAGACCCGAGCCTTAAGAAACCCAGATCTTCCTTCCGGTCTGCGAAAGACTGCCGGCAGACCCGCACAACCGAAGGTGCGTAACTCTCTAGGAGGCCGATCAGCGTCGAAGCCTTTGCTAGGAAAATTCCGGCATTCCAATAGAAACGGCCGCTATCGAGAAATTTCTCGGCCAGTTCCCGCGAAGGCTTCTCGACAAAGCGCTTTACGTTTAGTGCTGGAGAATTGCTCTGTTCCGTCTCGATATAGCCATAACCGGTGTGAGGGGAGTCAGGCTCGACTCCAAAGGTGACGAGAGCCGCCTCCGTTGCCGCCTCGACACCCAACTCGACGGCTCGGGCAAACGCATCTTTATCGCCAATCACGTGATCCGCCGGAGCAAGGAGCACAAGCCCATCAGGATCATCTTCAGCGACAAGGAGTGCTGCGATACAAGCTGCCGGTGCGGTGTTTCGGCCAGACGGCTCGAGCACGATCGCCCGCGATTCCAGGTGAATTTCTTCAAGTTGGTCGGCGACGAGAAACCGGTGACGGTCGTTAGTGATGACGCAAATATCGGCGAAAGGACCGCCAGAAAGCCGCCGGCATGCTTGCTGAAAGAGGCTTTCCGAGCCAATCAGCTTGTTGAACTGCTTTGGGAATCCTTCGCGCGAGACCGGCCAAAGCCTGGTGCCGGCGCCACCACTCAGCACAAAAGGAACGACTTGTTGCACAGATTACCCATTCGAGCCGCACTTCCCGCTTTCGTTTAGCACGGTGGGCCCTGTTCACAAAGTATGATCGCCATGCATCGGTTGGTCGACTGTGAGAGTGTATTCTTTGAGCATCCTCTCATGGACCCGGCGCGCCTTGCACTCCAAGTCGCGAGGGATGCGGACATACGTCATGCAAGCTGGTCTTTCGCCTCCTGCACATTCCATTGACACGTTGGATCTAAAGATCCTTTCTGGCTTGCACCAAATATGGTCCGAACCGTTTCACCGTTTCGAAATCGTCCTCAGCGGGAAGGCCGAAACGCGTTCTCGGAAGCCTATCGAAATAATTGAAGGGATACCTCAGCGCGGGGCTCGGGCCAGTTTGCACGATTCGATAGTCGTCGTCAGCCGAAGCCCCCTCGGCACAGCTTGTCTTATTACGAATTCCGTAGGGAAATCTGAACAACAGATCGAATTCCATTCCCACCTTCATGCGGGGATCTAGAATGTGCTGTATCGGCACCCATCTGTTAAAAGAGACTCCGTAGCCGATGTTAGCCTCGCGTTGACCCTGGTCGATTACAAGGCCGGCAATATAGTCGACGGCTTTCTTTTCATCTGAGTCCTGGCCTGACCAGCCGTCGTCAATCCACGATTGGGTTCTCTCGATCAACAGAGGATTGGCGAGAATGAGCAACACCACTATTGTTTGACACGCCCATGCAACGGCGCGGTGCACACCCAATTGCGAGGTGATGTCAGTGACCAAGGCTGCAAGAAAGATAATCTGCGCAGGCCATAGCCACCAGAATCTCGTTTCGACGAGATAGCCAGCATTTCTTGTGGCATATAGAAGAAGCCCCCAAGGGATGAGCAACAATAAAGCGGCTAATCCCTGTTTCAGCGCGTCCGGCACACGCGATGACACGCTCCCTGCCCACCTTCCTATCAGGGTCGATAGCCATCCGGCCAAAAGCAGAGTTGCGCTTGAAATTATCGCGAGGCTAGCAGCTGTCAGACCAAAGAGGATGTCGGGGACCCCAAGAACTCTGAGAGACCGGTAGAAATTGCCGAAAAGCCCGAGCGCCAAATTGCTTTGCATGTCATGGCCAATCGCCATGGTGTGGAACGGCGACGGGTCGTGCTTCAAGTCCCTAATGGCCGTAAGGGTACTGTCCGGATTACACCACGCGCTTTTGTAGTCACCCCAAAACTGCGTTTGTGATAACTGCCCAATAATGTCGTAGAAGTCTCGATCATACTGAAATAGGAGATACGGGAGCCAGAGCAGCACGGCCCCAGCTGCTCCGGTTAGAAGGGGGAGTATGCGAATCGGGCAACGATAAAGAAGTCCAACAAATGGAATAACCAATATGACTGGCAGTATCTCCATGTGCACGTATATGCCGGCCATGGACGTTATGATCGCGCCCCCCATGTACCAGGGGTTCCTGCGCTTGACCCAGAGCGCGGTGAAATAAATCGTCCAGATGAAAAAGAATGGGTGCCCCTTTGGCCACAACGATTGCGCGAAGTAGAGGCCGAGCTCGGAAAAGCCGTAGAGTATGACGGACAGCGCAGCGCACCTAAAACTAAAGAATAGGCGTGCTAGTAGAAATATGCCGGCAAGGGTGCCGCAATAGAGAATGATTGCGCCGGCATATTCAAACAGGCGCGGATCGGAAAACAAGATTGTACCAGGCAAGACCAGCCAGGATGACCCGGGCGAGGCGTAAGTGCCCAGACTATTGGCTCGGCCCCATTGCGGAACCACGCCATGGCTTAGAAACTTGACCGCGTCGTCGATCGGTGGCGTCAAGTCAACAAAAGGGATCCGAGACTTCCAGCCCTGGAGGGCGAGTGCGCCTCCGACAAGGGTCACAAGCAATATGAGGACCAGACCCCTGACAAAGTCGCGAGAGCGCAAGCTGGCCATAACTCTATCCATCAGCACCGGCATCACCCTAACTAGTTGTATTTACGAGTTTCTCTCCGACGGAGATTGGGGCAAGACCCAGTTTCAGCGACAAATGTGCTTCTTGTAGCAGGTCGGTAAGTATCTCTGCGTTGCGGCCGCAACCGAGTTGTGCGACTTCATAGAGGGGGAAAATCAATGACAAAAGAAGAAATCCGATTCTCGACTCGACCCCTGGCAGTCGGCGATCCGCGTGATACCTAGTGACTAAACCGATCCTGGTCTCAGTTGTTGTGCCCACTTATCGTGAGGCAGACAATATGGCGCTGCTGGTGCCCCGAATTTCCGCGGCACTCCAGAACTATTCGCACGAAATTCTTATCGTTGATGACGACAGTGGTGACGGCATCGACCGCGTCGTCGAGGACCTGAGGAAGCAGGGCCACGCGCTTCGTTTGATCGTCCGAAAGAACCAACGCGGTCTGAGTTCGGCG
>Ga0315534_1001761_pt1 | contig 14905 bp, 9 predicted proteins | sample SalMarSW160240MG_FD_203094 | JGI IMG/M metagenome (GOLD analysis project Ga0315534, IMG submission 203094) | Salt marsh sediment microbial communities from the Plum Island Ecosystem LTER, Massachusetts, United States - Salt Marsh Sediment SW1602-40 ... | reverse complement strand
TCTTTTTTCTTATTGTCCTGCTCGTTAACAATCTGTTCCCTGATCCAGTCGTATGTCTTCTTCATGCCATTCCTGAGAGTGATGGAAGGCTCCCATCCGAGATATTGCCTTATAAGAGAATTATCGCTGTTTCTTCCCCTGACACCTTTCGGCGCATTCAGATCATATTTTCTTTCCAGTTTATAACCTGCAATGTCTTCAACAATATCAACAAGTTCGTTAATTGAAACCATTTCGTTGCTTCCCAGATTGATCGGTTCGTTAATATTACTGTACATAATATCCTGAATGCCTTTTATGCAATCGTCAATATACATAAAACTCCTTGTCTGATGCCCGTCTCCCCAAATTACAATCTCATTTTTACCTGAGATGCCTGCCTGAATTACTTTTCGGCATATCGCTGCCGGAGCTTTTTCCCTGCCACCATCGTACGTGCCAAAAGGTCCATAGACATTATGAAATCTCGCTACTCTTGTCGTCAGATTAAAATCCTCGCTGAAGTGCCTGCACATACGCTCACTGAAAAGTTTTTCCCAGCCGTAACCATCCTCTGCAAGAGCAGGGTAGGCATCAGATTCCTTCAAACCCGGATTGTCAGGATCGGTCTGTTTATCACCATTGTAAACACATGCCGATGATGAATAAAAGAACCTTTTAATTCCGCATTCAGATGATGCAATAAGGAGATGTGTATTGATCAGGACGCTTATCATACAGGCAGTCTTATTATTCTCAATAAAACCCATCCCCCCCATGTCAGCAGCCAAGTTGAATACCTCATCATAGTCCTTCACTGCCTTAAAGCAGTTTTCCCTTAGACGCAGATCCAGGACCAGATTCTCTGCTTCATCTGCAAGCTGGTACCAGTCATCCAATTGTTTGATGTCGACTGCTCTTACGCTGTGCCCCTGACTGATAAGCTCTTTAACAAGATGGCCTGCAATAAATCCTCCTGCTCCTGTTACAACTATTCTTTTCATGTCATGAATCTTTTATAGTCCGTCACCATGCCTGTTAATTGTCCGTGAAAATGAGTCTATAAATTTCCCGGGTTGTTTACCGGCAGTTTATACCATTTAACTGCATTATCATAATAGATCTTATCTATCACCTCTGCAGGCAGTTTTAATCCTTTGAATTTTCCTTTAAACAATTCTGAGGTCATTTCTTCATCGGTAGTAAAATATTTCCAGTCATCAAGCCATGTCTCATGTATACGTTTTCTGAACCCATCAGGATTTCCGCTGCCTCCATATCCGACGTCCGTACCATACAGCAGCCTGTCGTGGTATCTGATACAGAAATCACGTACTTTTTCCCGTTCATTAACTGTCTGGTATTGGAGGTGACATATCCTTGCCGACATATCGACTGCCATATTGGGATATTTATCAAGCCTGTCAGCGAGGGAATCGACATTCCATTCCAGGCTTCCCAAGTGACAGCCTATGAATGTGAGGTCGGGATTTGCCTCAAGCATGTTATCGCGTGCTCTTATCTGATCCTCGTAGGATGGATATTCAGGATGAATATACATATGGTATTGCGGGTGTGCTGCAAAATAGTCACTGTCGCTGCTAACTGTCATCTCCTCAAGAGGCAGCCAGCAGTTTCGCGGCTCTCCCAGGTGTCCTGTAATCGGAAATCCTTTACCTTTAATAAAATCGATTACCGGTTGCAATCCCGGATCATCGGCCATGATAAAATTGCCTTCCCTGTCACGCAGAGTCATACCGATGTTCTTCCATATCTTCACCGTTATTACTCCGGGGGCAGACAAATCTTCTTCCAGTTGGGAAATTATCTTACTACTCCATTCATCGGTTCTCCAGCCTGTTGTATCAAAAAGGAAGGAGGGACCGAAGAAAATTCTTCCGGGGTGCTTTTGAGCAGATAAGGTAGCCAGGTTAAATTGCCTGCGGAGATTTGCTGAATCACCATGGTCGACATTAAGGGTGATCAGAATGAAATTATCGTCAGCAGCCTGTTCTTCAAATACCCCGTCATCACTTCCGATATGAATATGTGAATCGATCTTTTTAACAGAGGAAAAATCTTCTACAGAATAGAATTTATCCTGGCAGCCAGCAAGTATGAGGGATACCAGAACCGGAATGAGTATTTTTATCTTCATGACATATATATTTGAAAAGAATAAAATTATAAAAATATATCATATTCTACTCGACTGCAAAGAATGTAGTTACAGAATTGACTGGTGCTGTATATGATAACGAGCCGTCAGTTAATTCGTACTCGCCTATGTCAGTATAATTTTCATCCGAAGATGTTCTGAATGCTTTGAACCTTCCGGAATCAGTTCCTTTGATGGTAATGACTATTGGCTTCTCTTTTGTCAGGTTTGTATTTACTATAATAAAAGAGTCGCTGTTCCCTGTTTTATTGCCTGAGAATGCGATAACCGGTAATTCACTGTCCATTGACATGGTATATGCCACTGTCATCCCGGGCTGACCTGCACGTGACACCTGTTTGTAGTAATAATAGCCGGGCTGAATATCGTATGATCCGTCTTCATTTACTATTATTGCACATCCGGGGTTGGGATCTCCTCCGACCCAGAGAGGGGGCCGTTGTATACCTGCCCATGGTATCAGGCCATTTGCCTGTGCTTCGTAAATATTACCCCATATCTCTTTGACAAAACGTGAATCCATTTTGCTCCAGGAGGTTGATGTCACCCATGCATGAAGCTCAGGACGTAAGGTACGCAGTTGTGCTATACCTGTATTTGTATGGCTTCCGTACCACCTGTTTTCATAACTGCCGTTATAAAAACCATGTGAAGTGATAATCCCAAGATTATCCAATGCAGCCCGGTCTTTTGAGATGGCATCGGAATAACCCCAGAAGCTGAACCGGTACCAGTTCGTAGGTTCACCATTGGTAACCGAAATATCCTTCAATCCTTTTTCATTGAGCATTGGCTGCATCATTCCCAGAAACTCACAAATCTGTGAGGGCGGCCAGTACAAATTATAATCATGGCCTTCTCCGATATTACCTTCTTTACCGTCCCATGGCCATCTCTCCCAGTCTTCACCCTCATTATGCAGTGAAATATATTTTACAGGAAGTTTTTCCACATCTCTGAGATATTTCACCCAGTCAATCAGATAACTGGCAAGGTCTTCCTTATGATCCGGATCCAGATCACGGCCTCTCATAGCTTTTTGCAGGGTCATATAAGCAGGGGGACCATATAGTGTAGTTATGATCTTCAGGTCTCCTCCCCTTTCACGTGTTTTTTCCAATCCCCTTTTAACAAACATACGCATATTTGATGTAGATGTTGCATGGTCATATTCTCCTCCGGGCACATTCTTGTGAAAGGGATCGAGAAACATTTTTATCAATCCCGGCTTCAGCCCTTCATTACCAAAGATCAGGTCAATGATTTCTTTCCTGGTTTGTTCCGTCATTATGCTGAACCCTCCGTAATCTTTTGCATCTTTTGTATAATCAATTGTCTGGGCTGTTTCAACATAATTAAATCCAAAACCGTCCCAATCACGTAAATGTCTTGAGAAGTCAATCTCGGCAGGACAACCTTTAAAAACAGGGTACTGGGTAAATAAAGGCAGTGTCATGCATATAAAGGGTATTACAGCAACAAAAAACCTTATATTTTTCTTTATTACCATATTCTTGATTTTCGTTAATAACGGTTTATTTATCTCATAAAATTAATCCGGGAAGTATTATTCTGCAAAAAATGTTGTGACCGAGCCGGATGGAGCACTATACGATATGATATCATTTTCATCTGTTTTATACAGGCCTGTATTCCTGTACTTTTCTTTTTCTGAAGTTCTGTATGCCCTGAATCCTGTAAGGTTTGTTCCCTCGATCCTGATCTCAATTTCCTTTTCTTCATCTGATTTGTTTATTATGACGAAAGAATCGGGATGTCCTGAGTTATTCGATGCAAAGGCAATAACCCGTATTGAAGGATCGAAGCTGTTTATACGGACCACATTCATTCCCGGCTGGCCGGCACGTGTTACCTGCTTATAAAAATAATATTGATCGTGGACTACAAGAGATCCGTCTTCTTTTATCAGGAATGCTTTATCCATTGATCCGTCGGTATATGACCCATCCGAATCCAGCCATTGTTTTGCACCTGAAATAAGTGCCCATGGTATCACTCCATTTGCCTTTGATTCATAAATATCACGCCGTATATTGTCCAGAAAGACAATTCCGTCAGTCCAGGGACGTGAAGTTACCCACACCTTCAGTTCGGGTCTTTTACTCTGTATCATGTCCTGTCCTATACTTCTGTAATCTCCGTAATAAACCGAATTCGGAATATCCAGCACTGCAAAACTATGACTTGTTATAAGACCGAGAGCATCAAGGGATTGCTTGTCGCTTACTATCGCATCGGCATATCCCCACATATCAAACCTGTACCATGTTTGTGTTTCGCCGGGTGTCACAGATACATCATCCATATCATTGGTATCCAGCACTTTGCGGACAACCTTAATCATGTCTGCCACCTGTTCCGGGGGCCAGAACATATTATAATCCCTGTGATCTTCACCCGGGTTGCTGCCGTCGCGCGGCCAGCGATAGTATGCATCTCCTTCGTTGTGTAGAGATACATACCTGATTGGAATCCCTTCTTCATCTGTCAGGTATTTTGCCCATGATACAAGATATTCTGCCAGCTCGTATTTTTCAGCCGGATCGAGGTCCCTGCCCAGGATATACTTTTGACTGGTCATCCAGGGGGGAGATCCGTAGAGTGTTACTATTCCGGTAAGGGAACCTCCCCACTGTTTCATCATTTTAAGACCTTCACGGTTAAAATAGCGCATCCATGCCGTTGATGTCAGATGGTCAAATTTGTCCATATTTATCTTCATCGGATCATCATTATCATTGCCCGATCGTGTCATTCCTTCATGGAAAGGATCCAGGAACATTTTTGTAAGAGCCGGTCTAAGACCATCTTCACCAAAAATCAATTCCATAATAAGCTCCCTGGTTTCCGGTGTGGCAAAACTGAACCCGCTGTAATCCTGTTTAAACTTACTGTAATCACGTGTCTGACAGGCTTCAACATAGTTGATACCAAATCCGTCCCATTGCCTGACAGGTCTGTCAAAAAAAATTGTAATTTTTTCGTCCGGCACAACAGGTACCTTAATGCCCGTATTTATAAAACGCTGTGAACAGAGGGCCTGTGATATAAAAGCAACAACGAATAGCAGCAGTATTCTTTTCATGGTAATAATATTATTATACAATTATTATTCCGGTTTAAATCAAAAACTGGTCACCACAATTAAGTAGTGACCAGAATATTTTATCAGGGATAACAAATTGATAAATCAGGTTTAATTACCTTGAGTTCATTTATTCGGGCATCACCACAAAATCGGCCTCATTAAGGTAGTCATAGCTCAATTTGCAGCTTGTAAACTGGTCGTAGTTATATTCTTCAACCTCCACAATACCATACTTCATGCCCGACACTTCAGCCGCTGCCCAGATAGCTTCAAAATCCATCATGCCGCTGGCACCAACTTCTTCTTTATCCTTGATATGCCACAATTCGAACCTGCCGGGATATGCATTGAAATATTCGACAGGATCTGCACCTCCCACAACACACCAGTAGAGGTCAAGCTGAAACATTACTTTTTCAGGGTCGGTATTATTCAACATAAAGTCATAGATTATCTGCCCGTCAAGCTCTGTAGAGAACTCCGCATCATGATTATGATAGCCGAAACGAATTCCTTTAGCATTACATTTTCCCCCAACGGTATTGAAATAATCGCAATATAGTATTAATGTATCGAGGGTACCGTAAGCATCTTCTCCCATAAAAGGCTGTACAATATATTTCACGCCTGCAGCAGCATGGGCATCAATACATTCATCCCACCATTCCATGGCTTTATCCCAGTTAGCTGAATCGGGAAGCGGCATTCCTGTATGTGAACTCAGGAATCCCAGTCCGTTCTCTTCGCATAGTGCTTTAAAATCTGCAGGTTCCGTATTATAGAATTTGCCGTTGCCGTATCCGGCAGCTTCAACAAAAGTATAACCCATCTGGCCTACTTTTTCAATTGCACCGGGTACATCTAAGGTTATTGAGTCACGGATAGAATATAGCTGCAATCCAATATTCTTATTGGTTTTGCACGAATTCAGCGAGGTCATTAACAGGCCTGCAAAAGCTATCAAAATAACAGAAGTAAAAAGGGTTCTTTTTTTCATAATTGATCAGGATTTAATTTTATCGAAAGATACAAATTATATTAAAAAGTTAAAAGGCTGAAGGGTCGAAAGGCTGAATAGATCATTGTGAAATAAATTTAATCAAAGGGATAAGGATTGGGGCGCCTTTTTCAGCCCTGTAAAATGTTCTTCCATTCTCTTTTACCTGATGAACATACGGATTCATCTTACTTACAAAGGTCAAGGCCCTCTCCCTGGCATCATTACTGTAGTTTGCAAATACAGGATAAACCGCAGAAATCAGATCGGGAAGTTCATCTTTGTCAGTGACTATGGTCCCTGCCGGCCATTTTGTAGCACCATCCTCCTGAGAAATTACCACAATTCCTCCTGATGGGATCCAGTTCATCCAGTTCATCTCGTCACCGGCGTTTTTCTCGCTTCCATGCTTAATGACAGCTTCCGAATAGTATCTCTTCAATCCATCTTTAAAAAGAGGCGGCAGCTTGGTTGCATCAATATAACCCGATATAAGACGGCAGTTATTATAATGGGCAACGCTGAAATTAAAGTCTTCTGATACAATACGTCCGTTGTTGTTTACCAGATATGCAGCAAATAGTTCAACCAGCGATCTGAATTCCACAGTGGTTGTATCTGTTGAAGGATTGTTTCTGCTGATAAATTCTCCTACGGACTTTTTATATCCGGTTTTATCTGAAGAGCCCGGGTTAAAATCAGTGGAAATTGACTTTATCTCCTCCGGCACCTCCTCGAGTCTCTCAATAACAAGTACTGCTTTGGATACCGGCCTGCGTCCTTCATCCCTTAGCACTGGTTCTGTTATTGCTGTATCGTCCCTTTTTATTTCTTCCGCATCAATTTCGAATGAACCTGAGGCCAGGCCGCTTGCGGATACTGTTATCCTCATCTTTCCGGGTTTTCCACTTGCTCTGATAACATTGAATACCGGCATTTCGGTGTACTTTGCATTCTGGTCAGAAACATACCTGCCTTTCTCCGATTCAAACACCGGAGGTCCTGCCAGAATTGCCGGCCCTGTTACTGACCATTTAATTGTATTTGTGGCCCCAACAACATTAGTACCCTGTGAATCAACAATATCTGCTGTTATTATGGCTATTGAACTGCGATCTGCCCCGATCTTCATGTGTGATCCTTTAACTAATATCCTTGCCGGTTCACCCGACCCTGTTTTCTGCTCTGTGTTTTTCCCTTCCGACGCCGGATACTGTTCAAGTTCCTTAAGCACTAGGTTATCATATCTGTGTCTGGCAGCTGAACCAGCAGATCCGCCGGTGATCCGATATGCCGTCAGGATCCGGGTTGTATCTTCTGCACCGGCATACTTTGAGTCCGCAGCATTATCTGTCATGCTGCCCATGCTCCAGAACATTATGGAGGGGTGATTCCTGTCTCGGCGGATCAGCTCCTTCATCTGCTGCTCCTGTACTGTTCCGGAGAAAGGCTGATTCCCTGTATTGGGTAATTCCTCCATAACTACAAAACCATGATTATCAGTAAGATCATATATCTGTTTGTTCCCCGGGTGGCCGTAAGTAAGCAGGAGGTTGCACTCTTTGTTATTCGCAAAATTTTTAAAATCAGTTGCAGCAATCCAGGTGGGTATAGCTCCCCCCAGCCAGGGATATTCCTGCCTGTATTTTCCGCCTTGTATAATCAGCTCCATGCCATTTAGATACAGAGCATTCTCATTGTAATCCCACCGGAACCATCTGAAACCCAGTGGACTTGTATAGCTGTCAGTTACACGGGCTCCATCGGTCACTTCAGAATAGACCCTGTACATGTAAGGATTATCCGGAGACCAAAGGTGTGGTTTCTTTACATTTTTTGAGACCTGGTCGAACATGTATAACTGTCCGGGATTAATTGTGTTTCTCGATCTTATTGTCTGTATTATCTTTCCTGAAGCATCTATTATATAAGTATTCAGCATGCAATTCTTTGGCTGGTCATAATCATTTTTCACCCAGGTCTGAATCCGAACAACCGCTTTTTTAACTGATACCATTGGTGTGGTAACAAATGTTCCTCCCTCATGTGTAGCTGATCCCTGCATAGGTATATAAAGCCTGTCCTTTATTGTAAGTTTTACATCACGGTTTATCCCGCCATAAACATAAAAGCTGTCGGGGTTCATCGGTGGTATATTAAATTCGTCATTCTTCCTGTTATTTACAGCAATCGCCAGAACATTATCCTTTCCCGGGACAATAAGACCGGTCAGGTCAAAATCAAATGAGCCGTATCCGCCCCTGTGATCACCAAGATATTTTCCATTCAGCCAAACCTTGCAGTATTTTTGAACTCCTTCAAATTCTATAAATATCTTTTGCGCTGCAAACCTCTCATTAACAATGAAATGTTTGCGATACCAGCCCCATCCTCTCCACCAGTAGGGATTATCATACTCCGATGTATCTCTTATAAAAGGGTGGATATCACCTGTGGTTTCATAGGTTGACCATGTATGGGGAATGCTGACTATCGGCCAGTTCAGATCATTATAGCCGGCAGCTTCATACCCATCCCCCGCATTCTCATTCGGATAATAATTAAAGGTCCAGTCGGAGTTGATTATCTTTTCTATCCTGGGACTTACGACTAAATCTGTCGATTTCTTCTGTGCAGTAACTGAATAAAAAGAGAATACTATCAGGAAATAAGTAAGGATTTTCTTCATAACAGCAATATTTCGGATAATAAAATTACTATAAATCTCCCGGAAAAACATATATGTTAATTTATTTAATTTTTTTGTGCCTTTTCTTTGATTTATTAAAAATAAATCTACCTTTGTCCATCTATTTGTAAAAAACAATGACGAAAACTTTAATACATATTATTACCCTCATCCTTATAATTGTGCTCAGCACATGATCCGGGAATAATATGTATTACTATAACTGTACAAAAGCTTTCCGGATGACCGGGAAGCTTTTTTTTATAAAAAGATTTTTAAGAGATGAAGAACAGGTTAAGAAGCTCAAAAACCACAACAGGCAGGAATATGGCGGGAGCCAGGAGTCTCTGGCGCGCCAATGGAATGAAGGAGGAGCATTTCGGCAAACCTGTTATAGCCATTGTAAATTCGTTTTCCCAGTTTGTTCCCGGACATGTTCATCTTCATGAAACCGGCCAGATGGTGAAAAGAGTGATTGAAGATCGGGGATATTTTGCCGCCGAGTTCAATACTATAGCAATTGATGACGGCATAGCTATGGGGCACCAGGGAATGCTTTACTCTCTGCCCTCACGTGAGCTTATTGCCGATAGTGTAGAATATGTCTGCAATGCACATTGTGCCGATGCGATGATCTGTATCAGCAACTGCGATAAAATCACTCCGGGAATGCTCATGGCTGCCCTTAGACTCAATATACCTGCAGTTTTTGTATCTGGTGGACCAATGGAGGCCGGCGTTCTGGGAAACAGACACCTCGACCTTGTTGATGTCATGGTAGAAGCTGCCGACAACAGCATCAGCGATAAGGAACTGGAAGAGATTGAGAGATCTGCCTGTCCTACCTGCGGTTCCTGCTCGGGAATGTTCACCGCTAATTCGATGAACTGTCTTAACGAAGCCCTGGGTCTGGCACTTCCCGGAAACGGAACGGTAGTTGCAACTCATGCTAACAGGACAGGCCTGATCAAAAAGGCTGCAGAACTTATCGTTGATCTTACACACAGGTACTATTATGATGGTGATGACAGTATCCTTCCAAGGTCCATAGCCACCAGAGCAGCCTTTCTGAATTCTATGGCACTCGATATTGCCATGGGAGGCTCAACAAATACGGTACTGCATCTCCTGGCCCTTGCCAGTGAGGCAAAAGTAGAGTTCACAATTAAGGATGTTGATGAACTTTCCCGAAAGATCCCGAATTTGTGCAAGGTGGCACCAAGCTCTCATTATCATGTACAGGATGTTAACCGCGCCGGAGGTATAATGGCAATAATGGGAGAGCTCGAACGAGGCAAACTTATAGATACATCAGTTAGACGTATTGATTATCAATCACTTCAAGAGGCAATCAGTGACTGGGATATTATGGGAAAAAGTGCAACGCCTGAAGCTCATTCTCTTTTCAGGAGTGCGCCGTCGATGAAACATAGTCTTGAAATGGGATCATATGACACAATGTATGATGAACCCGACACTGACAGAAAGAAAGGATGTATAAGAAGCATTGAATATTCATACAGCCATGATGGAGGACTGGCGGTTCTCTTTGGAAATATTGCCGAAAATGGATCTATTGTAAAAACTGCAGGTGTTGATCAGGAGTTACTCAGTTTCTCCGGTCCTGCCGTTGTATATGAATCCCAGGAGGAGGCCTCTGAAGGGATACTGAACGGAAAAGTGAAGGCAGGAGATGTGGTTGTCATAAGATACGAAGGTCCCAAAGGAGGTCCGGGGATGCAGGAGATGCTCTATCCTACCTCCTATCTTAAATCGAAAGGGCTTGGTAAAGAATGTGCACTTATAACCGATGGAAGGTTTTCAGGTGGTACATCGGGATTATCAGTCGGACACATCTCACCTGAGGCAGCCGCAGGAGGTAATCTGGCATTAATACATGACGGGGATATTATAGAGATCAATATCCCGGAAAGAACAATAAATATTAAAATAACAGATATTGGACTAGACAAACGCAGAAAAGAAGAAGAGGCCAAAGGCAGTGATGCTTTCAAGCCTTTGACAAGAAAACGTAAAATACCGGCATCACTGAAAGCCTATGCGGCATTTGTAAGCTCGGCGGATTTGGGAGCGGTGAGGAGAGTTGAAGGGAGTTGAAGGGAGTTGAAGGGAGTTGAAGGGAGTTGAAGGGAGTTGAAGGGAGTTGAAGGGAGTTGAAGGGAGTTGAAGAAGATTGAAAAAAATGGAATATTAAATAAGATTGCACGATTGCATGATTCAAGGAACGAAGTGACGCAGTTCCGCGAAGCGGAAGCATGATAGCATGATAAAAAATGAAATATGAAACCTCAGAAAGAAACAAAACAAAAGACTGTAAAAGTTAACGGGAAGGAAGATATGATAGGTGCGGAGGCATTGCTCAGATGCCTGATAGAAGAGGGTGTGGATACCATCTTCGGGTACCCCGGAGGAGCCATAATGCCTGTATACGATAAACTGCTGGATTATAAAAGTAAACTAAGGCATATACTTACCCGTCACGAACAGGGCGCAGCACACGCTGCACAGGCTTACTCTATGGTTACTGGCAAGCCGGGGATCTGCTTTGCAACATCAGGTCCGGGTGCAACAAACCTGATAACCGGCATTGCCAACGCCTATCTCGACTCTGTTCCGGTGGTATTTATAACTGCCCAGGTAGTATCATCACTCATCGGAACCGATGCCTTCCAGGAGACAGATATTCTAGGCGTATCTATGCCTGTAACAAAATGGAACTGCCAGGTCAAGAAAGCAGAGGATATCCCCTCAATGATAGCTAAAGCTTTTTACCTGGCAACAACCGGCAGACCAGGACCTGTGCTGATCGATATCACAAAGGATGCTCAGCTGCAAAAACTTTCATTCAAATATGAAAGATGCAATTACCTGAGAAGCTACAACCCTCATATTCTATTAAATACCAGAGCAATAGAATCTGCTGCAATAATGATAAACCATGCCGAGAAACCACTTATACTTGCTGGTCATGGTGTTCTTATTTCAGGAGCAGTAAATGAGCTCAGGGAATTTGCCGAGAAAACGGGGATCCCCGTGGCAGTAACACTTCTGGGACTCTCATCATTTCCATCGGGACACAGATTATATGCAGGATTCCTTGGAATGCATGGCAATTACGCTCCTAATCTCCTTACCAATGAAGCTGACCTAATAATTGCCATTGGTATGCGTTTCGATGACCGGGTTACCGGCAATCTTAAAAAATATGCAAAAAATGCAAGAATAATACATATTGAGATCGACGAGGCTGAGATCAATAAGAATGTACAGGTAGATCTTGAAATTCATAATGATGTAAAAGAGGTTCTTCAGCATCTTATCCCGAAGGTGGAACAAAAATCTTATGAATTATGGATCCGTGAATTCAGAATCTGCGATAAGATAGAGTATGATAAGGTCATTAAACCGGAAACAGATCCCGAATCAGGTGATATAAGAATGGGTGAGGTTGTAAGGAACGTGTCGGAACTAACAAATGGGCAATCTATAATTGTAACCGATGTCGGACAGCACCAGATGTCAGCCGCACGTTATTATAAATTCATGGAACCTGACAGTCTTGTTACCTCAGGAGGTATGGGCACCATGGGGTTCGGGCTTCCGGCAGCTGTAGGAGCGAAAACAGGAAATCCCGGCAGGGAAGTGATTGCATTTATCGGTGATGGAGGATTTCAGATGACCATCCAGGAAATGGGTACGATAATGCAATATAATATACCTGTTAAAATAATAATCCTGAACAACGGATTCCTCGGAATGGTAAGGCAATGGCAGGATATGTTCTTTAAGAAAAGGTATGCATCAACAGAACTGGTCAACCCCGATTTTATCAGGATAGCAGAAGGTTTTGGCATCCCGGGGAAAAGAGTCGCGGAGAGAGAGGAGCTCAGGAGTTCTCTCGAGGAAATGCTGGCTGCAAAAGGGCCATATATCCTTGATATTCATATCGAAAAGGAAGGAAATGTGCTTCCTATGGTAGAACCGGGAGCATCAGTATCAGAGATAACATTAAACTACAAATCATAAAATGGAAAACCAGGAATTTACAATCACATTATTCAGCGAGGATCATATAGGTATCCTTAACCAGATCACTATAATCCTTACCCGGCGTCAGATAAACATTGAGAGCATAACAGCTTCTGAATCGGTAGTGAAGGGGGTACAGCTTCTTACACTTGTTGTAAAAACAACACCCGACATGGTAAGAAAAGTGGCAAAGCAGATGGAAAAACTGGTGGACGTCCTGAAGGTTTTCGTCCATACATCCGATCAGATAATCTACCAGGAGATAGCATTATTCAAGGTTACAACCAAAGAACTCATGTCAGGAAATGTAATTGATTCCATAGTCAGGACATACCATGCCAGGATACTGGAGGTGAAGCCTGAATATATTGTACTAGAGAAAACAGGACATAAGGATGAAATTGCTGAATTGCTTAGCTATCTTGAACCATTTGGCTTACTTCAGTTTGTACGATCAGGCAGGGTAGCGATAACAAAACAGGTCAGGGAGCTTAACTCATATCTCAAAGAGATGGATGAGGCCCACAGGTTTAAACCGGAAGAAGTGGAAACTTACAATAAAAACTAATTAAACTTAATATTATGGCAAAAATCGATTTTGGCGGAGTAGTTGAAAATGTTGTTACCAGAGATGAATTTCCGCTTTCTAAAGCTCGTGAAGTCCTTAAAAATGAAATTGTTGCAGTTATAGGCTATGGTGTCCAGGGACCGGCTCAGGCTCTGAATATGAAGGATAATGGCATAAATGTCATCGTGGGTCAGAGTCCTGAATTCAAAGCCGACTGGGATAAGGCAGTTAAGGATGGTTTTATACCAGGTAAAACTCTCTTCCCTGTCGAAGAGGCTGCATCAAAAGGGACAATAATCCAGTATCTTGTTTCCGATGCTGCACAGCGTATATTATGGTCCCGGATTAAACCCTGCCTCAATAAGGGGGATGCCCTCTATTTTTCCCATGGTTTTTCAATAACCTACAAAGAGCATACGGGAGTTATTCCTCCCTCAGATATAGATGTAATTCTTTGTGCTCCTAAAGGATCCGGAACCAGTGTCCGCAGGAATTTCCTTGCCGGTACGGGGATAAACTCAAGCTATTCTGTATTCCAGGATTTCACAGGAAAAGCTGAAGAGAGGACGTTAGCCCTCGGAATTGCTATAGGTTCCGGCTACCTATTCCCGACAACCTTTGAAAATGAGGTTTACAGCGACCTCACAGGTGAACGTGGTGTCCTTATGGGTGCTCTTGCAGGAATCATGGATGCCCAGTACCAGGTGCTGAGAAAGAATGGACACAGTCCTTCAGAAGCCTTCAACGAAACAGTTGAGGAGCTTACCCAGAGCCTGATCCGACTGGTTGACGAAAACGGGATGGACTGGATGTATGCAAACTGCAGTGCAACAGCACAGAGAGGAGCTCTCGACTGGCGGCCCAAATTCAGGGATGCCACACTACCGGTATTCAACGAGCTTTATAAAAGAGTGAAATCGGGAGAAGAGTGTGTCAGGGTGCTTAAATCAACAGGCGCCCCCAACTATAAGGAACTTCTTGATGCTGAGCTCAGGGAGCTTGGTAATTCAGAAATGTGGAAAGCAGGAGCTGCCGTAAGAAAGCTAAGACCAATAAAAGAATAATCCTGAAAACCAAAATATTATGAACGAGAAAGTAATTATTTTCGATACTACCCTCAGAGACGGTGAACAGGTGCCGGGGTGTCAGCTCAATACTATTGAGAAGATACAGGTTGCCCAGGCTCTGGAAGCTCTCGGAGTAGATGTGATAGAAGCTGGCTTCCCGGTATCAAGTCCTGGTGATTTTAAATCGGTTGTTGAGGTATCCAGGGCAATATCAAATCCCGTGATCTGTGCACTGACACGGGCAGTTAAAAAGGATATCGAGGTCGC
>Ga0315534_1001760_pt1 | contig 14912 bp, 14 predicted proteins | sample SalMarSW160240MG_FD_203094 | JGI IMG/M metagenome (GOLD analysis project Ga0315534, IMG submission 203094) | Salt marsh sediment microbial communities from the Plum Island Ecosystem LTER, Massachusetts, United States - Salt Marsh Sediment SW1602-40 ... | reverse complement strand
TCATTTTCGGAAAACACCGACGGTATTGCATTCAGGCTTGTCGGATCGTGAACGCTTGCATGCATGGCTGATGGCGAAAAACGGCGCTGCATCCATTGTAATCGGGACCCGCTCAGCGGTATTCACGCCACTCAAATCTCCCGGCATCATCATTATCGATGAGGAGCATGACGCTTCATTCAAACAACAGGATGGATTTCGCTATCATGCCCGCCAGGTTGCCATTGTCAGGGCACAACGAGCAGATATACCCATCCTGCTGGGATCGGCTACGCCCTCACTGGAGTCGTTATATAATGTCAAAACGGGTCGATACAGGCGCCTGCACTTGCCAGAACGGGCGGCCAGTGCCGCTCATCCTGCGATCAAATTGCTTGATGTCAGACATCAAAAAATGGATAACAATCTCTCCGCTCCCCTGCTCCGGGCCATTGCACGGCATCTATCCATGGGCAACCAGGTTCTGGTGTTTCTTAACCGACGTGGCTATGCGCCGACCCTGATCTGTCATGATTGCGGCTGGGTAGCAAGATGCAACCGCTGTGATGCACACATGATCCTGCACCGAGGCAAGCAACAACTTCGTTGTCATCATTGCGACGCACAACGTGAACTCGATACGCAGTGCCCTGAATGTAACTGTCATGATCTCAAGCCTCTGGGACATGGCACCGAGCGCGTCGAAGAGGCGCTAAAGGAACACTTCCCTGCAACGGAGATCATCCGCATCGACCGCGACACCACCCGCCGTAAAGGCACATTGGAGACGATCATGAATGGTGCGGTGGAAGGACAAAACCAGATACTGGTCGGGACACAGATGCTCGCAAAAGGCCATCATCTCCCCAATGTCACCCTGGTAGCCATCCTCGATGCCGACCAGGGCCTGTTCGGCATCGATTTCCGTGCCGCTGAACAGCTCGGTCAGTTGATCATCCAGGTTGCCGGGCGCGCCGGCAGGGCGGATAAAAGGGGGGAGGTGCTGATACAAACCCATCATCCGGATAATCCATTTTTCACCGCACTCCTCGACCATGATTATTCCAGCTTTGCATGGGACCTGCTCGAGGAGCGCCGCATTGCCCAGCTCCCGCCTTACAGCCATCTCGTATTGTTACGTGCCGAGGCGGCGACACCAGAGGCACCCCTTGATTTTCTCAGGGAAACACGCGTCCTGGCTGAAGCGCAGCATCGGGATGAGGTCCGGTTCCTGGGTCCGGTTGCAGCACCCATGGAACGGCGCGCCGGACGTTACCGTTGTCATCTGCTTATTCAGTCAGACAGTAGGCGTGCGCTTCATAACTTGCTGAATACCTGGGTAAGCCAGATCGAATCCTTACCGGCTTCCAGAAAGGTACGCTGGAATCTTGATGTCGATCCGCTTGACATGATGTAACTGGCTGGCTTTTACATACAAGCCTTTTACGTGGATAATACGCGCTTTATAAAACACCATCCGTAAAAGACCGAAATTTCACTTTCCTTCGCTGACGATGAAACAACAACTCGAAAAACTGTTGCAGGATGCCATATCTGGTCTGCAACAAAGTGGATCTCTACCCGCCGAACTTGACTATATTCTCCAGATCGAGCGCAGCCGCGAGAAACAGCACGGTCATTTTGCTTGTAATATCGCCCTGAGTCTTGCCAGGATCGTCCGATGCAAGCCCAGAGATCTGGCTGAAATGATAGTGGCAACCCTTCCCGCATCTGATGACGTTCGCAAAGTCGAGATCGCCGGGCCAGGGTTCATCAACTTCTTCATGGCTGAACAGGCATTCCACCAGGTCATCTCGGCAGTGTATGAAGCAGGGGAGGCATACGGCTGCAGTACCATCGGCAATGGAAGATCCGTTCAGGTTGAATTCGTATCGGCCAACCCGACCGGTCCATTGCATGTGGGTCATGGTCGTGGTGCCGCCTACGGTGCTGCAGTGGCCGATCTGCTGGTAGCAACGGGATTCAGGGTACATCGGGAATATTATGTCAACGATGCAGGCCGCCAGATGGATATCCTGGCGACCAGCCTGTGGCTGCGTTATCTCGAACTGTGTGGCGAGTCTATACCCTTTCCGAGTAAAGGATATCGTGGTGATTATATCATCGAGATTGCGCAAACCCTTCGCGCACAAAACCAGGACAGGTTTCGGCGTCCGGCGAGTGAGTTAATCGTCCGTCTGCCCACTGATGATACACCCGATAGCAACGACGGCGATGAGGCTCATATTGATGCCTTGATTGAACGCGCCAAACATTTGCTCGGCCACGCCGATTATCGCAATGTGTTTGAACACGTACTCAAAGCGATACTCGATGACATACGTGACGACTTGCAGGAATTCGGCGTTGTCTATGAAGAATGGTACTCAGAGCATTCACTGCACACCACCGGGGCCGTTGACAGAGCCATCGAACGCTTGCGCGTAAACGGCCATTTGTATGAGAAAGACGGGGCATGGTGGTTCCGCTCTACTGACTACGGCGATGAGAAAGATCGGGTGGTCATACGCGAAAACGGCCAATATACCTATTTTACCTCAGATATCGCTTACCATATGAACAAACTCGAACGTGGATTCGATCGCGTTATTGATATCTGGGGAGCCGATCATCATGGCTATGTCCCGCGTATCAAGGCAGCACTTGATGCACTGGGCGATGATCCGGCAAATCTTGATGTCTTGCTGGTCCAGTTCGCCATCCTTTATCGCGGAGGCAAGAAGGTACAAATGTCCACCCGCAGCGGCGACTTCGTCACACTGCGCGAACTGCGCCAGGAAGTCGGTAATGATGCAGCACGCTTTTTCTACGTCCTGCGTAAATGCGAGCAACACATGGACTTTGATCTGGATTTGGCCAAATCGCAATCCAATGATAACCCAGTATTTTACGTGCAATATGCCCATGCCCGTATCTGCAGCGTTCTGCGCCAGTTAGAAGAAAAGGATTATGAGTTGAATCCGGCGCAGCCCGGTGACTATCAGCGACTGAGTGAATCGCACGAACAGGCATTGATGGTGAGCCTGTCAAGATATCCCGAGGTTGTCGAGACAGCAGCGCTATCACGTGAACCTCATCAGCTCGCCTATTATCTGCGTGAATTGGCCACGGAGTTTCATACCTATTACAACGCCCACCAATTCATCGTCAGTGATGATCAGTTGCGTAATGCACGGTTGTCATTGATCCTCGCCGTGCGCCAGGTCATCAAAAATGGTCTGGGCCTGTTGGGTGTCAGCACACCGGACAGCATGTAAACGCGGCAATGGCCAAATCCCTCAGAACAAAAAAGACCAGCAAGGTTGCAAGAAAACCACGTTACCAGCCCCCTGCCTGGGGATATCTCGTTATTGGGTTGCTGGTTGGTCTTGGCATCGGTCTTGTCGCGTATCTATATAAAACCGGATTAGATCGACCAGCGCCACCAGGGACCATGATAAAACCACCGGAGGTGGAGAAGCCGCAAAGCAACCCGGATAAGCCGCAACAACAAACAAAATCACAGTATGATTTCTACACCTTGTTGCCCGAGATGGAAGTCGTTATCCCTGAAATCGACGAACTTGGCGGTTCAAATCAAGGCGTCAAAGCCGGCACATCAGAGACCTACGTACTTCAGGCAGGTTCATTCCGCCGCTTCGACGAGGCTGACGGTCTCAAGGCGAATCTCGCACTGATCGGAATCAAGGCCATTATTCAGACGGTTGCCGTCAACGGTGAAAATACCTGGTACCGGGTACGCATCGGCCCCTATAACAATATTGGTCAGTTAAGACAGGTACGCTCACGTTTGAAACAAAACAACATTGATTATATTGTTTTGAAAATGAAACCAGGCGATCTTTGAGACAGGCGGACCTGGCGCCCGTCAATCTTCCAGATAGGTATAACCCGTCAAACCCTCTTTGAGAATTTCAAGACACTGCTGTTCGTGTTCCGGATCCAGGCATGCATGTTCTATCTTTTTATAATAGTCATTCATCAATTCATCCGGGTTGAATTGCACATAGCGCAATACGGCATCGACCGAATCTCCGTGCAGTGGCTGTAACAGGCGGTACTCCCCGGCCGTTGTCATCTCGATATTCACCGAATTGGTATCACCGAACAGGTTGTGCAAGTCTCCCAGTATCTCCTGATAGGCGCCCACCAGAAATATTCCCAGGATATAGGGTTCACCCTCACGCAAGTGATGCAGGGGTAATGTTGACTCCACACCTTCCTTGTCGACGTACAAATCGATACGGCCGTCGGAGTCACAGGTAAGATCGGTTATGATGCCCCTGCGATCCGGCGCTTGATCGAGACGATGTATGGGCATCACAGGGAAAATCTGATTGATGGCCCATACATCCGGGATAGACTGAAACACAGAGAAATTGCAGAAATACTTGTCAGTGAGTTTCTCGTTGAGTTCGTCAAGCACCTGTCTCTGGGTACGAGACGCAGCCTGTAACAATGGTCGTACCCTGTGACAGGTGGCGAAATAGATCTGTTCGGCCTGTGCACGCTGCTCGAGCGTCAATACACCATGCGTATACATGTCCTGGGCCATTGCCAGCCAATGGATTGCGTCGTGATACACCTCCAGCGCAGAACGGGAAGAGATATTTTGCAGGCCTAATTCAAGGTCCTTGATGATCTGAGGAGCATCATCGGCCAATGATTGGGGTGGTTCGGCATCCGGTACACGTTCACTATCCACCACCTCTGTAAGCAGCACAGCATGGTGTGCTGTCAGAGCCCTTCCGGATTCAGAAAAGATATCGGGATAGGGTAAAGATTCGCTGGTACATATCTCCCAGAAGGTATGTACCACACTGTTTGCATATTCCTGTACCGTATAATTCATGGAACAAAAACTGCGTGACCGTGTACCTTCATAGTCGATACCCAACCCGCCACCGATATCGACACTTGATATGTTGATTCCGATTCGACGCAATTCAGCATAGTAGCGTGCCGCTTCTTGCATGCCGCGCTGGATATCTCGAATATTGGCGATTTGCGAACCCAGATGACAATGCAACAATTGCAATGACGACGTCAATCCGGCTTCTTCAAGACGCCCAACCATTTCAAGCACCTGTGCGGCGGATAGACCGAATTTGGATTTCTCGCCACCGGTATTCTGCCAGTTCCCCTGACTGATGGATGCGAGGCGTACGCGCATACCCAGCAAGGGGGCGATGCCCAGTGCAGTCGACTCTTCGATAATCAGATCCAGCTCGGAGAGTTTTTCGACGACAATATAGACGCGCATACCAAGTTGCCTGCCGACCAACGCCAGGCGCACATATTCGCGGTCCTTATAACCGTTACAAATCACGACTCCACCGTCGGGATTGGCAAGCGCAAGTACCGCCATCAGTTCGGGTTTACTGCCGGCCTCAAGCCCCACCCGTTCTCCGCCATGGCCGATGATTTCCTCAACCACGCTGCGCTGCTGGTTGACCTTGATGGGATAGACGACGGTGTATGTCGCCTGATAGTCCTCCAGCATCATAGCCTGCGTAAACGCGTTGCAAATCAGGTCAACCCGATCATGCAGGATATTTGAAAATCTCACAAGGACAGGCAATGACAGTCCGGTCTTGCCGATCTCCTGGGTAAGCTTGAAAAGGTCCACACCCTCTGAAGCGGTGCTGCGATCTGGACGAGCGATGAGATTACCGGCAGAATTGACATCAAAATAACCACCACTCCAGTAAGTGATGTTATATGTTTCCCGCGATTGTTGTATGTTCCCTCTCATCCGCCCGATGACTGACCTTCACTGATAACGAATATAAACGGCTCCTACACAGAATATTGACGCGTATCCGCGCTTAATAATTTCCAAAAAACCGTTCACCTTGTTTATAATTAAGCCCTTCGAAACGTGTTCCACGTCATACAACAAGGACATACAATGCCATCGAACACTGTCCGTTTTACCGAATACTGCAAAAGATCACACTCTGCGTTCTCAATGACAGTGAAACAAAAACTTCATGATGAACAAACCCCGTATCAGCACATAGAGATTTACGAAACTGAATATTTCGGCACATTAATGGTCATCGATGGTTTCGTGATGCTAACTGATCGTGACAATTTTATCTATCATGAAATGATGTCTCATCCAGCCATATATACTCACCTTAATCCTAAACGCGTATTGATTGTCGGCGGAGGTGATTGCGGTACCTTAAGGGAAGTTCTCAATCACGAGGATATCAATGAAGTCTGGCAAGTAGAAATTGACGAAAGGGTAACGCGGGTTGCAGAGGAGTTTTTCCCGGAACTTTGCCTGAGCAATGGTGATGAACGCGCACATTTCCATTTCGGCGACGGCATCAAATGGGTAGGGGATGCGGATCCGGAAACCTATGACATAATCATCATCGATAGCACCGATCCAATTGGCCCTGCTGAAGGACTGTTTTCCAGGCCCTTTTACCGACAATGCCACAAGGCCCTGCGAAATGGCGGCATCATCATCCAGCAGAGCGAGTCGCCATTATTCCATCTGGATCTGATTACGGAAATGCGTGCCGCAATGAAGGACAGCGGATTTGATACAATCCAGACGCTGAATTTCCCGCAGTGCACCTATCCGTCCGGCTGGTGGAGCGCAACCATGGGAGGTAAGGAAAACTATCTCACAGACATCCGGATACAGGATGTAATCGATAGATCATTCGACACGGAGTATTACAACCTCAATATACACCAGGCCGCCATGGCCTATCCGGAGTTTATCCGCAAAAAGATGACGTAATGCTAATGGCGTTTCACTGCGAACCTATTCACACCATTTTTCAACATCCTGGCGAGCCTTTACCAGTTGATTTGCACGTTCTTCATCGGACAGATCATGACGTTCGCCGTTTTCATCCATACGAAACAGGCGTCTGACCGTCTGCAGCTGTTCGACACGCTCCCTCGCGGTAATACAGTTCTTTTTCCGTTGTTCTTCCTGTTCCCGTACCGCCTGATCATCCAGAGCCTGCACATCTTTTTCAGCCTGCTGTTTTTGATCTGATTCTTCACGTCTTTTCTGGCGTTCTTCAAGGACCGGATCGGTTTTGAATTTTGGCACATCAACGCGTTCCGATCTGGAATTACCGGGCTGGTCACTGAAATGCACATTACCGTTCTTATCAACCCATTTATATATTTCCCCGCTCCAGACCGCATTGGACAGAACAAGCAGGATTGTCACCAGAATGTGTATATGTGATTTCATCGAATATAGTCCACCTTCGTATGCCGATTATTGGCCACCTTTCGCCAATCTGTCCAGTCGTAAACGCTCGCGATGGTCGAACAAACGTCGTGCCCCGAATGTTACTGCAACAACCGTACCAAAACCAGTGCCCGCCGCGATCATAAACATGATCAGTATCTGGTAATTCACTGCATCCATCGGCCGGGCGCCCGCCAGTATCTGTCCGGTCATCATACCGGGCAGGCTCACTATGCCCGCAACGGCCATGGCATTGATAATCGGAATCAGACCGGCACGAACACTGTCGCGATGAATATCGCCTATCGCCTCCCGCCAGTTGTATCCCAGCATCAAACGACCCTCGATGATCGTACGGCTCTGCCATGCAGTCTGTGTGAGGCGATCGAGGCCTAGGGCGATTCCGTTCATGGTATTTCCAAACATCATGCCGAGCAATGGAATTGCATACTGCGGTGCATACCAGGGGTGTGCATTGATTACCACTGTCAACGACAACAAGGTAACAGTGAATGTGGAAATGAACATCGATGTTGTGCCAAGTCCGAATCCCCATATACCCTTAAAGCGCCTGTGTTGACGCACCATTACCTCACGTCCCGCAACAAGCAGCATTACCAACGCTATGATGGTCATCCATACGAGGTGAATATTGGTGAAAACAGCCTTCAACACCAGCCCGATCAACAGCAATTGCACCACTGTTCTGGCGGCGGCGACCAGTAATGAACGCTCCACGCCAAGTCCCATCCACGAGGATATTCCCGCCAGTAACAACACCAGTATGGCCGCCAGAGACAGGTCAAATGCCGATAATGAGATAAGGTCCATGCGCAGTCATGCCTCCTCCAGTTTACCGTCAACGATTCTGTAGTGCCTGTCCGAAATTCGCGCTATCTGTTGCTGATCATGGCTAACCCAGATGACCGGGGTTTGATATTGTGTACGGTAATCTTCTATCAAGCGTTCGACACGGCGTATATTTTCGGCATCCAGGCTCGACGTGGGTTCATCAAGCAACAATGTCCTTGGCTGATTGCACAACAGGCGTAACAGACCCAGACGCTGGCGCTCGCCGCTTGATAATCGCATCACCTGATATGCAAGCACATCCCCTTCAAACCCTAATGCGACTAATATAGAGGAATCCGGCTCGTCACGAAAATGCTCACCAACGGTCTCGTGCCACCACTGACTTTCCGCAGGCAACAAGCCGACCTTGCGGCGCCATGTACCGGGATTCATGGTATTGCACTCTAAGTCATTGAGAAACACTTTTCCGTGATGTGGATCAAGATCTGCTATAGCGCGCAACATCAGGCTCTTGCCGGCACCTGATGCGCCCGAGACACACACGCATTCACCGGCAGCCACTTCCAGACTGCATGGTCCTATGCCGTTGGATTCTAGAGCTTCAATGCGCAAACCTTGCAAGTGCCGTCTCCATTAACAGCTGGTATATCTGAAATATGGTCCTGTCCAGTTCATAACGTGACAGATACTGCCACAAAATTTAATGGCATAGTCAATGATTGTTCTGCCTGATGCTCATTATGATACCCTTAAGGTTGATTTCCAGGTTTGTAATAAACATTGAAAATTATCCGGAGGTATGCATGGCCGATCCCGTAATCGCTCAGAAAGGTCCATTTATCGTGACACTGGAAGCGGGCAATTACATGTGGTGCAGATGTGGTCAATCCAAGAACCAGCCATTTTGTGACGGCTCTCACAAGAATACGACATTCACACCGATGCCGTTCGTGATCGAAAAAAAGATGACCGTCGCATTATGTGGATGCAAGCACAGCCAGGATCAACCGTTTTGTGACGGCTCTCACAACCGCGTCTAGAAAAATAACCACTTGCCCATAAAAAAACGGGCGCTGGATGCGCCCGTTTAAAGTGCCCGCTATTAGGGTCTTAGTTTTTATATGCCTGAGCCTTTTGAACCCGTGAACTCTGGGTAGGCCTCGAGACCGCAGTCAGTCAGATCGAGGCCCTCATACTCCTCTTCCTCGGTGACGCGTATACCCATCACGGCCTTGAGGATTAGCCAAACAATCAGGCTGGCGATGAATACCCACAGCAGGATGGTAACAAGTCCCGTTAACTGCGCGGTCAATGTGGCATCAGGATTGGATAAGGTAACGGCTATCAATCCCCACATCCCGACCACTCCGTGTACAGAAATTGCACCGACCGGATCATCGATCTTGAACTTGTCCATGCTCACAATCGAGAATACCACCAGGATTCCGCCGATAGCACCGACGATGGTAGCCAACAACGGTGTCGGTGTGAGCGGTTCCGCTGTGATGGCGACCAGTCCGGCCAGCGCACCATTAAGCGCCATGGTTAGGTCGGTCTTGCCGAACATCAATCGTGCGGTGATCATCGCGGCAACAACACCTCCGGCCGCTGCTGCATTGGTATTGACAAACACCATTGCAACAGCGTTTGCCTCGGCAACATTCGAGACGATGAGCTCCGACCCCCCGTTAAATCCGAACCAGCCGAGCCACAGGATAAAGGTACCAAGTGTAGCCATGGGCATATTCGCGCCGGGTATCGGGTTGATTTCACCCTTAGGACCATACTTGCCTTTACGTGCGCCGAGAAGCAGCACTCCGGCAAGCGCCGCGGCACCACCTGTCAAATGCACCACACCGGATCCGGCGAAATCCAGAAATCCCAGTTGATCAAGAAATCCGCCTCCCCATTTCCAGTAGCCTTGCATGGGATAGATGAAGCCTGTCAAGACAACTGCAAATGCCAGGAAGGCCCACAGTTTCATGCGCTCGGCAACAGCACCCGATACGACCGACATGGCAGTCGCGCAGAATACAACCTGGAAGAAGAAATCCGACAGATTTGAATAATAGATATCGCCGCCGCTTGCTAGCACGGCCTGTGCGGTATTGTCATCACTTCCCAGGATTCCGTGCAAACCCGGCCACCAGGAATTGACTGCCGCATCGCCTGGATACATGATGCCGTAACCAATCAGCATATACATAATGCATGCTATGGCATACAGGGCGATATTTTTGGTTAATATCTCAGTGGTATTTTTAGCGCGTACCAACCCGGCTTCCAGCATCGCAAATCCGGCCGCCATCCACATCACGAGTGCGCCGGTTACCAGAAAATAAAAGGTATCCAGCGCATATTTCACTTCTGTTATTGCTTCCACGATTACTAACCTCCGATTTATTTACAGAGCATCGGCGCCGGATTCCCCGGTGCGGATACGAATGGCTTGCTCAAGACTGAAGACAAATATCTTTCCATCACCAATCTTGCCCGTCTGGGCGGCCTTGCTGATCGCATCGATCACCTGATCCAGCAGATCATCAGATACGGCAACATCTATCTTGACCTTCGGTAGAAAATCCACGACATATTCGGCACCGCGGTACAGTTCGGTATGACCTTTCTGCCGTCCGAAACCCTTTACCTCCGTCACGGTAATACCCTGCACTCCGATCTCGGACAGGGCCTCCCTGACATCGTCGAGCTTGAATGGTTTAATGATTGCACTGACTAACTTCATAGCTATTCCCTCTTTGTAAGAATTACGGCCCACATCCTGACAGGCAGGACAACATGCGTAATGGCACAACCTATCAAGTGACTGTTCAATATGGCTTTTTGCAGATTCTGTGCCATAGCAATATTTTATTTATAAAACATATAGTTAGATTAAAACCACAGACTACGTACACAATCAAAATGCGACATATTGGTGCATTCGATTTGTCCAATTGCACTATATATGGGCATATAATTCAGGGATGAAAACGCCAGAAAATTGCGTACACTACATGTAATAGAATTGAGTGATCGCTAAGGAGCGTCTCATGATCGATCCAAAGACCCTTGATGATTTCGCCAAACGACTTGCTGAGGTGGTGCCTCAAAGCGCCCGCGACCTGCACCAGGACATCGAGAAGAATCTGCGAGCTGTTGTCACAGGTACTTTTAATAAGCTCAACCTGGTAACTCGCGAGGAATTCGAAATACAGCAGGACGTGTTGCAACGAACACGTGGTAAAGTGGACATTCTGGAAAAGCAGATCGCCGATCTTGAAAAACGCTTGCTCCACCACGCTGCAGAACCAGCGGAAACCGAGTAGTAACATTTTAGAATCCTCCCCCTTTGGTACTCGAAAGCGGGTACGCACTTTTGTGGAAGAGGATTCATATGTCACTTGCCATCCTGTATAGTCGCGCCGAAATCGGTATCAATGCGCCGCTTGTCATCGTCGAGGTTCACATTTCAAACGGATTGCCAAGCATGTCGATCGTCGGCCTGCCGGAAACTGCCGTCAAGGAAAGCAAGGACCGTGTGCGTGGAGCGATTCTAAATGCACAGTTCGAATTTCCCGCGCGGCGTATAACAGTCAACCTTGCTCCGGCCGATCTGCCCAAAGAAGGCGGACGCTATGATCTTCCCATTGCACTCGGTATCCTGGCAGCCTCGGCACAGATCAATAAACGTTCATTGCAGCAACTGGAATTTGTAGGCGAGCTTGCATTGACCGGCGAATTGCGCGGCATACGCGGGATATTGCCGATCGCACTGCAGACACGCAACTCAAAGCGACAGCTGGTCGTGCCAACCGAGAATGCCGACGAGGCTGCCTTGGTCGGTGACACTACTGTTCTTGCGGCCCGTCACCTGCTGGATGTCTGCGCCCACCTCAACGGTACCAGTCCGTTAACTAGTCATCGTTATACCGGCAAACCGCGGGGGCCAGCCCCAGGCGCAGACATGTCCGATGTCCATTCACAGCATCACGCTAAGCGCGCACTCGAGATCGCTGCCGCCGGCGGTCACAGTCTGTTGATGATCGGACCACCTGGAACCGGCAAGACCATGCTGGCAAGCCGCCTGGCCGGTATCCTGCCCGAAATGAATGAACAGGAGGCCATCGAATCGGCCACGATAGCTTCGATCAGTGACCGTGGTTTTTCCATTGCAAACTGGAAACAACGACCCTTTCGCTCACCACACCACACCGCTTCCGGCGTAGCCCTGGTCGGTGGTGGCAGTAATCCCAGACCCGGTGAAATTTCACTGGCACATAACGGGATTATGTTTCTCGATGAATTGCCCGAATTCGATCGCCGGGTCCTGGAGGTATTGCGCGAACCCCTCGAGTCGGGGAAGATTACAATCTCACGTGCCGCACGACAGGCGGAATTCCCTGCCCGTTTTCAGCTTATCGCCGCGATGAACTCTTGTCCTTGTGGTTATCTCGGGGATACCGGCGGACGCTGCAACTGTACATCCGAACAGATACGACGCTATCGCGCACGTATCTCCGGCCCGCTGCTGGACCGCATCGATATGCACATCGAGGTCCCGGCAATACCCCTCAAACTGATGCATATTCCCAGCAAAGACCCACATGACAGCACGCGAATTCGTAAACGTGTGCAGCGGGCACGTAGCAGACAACTCGATCGCTGCGGGTTACCGAATCACCTGCTCGACAATCAGGATATCAAACAGGTGTGCCGGCTTGATGATCACAACAGCCATATTTTAGAACAGGCATGCAAACATCTGGGGCTTTCCGCACGCGCCTATCATCGTATCCTCAAGGTATCTCGCACGATCGCCGACCTCGAGGAATCTGAAGCAATCTCAGCCATTCACATCAGTGAGGCGATCTCCTACAGGCGCCTGGACCGTGAATTCATTCACTGAACCTCCCAGAAATGACCCGTTAAATGGTTTGAACATCCCGGCAAAAATCTGCATACATTTCTCGAGCGAGAAACGCATTCTTTACACACATAATTCTTTATTCATCAGATAGTTAACGTTATGCTAAAGGCTTTATCATTGATAGTTTTTAACTATACAAATTATTTATTAATATAATTAGAAACTATCGCTTGAGATGTATATAGTTTCACCATAGATCTATATTGTGGATATAGATTTAGCAAATTCAACTAAAAGGAGGAACTGCAATGCTCGAAAATCGTGAAGGACAACGCATTCCGCAGACAAGCTTTCGCATCAGGGAAAACAACGAGTGGAAGACCGTTTCCACGGACGAGATCTTCAAGAACAAGACCGTCGTGGTGTTCTCTCTACCAGGGGCATTTACACCGACATGTTCATCTACCCACCTGCCACGTTACAACGAACTGGCGCCTGTATTTTTCGAGAACGGCGTTGACACCATTGCCTGTGTGTCGGTCAACGACACCTTTGTCATGAACGAGTGGGCCAAGGATCAGGAGGTGGAAAACGTGATGCTGATCCCCGACGGCAACGGTGAATTTACCAGCGGGATGGGTATGCTGGTTGACAAGTCGGATCTCGGGTTCGGCAAACGCTCATGGCGTTATTCGATGCTGGTTAAGGACGGTATCATTGAAAAGATGTTCATCGAACCGGAAAAACCGGGTGATCCGTTTGAAGTATCCGATGCGGATACCATGCTCAACTATATCAATCCGAAGGCAAGGAAACCCGACCAGGTCGCCATCTTTACGCGCGAAGGATGTGAGTATTGCGCCAGAGCAAAGGCACTGCTGACAGAAATGGGTTACGACTACGTCGAGGTTCCGTTGGCACATACGATTCGCAGCAAGGTCGTAGGCGCGGTCACCGGTGAGAAAACAGTACCACAGGCGTTCATCAACGGCGAACATATCGGTGGACTTGAAGAAATCGAACGACGTGCCAAAAAGGCCGCATAAAGACAGCTCAACTTTAAAACAATACGCAACAGGGGTCAGGTAATTGTGGAAAGATAACCGGCCCCTTTTTTATTGACATTGCACTTATCCGGTATCATTCTCGTTTTCTTTCCAGGCGATAGGCAACCCATGCAAAGACAAAATAACTGGCAAGCGCCATTATCGCCGGCGCCTTATCCGATGGTGGCGGGGGACCGAAGAACGCGAGGCTCTGGATCATCAGCATGACCAATCCGAAGACCACCATGCCGTAACGGCCGCCACGCGTGAGTGGCCGTGTCGATCTAAAGTAGTAATATATACCGCCGAACAGGAAACCGGCCTCGAGCAAGAAGGCGATCACCGGATAGTTCCACAGCCCAAGGCCCATCTTGAAGGTATTGTCATACAGCGGCAGGTCGGGGCGATGTACGATCAGATCGAGCACCCAGTGTGAAAATACCGCCACACCAACAATCACTGCAGCCGCCCTGCCTCTGGATCGGGGTATGGCAAGGTAGACAATCAGCGCAAGCACGCTCCAGATGATTGCCGCTACCAGGCTGTGAGTATAAGGCATGTAATAGAGGTCGAGCGGATTGGTCGCAGTTATCCCGGGAACGATCCGCACCTTCTCGATACCAAGCAACACGAAGATCGCCCAGAATATGTCAACAAGCTGCACGGCCAGAAACAGAACCCATAGTGGGATCGACTTGTCCAGTGCCTTGGCTGCAAGGCTTGGTCCATAGTGGCCTACAAACATCTACACTCCAACTGGATTTGGTGAGGGGATTGATTCACGACGACGTCGTTACAGACGTCGAAATACCAAAGACTGCAGATCCTATTGTTAAATATCATCGGCAGGGATTGCAAGTGATCCAGTGTATGTCGTCCACTTTCTTATTCTCCTCACGGTTTATGAGTATGATGGAGACAGGAAACATGCGAATGATGACTGATGCGTTTAAAA
>Ga0315534_1001759_pt1 | contig 14912 bp, 13 predicted proteins | sample SalMarSW160240MG_FD_203094 | JGI IMG/M metagenome (GOLD analysis project Ga0315534, IMG submission 203094) | Salt marsh sediment microbial communities from the Plum Island Ecosystem LTER, Massachusetts, United States - Salt Marsh Sediment SW1602-40 ... | reverse complement strand
TCGGTACCGAAAAGACCAGTCATAACATCGAGATTCATGGTGGTGTTACTTTCTTTTTTTAGCGAGGTAATTTGATATGTACAATTTTTCGCATTTATTTCGTTTGGTTGTACTGTTGTTAAGCAGTATGCTGATGGCATCTGCCGTTTATGCCAAGGACATGATAGGTCCGGCGCCTGATTTTACGCTTAAAAGCCGCAGCGGTGAAAACCTGAAACTCAGCGAATTCCGTGGCGAGGTGGTCTTGATCAACTTCTGGGCTTCATGGTGCGGTCCCTGTCGTCAGGAGATGCCATTACTCGATCAATTGTATCAGCGTTATAATCCCATCGGGTTTACCATCCTGGGTATCAACGTAGAGGAAGATCCAGGCCAGGCCATGAAATTACTGAAGGATGTACCTGTAAGTTTCCCCATTCTCTTTGACACTGAAAACAGCGTATCCAAACTCTACCAACTGACCGGCATGCCGAGTACCATGATTGTGGATCGTGACGGCAACATCCGTTTTCAGCATTTCGCCTATCTGCCGGGTTACGAAAAGAAGTACGAAGAGCAGATCAAGGAGTTGATCCGCGAATAATGAAATGTAGATTCCTGTTGGTTATTGTATTAGGCCTGCAACTGACAGCATGCAGCACGGACCCGTGGGTAAAACCATATGAGCGATCACATTTTGCAGATCCCATCATGAGCTTTAGCCGGGATCCTGTTTCAGAGTCGTATACCAGTCATATTTACCAGGCCCGAGAAGGCGCCAGAGGCGCCGAGAGCAGCGAGGGTGGCGGGTGTGGTTGTAACTAGAATATTGAATTATTGGGCTTGCTAGTTTTGTATTAGGTTCATAATAGGATTATGAATACATCCTTCCTGGGCAAAAAATGCAAAAAACGGATTTTTGTTAGTCATGCTGCGATCCGCCTTGTTAGTATTATCCTTATTACTATGAGCGGATTACTGCCATTGGTGGCGGCGGTGTTGCCTGAAGACCGTGCCGATGCGCTTTATCATTCGTATGATGGTGGTGGGATAGATGTCAGCGGCCCATCTATCCTGTTGCGTAAGATGCTCGGCAAATACAATTCAGTGATGGCGAAATATTATGTCGACTCCATCAGCAGTGCCTCCATAGACGTCATCACCACGGCCAGTCCATACAGTGAACGCCGTACTGAAAAAACCATTGGATTGACGTCCGTCAAGGACGCCACAACCATGAATCTGTCTTATACCACCAGCACAGAAAACGATTATGACGCCAAGACGGCACATGTCAGTTTCAGCCACGATATGTTCGGTGACCTGACAACCGTCACGCTCGGATATTCCCGTGGTTGGGATGATGTGGGTAGCTCCATTAACCCGGCTCTGTCGAAAGATGCCGACAGGCAGAGCTATCGCCTGGGATTGTCACAGATATTAACCAGGAACAGTATTGTAGGTCTCGATATTGAGACCGTTACGGATGAGGGCTTTCTAAATAATCCGTACAGGTCCGTGCGTTATCTGGATCCTACCAGCGCGCTGGGATACAGCTATGAGCCGGAACTTTATCCACGCACACGTACCAGCAATGCGATTGCGATCCGTTCGCTGTATTACTTGCCCTATCGAGCCTCCATCAACGGCGAATATCGCTTTTACACGGATTCCTGGGAGATCAACGCACATACATTCGGGCTTAGCTATACACATCCGCTCAAGAATAACTGGATCCTCGATCTGAGGTATCGCTATTACACCCAGTCACACGCCGATTTCTACAATGATCTCTTCCCGTTCCAACAGGCGCAGAATTTCCTTGCCCGTGACAAGGAGTTGAGCAGCTTTAATGATCAGACCATCGGCTTCGGGATCAGTTTCGAGTTTACACCACAAAGCTGGCAATCGATTGATAAAGGCAGCCTGAATCTGAAATATGATCATATCAGGTTCAATTATGATGATTTTCGTAATCTGACTGTCGTTAGCACCCCGGGCGAGGAGCCGACCTACAGTTTTTCAGCGGATACCGTCCAGCTCTTCCTGTCGATCTGGTATTGACGCAACATTGTTTCCGGAACCTGTTCCGGCATGATTCAGCCATCGCCCACCAAGATTAAATTGACATGACTTAGCTGCAGGTCCTAGTCTAGTCGCCTGCAAGCATGATCTTGTCGTCAATAATGCTGATTGCCACCGGGGTCAGTCGTTCGCCGATACAAGGACCTGCTATACACTCTCCATCTTCGATGCGAAACTTGGCATCGTGATTGCTGCACTGGATCAGGCTGCGCTCATAATCGAGAAACATGTCTGGCATCCAGTTCAATGATAGTTCATGATGCGGGCAGATATTTTTATAACCATAGAATTTATGATTGTGATATACGATGAAGATATCCTGCTCAATTCCACTAACCGTGATGCGGTATTCTTTTGTCCCGGCCTCGATTATTTCATCAAGCTAGCAGAGCAAGGTCATTGGTCAGTCAGACACTGTTTCAAACCCGTTTCGAGATCTGGGTATAGTAATGTAATGCCAAGTTCACTTAACATCCTGTGGTTGTCGATCCGTTTGGATTCTGTCAGAAATGACAGCCTCATCGGGCTGAATTCACTTATTGCCTGCTTCAATGAGATGGTGCGGGGCGGAGTCAGGCCCGCATTGGCCGCCACCCTGTTGTAAAAGTCGGTCATTGTGGTGGGATGTCCGTCGCTGACATTAAAGATATGATATCCGGGAGCCGTATATTCGGCCGCCACGATGCAGATGCGAGCCAGGTCCTCGCTATGGATGCGATTACTGTACGGTGCTTCAATCTCATTCAGTACCGCTTGGCCTGATCGAATACGATCGACAGGCAGGCGTCCCGGACCATAGATGCCAGCGACACGCAGGATAACAACCGGGGTCGTGGTAGCGCCATGCCATTTTCCTAATATATTCTCTGCGGCTACCCGTCTTTTACTGCGCTGGTTTTGTGGATTCACTGGGCTCTGTTCTGTTACCCATGCGCCGTCGCAATTACCATACACACCTGTAGTGCTGGTATAGATGATTTTTATCGGATGCCGCTTATACCCGATATAATCAATGAAGGCACGCATGCGTGGATCATCTTCACCGCCGCCGGGAGGAGGAGCGAAGTAATAGATCACTGCATCATGCACCGGCAAATCCACGAGCGTGGCGGGATCATCGAGATCACCTATAATAGTTGAGATACGCTTGTCACGCAGGTAAGCTGCGCGTTTGTGATCACGTACCAGGGCAGAGACTCCCGCGCCACGGTCGGCCCAGATACGGGCCACACGTTCGCCAATGTCTCCACAACCGATTATAAGAATATGCCGCATGGGGTTTATTTGCCTGACAAAATAATAGACAATGCCTGTTATCTATCTAAAGGTTTGCCGAGCTTGCTGATACTGCATTCACTCCTCAATGAAGGTGCCGGGGAATAATTAGCTCGAATACCTCATATACCAGTGAGTAAAATCCGGTTTTTGTTCTTTATCGAAATGTCTCATCTGAACTCTACAAGTCTTGACGTGAGATTACTAAATCATAGTTGGATTAGCGGTGAGTTTCAAAGTGATCGTAGAACCCGACGGCCGGTTTTTTGAGGCTAAGCCGGGTGAAAGCATTCTGGAGGCGGCTATGCATAATGGTGTGCACCTGCCCTATGGCTGCCGAAATGGCGTCTGTGGCGTCTGCAAAGGCACCTTGATAGATGGGGATATAGATTACGGTGACTTTAAACCACTGGGGCTGACTACGGAGGAAATAAGACAAGGCATGGCGTTGTTTTGTCGGGCCATGCCAACGAGCGATGTCCTTATCAGGGCGAGGATAATACATTCACCTGAGAATATTACGATAAAAAATATGCCAACACGAGTTGCAAAGAAAGAGTTACTGTCAGATGACGTAATACGTTTGTACTTGAAGCCACCCGGTGGTACGCGCATGCAGTTTCTCGCCGGGCAGTACATCGATATCCTGTTACAGGACGGGCAGCGCCGCAGTTTTTCGATTGCCAATTCACCCCACGATGATGAATATATCGAGCTCCATATCCGCCATGTGGAAGATGGTGAATTCAGTTCTTATCTTTTTAACAGATTGCAGGTAAAAGATATCCTTCGCATCGAAGGACCCTTCGGACAATTTTATCTGCGCGACCCGGTCAAGACACCGATAATTTTCATGGCCGGAGGTACCGGTTTCGCACCGATAAAGGGAATTATTGAATACGCATTCCAGGAAGGTGTCGGACAACCGATGCATCTTTACTGGGGCGCGCGTACCAAAAGGGATCTCTATATGGATGACCTGGCTCGGCAGTGGTCAAAGCGGCCTGGCTTCCATTACATCCCGGTGCTTTCGGATACGTCTGCCGGTGATCGTTGGCATGGTCGTCGGGGCATGGTTCATGAAACGATTGTCCAGGACTTTCCCAGCCTTGAGGACTATGCGGTGTATACGGCGGGTCCACCATTGATGATCAAGGCAGGCTGGGTGGCATTTGAAAGACTGGGGTTGCCCGCCGACCGGTTCTACAGTGACGCATTTACATTTGCACATGACAAGCTCGCAGATCAGGGTTCGTAAACCGTAACAGACTGCAACAGTGCAATAAAACCTATACCGGCGATGGCAGGCCCTGTTCTGGCGAAGTCTTGTCGATAGGAGGTGAGAGCGCTGTGCGAGTATCGACCGTCATTGCCAGTCCCTTTCGGTAATATTCCCGCGCTTGATCCGTCTCGCCCATATGTTCCAGCAGATTGCCGAGTTCCTTGTAGGTTTCCGGATGCATACCCACAGCCGCGCTTGCCTCCAGATACTGGCGCGCCTTACCCCAGAGATTATTGCGTACACACAGGCGACCGGCTGTCAATAACAGGGTGGGATCGTTGTGATGTTTCTTCAACCACACCTCGGCCCTGCTCAGTTGTCTGGACAGATCACCACTGTAGAAAGTGCCGTACAGATATACCAGCGAGTCATCCCATTTCTTGTTTAGTGATTGGTAGAGGATGTTCTCGGCATCCGACACAGCTCCGAGTCTGACCAGTTCATTTGCATATGTACGTAACAACGATTCATCCTGTTTCAGATGCCTGGGTACCCTTTGCCATGTAGCATTCAGGTATCTTATGTCACTGTCTGCCGCAGCGCGTTTGACGAGTTCGGTATAGGATTTCTGTTCCAGCCGCTGATATTGGTCTTGGCTGATCAGATGTTGCCTGGTTAATTTGGGTAACAGTTCCAGCAGACGTTCCCAGTCATGAAGTTCAACATACAAACGTAATAACAATTTTTGAACATTGGCGTTCCTGGGTGCGTTTCTTTGAAGGTTGGTGAGGGTTGCCAACGCCTGTTCCATTTGCCCCTGGTTTACCTGAAGCTCAGCCTGTGTCAGGGCAATGGCAATATTCGCCTTCGGCATGACCTCATTCGCCTTGAGCAGGTAATAATCACGGCGTTCGGTGGCACCGAGCTTTTGTGCGGCTCGTGCGGCATTCAAGTAATTGAGAACGGGTGTGTCACTGATATTTACGTATTTGACCAGAGATTTTTCAGCACCGTTCCAGTTACCTTCAGCGAGCGCCATCAGGCCCTGAGACATTGCCTCGCGGGCCTTGCGCGTACGTCGTTTTTTTTTCCAGTTGCTGAGCGACTGCGGGATGTGTCGTGCGTTGATGATGAAGCGGATCAGATAATAAAGGATAAAAAACCCCAACAGGGCGGTAGCAATGAGGAGTACCAGGCTCATTTCTATGCGCCACTCACGAAAATTGATGATCACATAGCCAGGGTCCTGTTGTGCATACAGGGCAAAGACAACTGCGGCTACAAGGACTATGAGTGTTGCGAGTAACAGTTTCATGGCGCGTGTTAATTCGTTTTCTGTTGGTTGCTGTCCTCGTTAGCCTTCGCGGCATCTGCGCCATCGGGTCCTGCTGAGGTATTTGATGCGCTTCCGTTTTGGGCGGAAGATGTCGCAGAGGAGGCATCAGCTTCGTTCTTGCCTTGATTTCTTATCACGTGTACTGATTTTTGTGCGAGTATCTTATGCAGGATATTCAAGGAATTCGAGATATCAGGCACGGGTACGTCGATATTCACCTTATTGAGCCGGGTAATGGTATCGAGCATATTGGTGGTCGCTGCTGCTCCGGTATCGAAATAGTGCGTCAGCCAATCGTTCGCAGTGTCAAGACTGGTATGGAAACTCGTGTTATCACGTCGGAACAACGACAGCCGCGCGGTTTCCAGTTGCAGACGCAGATTTTGTTTGAGAAAGGCGCGTTGTTCGGGTGGCAGCAGGGGTGTGGCATCCTCATCGACACGGCGAATCGTCACCAGGCTTTTAAGCGATGTCCAGACCCGGCTCATAAATGCTTTGAAGCCGCCGGTCTCTTCGCCCGATTCAGTCTCAGCCAATCCGCCCGCTGCGGTCTGTTGTATTCCAGTACCGGATTCGCCTTTGACCGGTAGCTGTGCCACGTGCTCCTCAAGGCTGTGCAGGGTCAGCCCCATGCCGGTGATATCCGGTGTATTCACGCCCTCAAGTGCAGTGATTTCTTCAGACAGGGCTTTTCTCACATCTGTCAATGCAGGGTTGCCGATATCGCGCAGACGTGTGTCGGCAATGGACAGTGCGACAATCGCGGTGTTGATGTCATGTTCAAGCTGCAGGCGGTGATTGGCGATATGCAGCAGATATTCGGCCTCGGCCAGCATCCAGTCATCCGGCCTGTCCTTGCCGAGCTGTGCCTGCAGAGACTGCAATGAAGCCTGCAGATTTTGCTGTTCATTGCCGATTTGCCGAATCTCTTGTTCAAGATTTTTGTCTAGTTGGGATTCAAGTGAATCCGTCTTTGTCTGCAGGTCAGAAACGACGGATTGAACCTCTTCGATGGATGAACGGGTATGTTTATCCCGGCTTGTCAGTGATTGTCTAGTATCCTGTAATTGCTGCCATAGAAGATAGCTCGCAGAAATACCTGTCGCCGCAATAAGCAGGGCAATGATCGACAGGATGGTTCCGGTTCGCCGCAGGAGGGTGTGAGCGGTGGGTGATGGCTTTTTTGACGGTTGTTTGGTTTCAGCGTTGCTTCTGGGTTTCCCTGGCTTGCTCTCATGTTTACGCGTTTGAGCCTTGGAATCAGTTACAGGCTGATTATCCTTGTTATCGTTCATATCACGTCCCCTCGAAAATCCTCCCGCATGATGCCAGCTTGTGTTGGATTTTCCGCTCTGAATCTTTTGGCCTCTTTTTTTATTTTCCGGCGGAAGAGTGGATAGCATACCATTCTTTTACGGCATCTGCTAAACCCTTGTCACTGGCCTGTTTGGCGATAACAGATGACTTGAAGCCCAATTTCTGCGCGAGTTCGGCGGTGCGTTGACTGATGACAACGAGCGGTGTATGGAGCAACCAGCGGCGTCCGGGTTCGCCTATCATGTCATAAAGATTTTGCAGACCCTCGTTGCTGGTGACGATGGCAATATCGACAGCCCCACTTAAACCCGCCTGTTGTACCTTGCTGGTATCGCACTCGGGCTTGATACGACGATACACCTCGGCGTATTCCACCTGAGCCCCGCGTTGCCTGAGAGATTGGGCCAGCAATTCCCTGCCACCCTGACCCCTGAAAATAACGATTTGTTTGTTATCTAGCTGTTGCAGATCCTCAACTGCCAGTAGCCCCTCACTGTTGAATTGTTGTTGAGGCATAATGTCAATATGAATGTCGTGCTGCTGTAATATCTCGGCGGTATGTTTGCCAACAGCGGCGATTTTGAGGTGTTCCGGCCAGTGACCGTAGGTATTGACCAATGCAAGGCCCTTTTCCACGGCGTTGCCGCTGATGAAAACCGCGATATCGAAATTATCCAGCCGCCTGATGATGTCAATTGCCGGTGTTACTTCAACAGGATCATCGATCTCAATGACGGGTAAGCGCATTACCCTCCCGCCGAGAGCCTTGATCCTGTTGCATAGAGACTGTGCCTGATGTGCCGGCCGGGTTACCAGCACACAGATACCAATGAGTGCGTTTGCGGCATCTTCAACCATAGACCTCATTTAATATTGTATCCGCTCCACCCAGAAGCAGTTCATCGGCGACAGCGATTCCGAGTTCGCTCGCCTGTTGTGGAGTGCCGCTCCTTTCGGCCTGGATGACTGAGGTTCCATCGGGCCGACCGACCAGCCCGCGTAACCGCAATGTGTTGCCCATAAGTTGTGCGTAACCACCGATCGGTACCTGACATCCACCCTGAAGTCGAGCATTTAATGCCCGTTCCGCAGAGATACATATACCCGTTTGTTCGTGACCGAGCACACTGATCAAGCAGTTAACGGCTTGGTCATCGTTGCGGCATTCAATACCGATCACGCCCTGGCCGATGGCCGGCAGAAACTGTTCGACGGGGATCTGTTGTGCGATACGCTGTTCGAGCCCCAGCCTGATCAGTCCCGCCGACGCGAGAATGATGGCGTCATAATGCCCATCATCGAGTTTTTTCAGGCGTGTGCCGACATTACCGCGGAGATTAATGATTTCAAGATCTGGTCTCAGGGCCGCAAGCTGACATTGTCGCCGCAGGCTTGCGGTACCTACCCGCGCGCCTTGTGGCAATTCTTCAAGGCGCGAAAAATGATTTGAGACAAAGGCATCACGTGGTTCTTCACGTTCAAGTACAACGCCCAGATGAAGACCGTCTGGAAGGTCCACAGGGACGTCCTTCATCGAATGCACGGCGATATCCGCTTCATTGTTCAACAAGCTGTATTCAAGTTCCTTGACAAACAGACCCTTGCCACCGATTTTCGCCAGGGGAGAGTCGACAATCTTGTCGCCCTGGGTGGACAGTTTGTGAAGCTCGACATCCAAGTCTGGATATGACTTATGCAACAAGTGCTGTATATGTTCGGCCTGCCACAAGGCAAGTGGGCTCTTGCGCGTTGCTATGCGAATTCGACGGGTTGCCATATCGGGCTGCTGTTGTATGAAAAAACCTAATGCTACGGGGTGAGGTTTATCGAGGCAAATGTTATATGAGAACTGTCAAATATTCCTGCTACGGCTCCCAGGGTCGCTGCCCGTTTTTATATCGGGGATCGCTGTTATCGGACGCTTACTTGCCCATCGCCCGTATTTTTTTCCTGAGAATGGCAACATGGCGCCTGCTAACGGTCAGTCGTTCGTCACAATCACGTAATATGGCGCTATGGGTGCCATCCTTATCCTTTTCGACCCCTTTCAAAAAGGCATTTGATATCAGAGCGTTACGATGTATACGGGTAAATTTGCCGGCAAACTCCTGTTCCAGGGAAACCAGCGGTTCCTCAATCAGTACTTCACCATCTGTGTGACGTACCGTCACGTATTTTTGATCAGCTAGAAAATAGATCACCTCGGACATCGCGATCAGTTGTATCGAATCATGGCGCTGGATACATATGTGCGTCCTGATGTGGTCCTCATTGTCGGCCTGCTTAAGGGCAAGCAACTGGGCGCGGTTGAGATGATGTGTCTTTTCCAGTGCCTGTCGGAGGCGTTGTTGCCTGACAGGCTTTAACAGATAATCGACTGCATTGGTCTCGAACGCCTCAAGTGCATGATCACCATAAGCCGTAGTAAAGATCACCGCCGGGGGATTTTCAAGCGTGGCCAGATGCAATGCGGTTTCCAGACCGTCCATACCAGGCATGCGGATATCGAGCAGGACTATATCAGGATTGAGACGATGGCATTTGTTCAGTGCCTCCTTGCCGTTATGCGCCTCCCCGACTATATTGATATCCCCGATGTCCTCCAGCAAGGCGCGCACCCGGCTGCGGGCCAGTTCTTCATCATCGGTAATCAATATCTTCATTGCTTCTCCCTGACATAGGGAATAACAAGCCGGGCTACAAATCTATCACCAGAATGACCGGTTTCAAGCAATCCCTTCTTGCCGTAATGTATAAGCAAGCGTTCTCGAATATTTGCCATTGCCATCTGGTTACTGTTGCGACGCGTTACCGGCAAGTATGGAGGGACGGGATTTGAAATAGTGAATTCTATTGATTGGTCCACCCTGCGACCTGTAATTATGATAGTTCCATTTTCGGTGAGCGGCTCAATTCCGTGATAGATGGCGTTTTCCAGTAATGGTTGAATGGTCAACGGTAAAATGGATGCATCGTCTGGCAAATCTTCCAGCATCCACTGTATGGTCAGGCGTTGTCCCAGCCTGAGTTTTTCAATATTCAGGTAATGACGGGACAACTCTAGTTCCTTGGTAATGGTAACGGGTTTATCCGAATCGGTCAGGCTGACTCTGAACAGATCAGCCAAATCTTCCACAACTTCCTCGGCGAGCGCCGGTTTACTGCGTGTAAGGCTGGCGATGGTGTTCATACTGTTAAACAGAAAGTGAGGTCGGATACGCGCCTGCAAGGCCTGTACGCGGGCACGCGATTCCGCCACGATATTATGTTTTAACTGATGCTGGACATAAAAATATCGGAGTGCGACCGCGCTGACAATGGCGCTAATGGCGAGATTGCGTAATATAAATTCCGATCGCCATGAGGCAGTCAGCAAGGTATGCAAGCCCTTGTGTTCTGTCATGATATATGCAACCTCGCTAAGTATAATCGTCACAGCCAGTACCAGCAGATAACTGATGATACCTGCCAGATAGTTTTCCCAGTGTTTCATTACCCGCCTGCACAAACACAATAGGCCGATGCTTGACAATGCCACCCACTGGATAAACAACGATGTCAGACTTAGGTTGACCCAGCGATCGGTCTGGTTTCCCTGTGGTCCCAATACCAGTATGAAGGCGAGCAACTGGGCGATCATCACCACCGCAAAAACCATGCGGATATTACAAAAATCGGGCAGGAACAGGGAATCATCCGTGCGTTTGGCAGAATGGCTTGTAGCCAAGTCTTTCAGATGGCTGCTCATCTGTTCCTTATGCTGGGGCAAGTTCCGGGTCATATTGTGTTATCGGTCAAAATGCAGCATTTCTTCATAGCATCTGATGATAGAAATTCCACCCACTAAAAAATCGAAACTTGCTATACTGCATGAATAATTCATTTTTGCAGAAAGACTTATGAGGACAAAGGACCCGTCAGCCAAACCCTGGGGAGGCCGGTTTACACAATCGACCGACAGTCTTGTCGAGGCTTTTACGTCGTCCGTCGGTTTCGACAGACGTTTGTATGCCTATGATATTCAGGCGTCGATCGCCCATGCCCGGATGCTTGCCCATGTTGGCATACTGACAGCTGATGAATGTGAGGCGATTATCAATGGTCTTGAAGAGATCCGGGACGATATCGAGCGGAACGATTTTTCCTGGATGATAGAGCTTGAAGATGTCCACATGAACATAGAGGCGCGACTGATTGAACGCATCGGAGAGGCAGGCAAGAAGCTGCATACAGGACGTTCACGTAATGATCAGATAGCCACTGACATGCGCCTGTATCTGCGTGATGAAATAGACGCCATTGCAGGCCATCTGCGGCGTTTGCAATCTTCCTTGCTTGATCTCGCGGAGAGGGAAGCGGACACCGTCATGCCCGGTTTCACGCATCTGCAAGTCGCTCAGCCGGTCATCTTCGGCCATCATCTGCTGGCATGGTTCGAGATGCTGGTGCGGGATCACCAACGCCTCACAGAATGCCGTAAACGGGTCAATATTATGCCGCTCGGAAGCGCTGCCCTTGCAGGTACAAGTTTTACAATTGATCGCGCCTATTCCGCGCAATTACTCGGTTTCGATACACCGTCCAGGAATTCACTGGATGCAGTGAGTGATCGTGATTTTGCTATTGAGTTCTGCGCCACGTCGGCATTGATCATGACGCATCTGTCACGTTTTTCCGAGGAATTGATAATCTGGTCATCGACGCAGTTCGATTTTATCGAGTTATCTGACAGCTTCTGTACAGGGTCTTCGATAATGCCGCAGAAAAAGAATCCGGATGTTCCTGAGCTGGTGCGTGGCAAGGCGGGCCGGGTCACCGGTAATCTGGTTGCCCTGTTGACCCTGATGAAGGCACAACCACTGGCCTACAACAAGGATAACCAGGAGGACAAGGAGCCGTTGTTTGATACAGTGGATACAGTGAAGGCTTCTTTGCACATTTATACAGAGATGATTCCGTCCATGAAGATCAAACATGCCAACATGAAACGTGCTGCATTAACTGGATTTTCAACTGCCACTGATCTGGCAGACTACCTGGTACGCAAGGGTGTGCCATTTCGTGATGCCCATGAGGTGGTCGGCAAGGCGGTGAGACTTGGAATTGAAAAACACAAGGATCTTGCCGAGTTGTCGCTCGTTGAACTAAAGGGGTTTTCCGCCAAGATCGGGCAGGATGTCTTCGACGTCCTTACCGTAGAAGGCTCCGTCAAGTCACGCGACCACATCGGTGGTACGGCACCCGACCAGGTGCGTACAGCTATACAACGCGCACGAGCGATGCTCTGATGAGTGGAGTCGCGTGGTTCAGTCTGTCGTAATCAGCTCTTAAGCTGATGCAGGAATATTCATGCTGGATTCGGCGCGCTTCAGCAGCTTGCCCTGATCATCTCCCTTGGCACATGTCGAGACAACACACGAAATTTGCAGGGTAAGGGTTGTTTATCATTACCAACCACCAGATCTGCAAGACGGACTTGATCTTGTCGAACCGTTGTATGATTGTACTATTTGGCGCCCGAATTCCGATTATCTGCTTGTTTTAACATCATTATTCCCGTTGGTTGCGGTTGCCTGTGTGGCTTTCCGTCCAGTGGCCATGGTTGTCCTGCAGCTTTAATCACCTGCGCCGATAGTAATCATTGGAAGCAGAGGATTAAGGTCTTTGTCTTCGGAGAATATCTTGTTCAATATCAACACCATTAAAAAACGTTTTCTGGCGCTGAATCGTGATCATTTGAACCGTACAGCGGGTTCCCTGCGCAGCAGGCAACGGGAAGTGCTCGATATACTGCCACTCCTGTTCCATGCCAACCATCCGATCTTCCCCGGCTTTATCACCAAAAATACACCTGCCGGGGTATCCGATTATTCTCCGAGTAAACGCAGCCTCGAGGCGGGTAAGAAGCTGGTACGTAGTTTTGATTACAAGCGGCGGGCATTGGCACGGTATGACATCTTTTCAATATTCCTGATGGGAAGTAGCGGAACAATCGCCTATTCAGAGGACAGTGATTTTGATATCTGGTTGTGTCACCGTCCAGATCTTAACAAGGAACAATTGAGCGAACTCCAGCATAAAGCGACTGCTATCGAGGAATGGGCAGCGTCTTTTGATATCGAAGCGCATTTCTTTTTGATGAACGCTGAAAATTTCAGAAAGGGCGAACAGGTGGAATTGTCGGTGGAAAGCAGCGGCAGCGCGCAACATTATCTATTGCTCGAGGAATTTTATCGTACCGGAATCTTGCTGGCAGGTCGTTATCCGCTGTGGTGGCTAGTGCCGCCGGATGAAGAGGGAAACTACGACAACTACGTTTATAATCTGAAACACAAACGATTTATCAGAGAAAATGAATCGATAGATTTCGGCGGAATCCCGAAGGCGCCAGTGGAGGAATTCTTCGGCGCTGCATTATGGCAGATCTATAAAGGCATTGACTCGCCCTACAAAGCAGTGCTCAAACTGATGCTGATGGAGGCCTATGCCAATGAATACCCTGGATCGGACCTGATTTGCCTGCGCTTCAAGCAGGCTATCCAGAGAGGCGTGACGGATATCGCCAGCATCGATCCTTATGTCATGTTGTACAGAAAGGTCGAGGAATACCTGCTTGACAGGGATGAAACGGAGCGGCTGGAAGTAGTCAGACGTTGCTTTTATTTCAAGGTGAATGAGCGCCTTGGAACGCCGGATAATCGCCGGTCTAGAAGCTGGCAGCGTGAGGTGATGCGTGAGATAACCGCCTCATGGGGATGGGATGAACACTATTTTAAAATTCTGGACTCCAGGCCCGCATGGAAAATCCATCGTGTACTTGAGGAACGCAAGAGTCTGGTGAATGTGTTGACGACCAGCTACCAGTTCCTGTCAAACTTTGCTCGGCGGCATTCCGAGCTAACCAAAATCAATCAGCGCGATTTGAATATCCTTGGTCGCAAATTATACGCTGCATTTGAACGTAAGACGGGCAAGATTGAGATCGTCAATCGGGGAATCTCCGACAATGTGTGGGAAGGTCATTTATCCATTCATCAAACCGGCTCAGGCGCCCAGACCGGTTGGGTATTGTTCCAAGGCATAGTGAACATTGAAGACATCAACGGTATCAAGCCCCTGAAAAGATCCCACAGCGTGATTGAGCTGATTGCCTGGTGTTTTCTTAATAAGTTGATGAACGGCAATACTGTCATTGCGCTCTATACCCGTGACAGTATTATTACCCTGAAGGATATCAACAGTATCTATCGTTGTTTCAGCCAGCTGTTTCCCGATGCAGAACTCAGGGGTACCGGCATGGAGGAGCTTTCGGTATCACCGAAGATCGTTAATACGGCATTATTCATCAATGTGGGCGTAGAGCCGTTAATGACGCATATCCGTGAGGGAAAACATCTGACGACGGATCATACCGATGCCCTGAGTTACGGCGGTGTGAGAGAAAATCTGGTGCTGTCGGTTGAGCAGATATTGCAAACCACATGGCAGGAAGTGATAACGTTTCGCTATGAGGGTGCGGATGGATTTGTTAAATGCCTTAGCAACTATCTGCAGTGGTCCCCGCCTTCACGGGGCAAACCCCCGCCTCCCATTATCACGCAGTGTTATACTAGCGGCAGGGGTATGACGATAGCCGGTAGGGTAAAAGCTCTTTTTGATGATATCATAGGTATCTATTACAGCAAGGCGTATCCGCTT
>Ga0315534_1001758_pt1 | contig 14912 bp, 12 predicted proteins | sample SalMarSW160240MG_FD_203094 | JGI IMG/M metagenome (GOLD analysis project Ga0315534, IMG submission 203094) | Salt marsh sediment microbial communities from the Plum Island Ecosystem LTER, Massachusetts, United States - Salt Marsh Sediment SW1602-40 ... | reverse complement strand
CCGCAGGCCGTCAGCAACCCGCCGCGCTGTTTGGGTCCGCTGGAACGAGGTGTTAGGTGAGATGTCTGTACACATCGCGACGATCCGCCACCTTTACAACATAGACGATGAGTTCATCATCCTTGATTTCGTAGAGGATCCTGAATGGTCCTTGGCGGATCCGATAGCGCGAATGTCTTCCCGAAAGCTTTTCGCACCCATGAGGGCGCGGACTCTCAGCGAGCGCTTGAATCCTCTCGACTACGCGTCGACGCGTATTCTTTTGACCGATTGATTCGATCTCTTTCGCCGCGGAGCGCTTGATAACAAGCTTATAGCTTGCCACTGCGTTTCATCTTCTTGACGAAGTCCTCGAAATCGACTGTCGGTTCTTTCGCCCTGTCATCGAAAGCAGCGAGATCTTCGGCGTCCTCGGCCAACGAAGCCCGGACGGCGTCGTTGACCATCTCAGAAATCGACCGCTCCGACACGGCCGACTTCAGACGCAGTGCCTTGTGGATGTCGGGCTCAAAATACACGGTTGTGCGTTTGGGGTCGCTCATGTTGATGTTATAGCGTCAAAACGTTTTGATGTCAAGACGCCAAATACCTAACGTTCGGCATAAGGCGCGGCGGCTTTTTGCCGTCGCCTTAATGCCGTTGTTCGGCATTTTCATCTACGTTTGTTGCCTTTTGAGCTGAATCAAATCGGAGTTGAAATAAATATCTCAGAACTGCTAAAGCGATCAAAGGCAATGTGAATTTATAATACCCGTTAAGCCATTCATAGGGTAACGGGCCGGATTCACCGAAATCTCGAAAATAATGAAAGAACCCGATATTTGTTGCCGTCAATAAAATCAAAAGTGATGCCGCCCATACCAAGCGTGGCAGAATTTTGAATGCATCCCAAACGATAATTATGCAACTCCCGAGCACCAGAAAATCGATAATTGCACTTGAATCAGAAGCAATGATGAACATAAAACCATAAACTGCTGGACGAAGTGCAGCCCATATTCCAGCAAGTAAAATTGATATTTTCAATAGGATCTTCATTTTTGTGCCGAACGGTCCGAGTTCAGCGGCCCGAGGCCGCCGCGGGTGGGGGTCCGCTGGAACGAGGTGTTAGGCCCATCAACCTTTGAAAAACGTCTCGAGATCATCACGTGAGAGCTTTGTGTCGCGGAGGATCTTGGACAACAAACCGGGGCCGATGGTATCACCGCCGTGCACAGGAATTGTTGTTGCGCGTCCATCGGGATGCCGGAGAAAGTGGTGGCTGCCTCTGGTCCGTGTGACCTCAAAGCCGGCACGTCCGAGCGCTGAAAGGAGGTCCTTACCTTTAACTCGCAGCCGAGGGGTCATGACCCAATGCGGACTCTCTGTAGGCCGATGAATTCGAGTGGCTCGGCGGGAGAGCCCTGCTCCTCAAGGCAAAGAGCGATCACTTCGCGCACACGTTCCATCAGCTCGTCAAGGGACCGAGCCTGCGTGTGACAACCGTGGAGAGAGGGAACCGAGGCCACGTAGTAGCCCTCCGCGTCCCGCTCAACGACAACATCAAAGTCGGTGGTCATACGATCATCTTATCCCAGATGGCGACAGGTTGCCTAACGGTCCGAGTTCAGCGGACCGAACAGCCGCGCTGTTTGGGTCCGCTGGAACGAGGTGTTAGGCATTCTGCCCCCACTGATTGTTGCTCACGACAGGAGAGTGTTGAGTTTTCCGAGAACTTCATCGGTCACTGATTTCGGAACTCTGCAAGCGATCTCCGCCCTGCGAGCTCTCCAGTCGAGACTCTTGATCTGATCAGCGAGGATGACACCAGTAACATCGAGGTCCGAAGGAAGCGAAACCTCAAAGGGATAACCCTTTGTACGGCTAGTGACGGGGCACGTGAGGGCTAATCCAACTCTACTGTTGTATTCGACGGGCGATAGAACGAGCGCAGGGCGCCGGCCCGCCTGTTCGTGGCCAGCCTGAGGATTGAGAGAAACCCATATGAGATCACCGCGGTCTGGCGCCTGCAACTGAGCTACCATTCTTCATTTCCGACCGCTCGGCCGTAATCCTCTTCGTTGTGAAGGTTGTCTTCGCTCACCCGGTCGAGCAGTTCGCTGAGTTGGTATTTTGGAGACGGCGATGGACGAACGACAAGATTGCCATCTTCCAGAGCGAGCTCAACTGAGGAATCCTGGACCAATCCGAGATTGGCCGCGAACGCCTTTGGGATTCTCACCGCAAGACTGTTTCCCCATTTTTGAATCTGTGTTTTCATAACGACTCCGTATCTACAATGAAGATACATCCAAAAGCAACGATTATCAACTGCTTCTTGCCTAACGGTCCGAGTTCAGCGGCCCGAACTCACCGACAGCAGCGATTCGTGGCCGTGGCCGTGGGGGTCGCAGGCCAGGCGAATGCCTGGCCGGAGAGGGCGGGCGGGAGGCCCTACGGCCACTCGCTGATGGCGGGGAGTCACGGCGCCCGAAGGGCGCCAGTAACCCGCCGCGGGTGAGGGTCCGCTGGAACGAGGTGTTAGGCATAATGCTCAATGCTAATCGCGCCCAGAAATGATTGCGATACTGGCAACCGAAGCTTCTTGCCGATGCCGTGCGAGCTGTTGGTATTCAGACGATTCGTACCAGCGACGCAGCTCTTGGTCATTTGGGAATCTGATTAGGACCGTGCGTTCGGCAGGCCACTCACCCTCAAGAACCTTCGGGTTGTCTTCCACGGAGACAACCTGACCTTTAAATTTCTCGAACACCGCGTCGAAACCACCCAAGTATTGCTCGTACCGCACTGGATCATGGATGTTGATCAACGCTACGAAGTAGCTACTCATACCAAATCCTCACAGTTTCATGACGAGCAGCCGGTACAACCACGTTTGCCTAACTACTGTTAGCGATACTAACGATTCGGATGAAAACGTGCTCCGAAAGCGTGCTAACAGAATGAGTAATGTCCTCAGCTTTTCGTCGCATGTCTCCTGTCCCCAGATTAATGCATCTCGTGAAAGGATCATCCGGCAAGATTGTTATCGTGCTTGGATCGCACGCTCACACGACGGGTGTTAGCGTGCTCATGGTTGGGCTCTGAAGGTTTTTGCCGGGCTTTGAATTTGCACCCTGCAGAGTTCCCGGGGATCGGGGCAACGGAACCGGTTCGGGGACCCCACAAGAGTGTAAACGGAGCATAACGATCTCAAGAGTTGGGGTCAAGGGCTCACGTTCAAGATCGGGAGATGTGATCGAGATGATCGCAGCCGCCTGATGATTGCGCACGCTACCTGCTGAGCAATCCCTTGAACGGAAGATGGACCAATTCCCGACGGTGACCATCAGGGCCACCCACCGAACCGACAGGAGGGACGCCCGCCGCCACAACAGAGCAACCTCGGGTTTGGGGGCGTCGCGTGAGAGAATCCCCCCGATGTCTGTCGAGTGTGATCACTGCTCTCTCCCCGTCCCTCCCGGGCTGGTGGAGCCCGATGCCGGCCAGCAATTCTGCTGCAACGGCTGCCGGGTCGCCTACGAGGTGATCCACGAGCACGGACTCGACGGCTACTACGACATCAAGTCACGCATCGCGGCCCCTGAGGAGCCGGCACACCGGTCGGGCAGGGGCTTCACCGAGTTCGACGATCCCGCGTTCCACCGGCTCTACAGTCGTTCGCTGCCCACCGGTCTGGCGACGGTCGAGCTCTATCTGGAGGGCGTCCACTGCGCCGCCTGCGTGTGGCTGGTGGAGAAGCTGACGGTGGTGGTCGACGGCGTCGCCGAGGTGCGGCTCGACCTCGGCCGCTCGCTCGCAACCGTCACCTGGGACCCCGAGACGACACCCCTGTCGCAGGTGGCTCGTTTCCTCGACTCGATCGGCTATGCGCCCCACCCCTACCGCGGCGTGGAGGCGCGGGACATGGCGCGACGAGAGGAGCGCAGGCTGTTGATCCGTGTCGCTGCCGCAGGTGCGATCGCCGGCAACGTCATGCTGATCGCCTTCGCGCTCTATGGCGGCCGTTTCCAGGGCATCACCGACGAGTTCAGGACTTTGTTTCGGTGGCTCAGCCTGGCCCTCGCGGTGCCTTCGGTCGTCTGGTGCGCTTCGGTCTTCTACCGCGGCGCGTGGGGGTCGCTCAAGACCCGCACCCTGCACATGGATCTGCCGATCGCGATCGGCATCCTCGCCGGCTTCATCCAGGGCGCGATCAACACGGTTCGCGGCGCCGGCGAGATCTACTTCGATTCGGTAACGGCGTTGATCTTCTTCCTCCTGGTGGGCCGTTTCCTGCAACGACGACAGCAGCGGCGGGCGGCGAGCTCGACCGAACTTTTGTTCTCGATCGCGCCGGCCGTCGCACGCTTGGTGGATTCAGATGGGGTGCGCGAGGTTCCGCTCGAGGCGCTCAGTCCCGGCAATACCGTCGAAGTCAGGGCCGGCGACTCGATTCCGGCCGACGGGGTCGTCATCGAGGGCTTTTCGACTCTCGACCGTTCGCTGCTCACAGGCGAATCGCTGCCCGAACCGGTCGCGGTTGGCGACCCGGTCCACGCCGGCACCGTCAACCTCGGTGGTCGGCTGCTGGTGGAGGTACGGGTCACCGGCGAGGATACCCGGGTCGGGCGCCTGATGCGGCTGGTCGAAGAAGGCGCGATGCGTCGCGCGCCGGTGGTGCTGCTGGCAGATCGGATCTCGGGCTGGTTCGTGGCAATCGTGCTCGTCCTGGCGGCGATCACCCTCGGCGTGTGGTTCGTGCTCGACCCCGAGCGCGCGGTCGGGCACGCGGTCGCGCTCCTGATCGTCAGCTGCCCGTGTGCACTCGGTCTCGCCACCCCACTGGCGGTCAGCGCCGCGATCGGACACGCCGCACGCAAGAAGATCCTGATCAAGGGCGGTGACGCCCTCGAAAACCTTGCCCGTCCCGGACGCATGCTCCTCGACAAGACCGGCACCCTCACCGAGGGTCGTCTCGGAGTCCTCCGCTGGTGGGGCGACGAGAGTGTCAAACCTCTGGTGGCCGCGATCGAACGGCACTCGGCCCACCCGGTGGCTCGTGCCCTCAGCGCTGGTTTGACCGAAGATGAGGTGCCGGAGGCCAGTGAGGTTGAGGAGATCACCGGCGCCGGAATCAGCGGCATCTGCGACGGCCGGCACATCATCGTCGCCTCGACGTCCTACATCACCCGCGAATTCGGCGGGCTCCCCGGGGGGGCTGCCACCGTGGCGGAGGCTTTCGCCAACGAGGGTCTCAGTCCGGTGGCCGTGGTGGTCGACCGCGAGGTGGTCGCCGTTGCCGGTATCGGCGACCCGCTGCGCGCCGACAGCGCGGACTCGGTTGCAGCCATCCGCGCCGGCGGATGGCAGGTCGAGATCCTCTCCGGCGATCACCCGGCGGTGGTTCGATCCGTCGCCGACCAGCTCGGCATCGAAGCGGCCGCCGCGCGCGGCGCAGCGACCCCCGAGGACAAGCTGGAAGCGGTCCGCGAAGCGGCAACGGGCGCGCCTGTGGCGATGGTCGGGGACGGCGTCAACGACGCCGCGGCGTTGGCCGCGGCGACGGTCGGGATCGGGGTCCACGGCGGCGCCGAGGCGGCCCTGGCCGCCGCCGACGTGTATCTGGGTCGGCCAGGCCTCGAGCCGGTGGTCGATCTCCTTCGCGGCTCCCGCCGCACCCTCGGCGTGATCCGCCGCAACCTCGTGTTCTCACTCACCTACAACGTGGTTGCCGTGAGCTTCGCCGTCACCGGTCACATGAGCCCGTTGCTCGCTGCCATTCTGATGCCGCTCAGCTCGATGACGGTAGTGCTCAGCTCATATCGAGCACGAACCTTCTGAAGTTCTGAGTTCTTAGTTTTGAGTTTTGAGTTCCCATCCACCCCTCCCCGCATTCGACGGGTGGGTTGGGGGAAAACTGAAAACTCATAACTCAAAACTCAACACTGATTTGGGCGATGCGGCGATACAATGCGCACGTGTCCGCCGTCTACATCGCCCTTCCGTTCGCGCTGCTGCTGGCGCTACTTTTTTTGGCGGCTTTCATCTGGGCGGTGAAGAACGGACAGATGGACGATCTCGAAACCCCAGCCCACCGAATCCTCGGCGAGGATGAGGAACGGAAGCCATCGGCTGAGAATCGAAAAAATGCTCCCGAGAGCTGAACCTCTTTGACGCCCTTTCGTAGATCTCTGTAACCGGGACCACCGGTCCGGACATACGAGAAGCACAGGAGGTCAACGAAAAGTGGCTTCAGAGTTCCGTTCCCCGGAGAATCGACTGCGGCCGCCCCGTCGCGGTTTCGGGACGATGAGCCTTCCCACCACGAGAATCCATCCAAACCGATTCGTTGATACCGTGAACACCCCAACAACATCCCCCACCCCATCGACCGTGACGGCGTCCGGGCGCCGTGGCGGTCCCTTCCGTCAGCACACCCAGTCACCAGCGCCCCTCCCGCAATTCCTCGGGAGACACCGAGGAAGTGGCTCCGTCAAGGTTCTCTGGAGTGGCGCCACCTCGAGGCCACCCGGCTGTTCGAATCCGGGCAGCCTATTCCCGGGTGCGGACAGAAGGCGCCGATCGGCCTCATAGGGTTGGATCTGTAACCAGCTCCATCTACGATATTTGCGGCATCGATACTCTTGGCACGCTGGTTGCGAAGGGTGATGGACGACCCACGCTGATGCTGGGGGATTTGATGGATACGATCATTCAGGACATCCGTTACGGATTGCGGTCGCTGGTCAGGAAACCCGGTTTCACGGCGGTTGCGGTCTTGTCCCTGACGCTCGGGATCGGAGCCAGCACGATCATCTTCAGCGTGGCGGACGGCGTGCTTCTTCGGCCGCTGCGGTTCCCGGGTTCTGACCGGATCGTTACCCTCTGGAACACCTACCCGCACTTCAACACCGAAAGGGAAGAGGTCTCACCTCCGGATTTCTGTGATTGGCGCGAGCGAAGCGAATCGTTCGATCAGTTGGCGGCCTACGAAAGGTTTTCCTACGTCCTGGCCGGCAGCTCCAACGCCGTGCGGTTGCGTGGCGCGAGGGTATCGGGAGACTTCTTCGCCACGATGGGGGTGGTTCCCGCCCTCGGCCGTGTGCTCCTTCCGGCCGATGATCATGAGGGCTCACACCATGTCGCCGTATTGACCCATCGGCTCTGGACGAGTCAGTTCGGCGCCGATCCATCGATCGTCGGGCACGATGTCGTGCTCAACGGATTCAGTTTCTCGGTCGTCGGCATCATGCCTGCAGGATTCGATTTCCCCGGAAGCGTGGATCTCTGGACGCCCCTGGCCTATGAACCCCCGTTTGATGACTCGCTTCGGCAGAGTACCTGGCTGCGGACGGTGGCTCGGCTCAAGCCGAATGTCACCGTTGAACGCGCCCAGGCCGAGATGTCGGCGATCGCGCACGAGCTCGAGCAACAATACCCCGACACCAATCTCGGGCGCGACATCGTCATCATTTCGCTTTACGAGCAGATCGTCGGGCGTATCCGACCCTCTCTCCTGGTTCTGCTCGCGGCGATTGCCTGCCTGCACATGATCGCCTGCACCAACGTGGCCAACCTGTTGCTTTCCCAGGCAACGGTCCGGCAACCGGAAATCTCGATCAGGTCGGCCCTCGGGGCGGGACGGCTCCGTCTGGTCAGACAGCTCGTCACCGAAAGCACTCTCTTGAGCATTCTCAGCGGGGTCGGGGGAGTCCTCCTGGCGACATTGGGATTACAGCTCGTGCGCACTCTCAATCCGGAGGGGATCCCCCGCCTCCAGGAGGTTCAGCTCGACGCCCGGGTGCTGATTTTCGTCGTACTCATGTCGTTGGTCACCGGCGTCGCGGTCGGTATTGCCCCAGCCCTGATGGTCACTCGAACAGGCATTCGTGGAGGCATCCGGGAGTTTGGCGCGACAACCGAAGACAAACGGCGGCGCAGGATCCGCGCCGCCCTGGTGATTGCCGAAATCGCGCTGGCCCAGGTACTGCTCGTGGCCGGCGCTCTGCTCTTCCAGAGTTTTTTGCGTTTGAACAGCGTCGATCCGGGATTCAAGCCCGAGGGCGTGACAGCGGGCCGATTGGATCTGAATACCCAACGCTACAACGACATCGACGAGCGACTGCAATTCTACAGCGAGGCTGTCGAGCGGGTGTCGCGCCTGCCCAACGTTCAATCGGCGGCCCTGGCCTCGACGATCCCGACCCACGAGATCCAGCTCAACCTCGATTACGTGATTGTCGGCCGCCCGCGACCGGCTCAATCGAAATATCCAAATGCCGGCTACAACTCGGTCACCCCGGACTATTTCCGAACCATGGGGATGCAGCTGCTCGAAGGTCGTTCCTTTACCGAGGCCGATCGCGAGGGCAACCCATCCGTGGTCATCATCAATCAAGCGATGGCAAGCCGTGACTGGCCCGGTGAAAGTCCTCTCGGCCGGCGGATACGGCTCGTCTCCGACGATTCCTCGGACGCCAACCCAGAGATCGAGATCGTCGGCGTGGTCGGCGATGTCCGACAGGTCGGCCTGGATGCCGGGGTGCGTTCAGAGATCTACCTTCCCTACGCGCAGAAGCCCTGGAGGACCTGCTTCCTGCTCGTCCGTTCGATGTCCCAGCCTTCCGATCTGGCCCCCACCCTCAGAGAACAGATTCGTGAGATCGACCCGGACATCGCGTTGACGAGACCTCAGAGCATGAATGAGTACATCTCGGCCTCACTCGTCTCGCCCCGCTTCCGCACCTTCCTTTTCTGCGTCTTTGCGTCCCTGGCCCTGATTCTGGCAATCATCGGCGTTTTTGGCGTTGTTTCCTACTCCGTGGTCCAGAGAACCTGTGAGTTCGGGATTCGAGTGGCCCTCGGTGCCCAACAGCGCGACATTCTCAGGTCGGTGGTCGCCAAGGCATTCCCGGCGGTCCTGGCCGGTGTCGTATTGGGCCTGGCGTTTTCCCTGGCCTTGACGCGGTACCTCTCCACGTTGCTCTTCGATATCGCCCCGCGCGATGCTTTGACCTTCGCTACATCCGCATTGCTGTGCGGTGGTGTGGGACTTGCCGCGTGTTATCTCCCCTCGCGGCGAGCCTCACAGGTCGATCCGCTGAAGGCTCTTCGAAGCGAATGAGCGGCTCGCAGGCGGCGCACCGTTACGGGCAAAGCATGATCGAGCACTCCCCGACCCTCGTTAAATGATGAGCATGGCGTCGCCGTAGGAGAAGAAACGGTATCGTTCGGATATCGCTTCGGCGTAGGCGGCGAGGATCCGCTCGCGGCCGGCCAGGGCGCTGACCAGCATCAGCAGCGTGGAGCGCGGCAGGTGGAAGTTGGTCAGCATGGCGCCGACCCCGCGGAAGGCGAAGCCCGGGGTGATGAAGAGGTTGGTCCAACCGTCGCCCGGTCTTACCCGGCCATCTCCCACCGCCAGCGCGCCTTCGAGCGCCCGCACCGAGGTGGTGCCGACACAGACGATGCGGCGGTCCTCGTCGAGAGCTTTATTGATCGCGGCCGCGGTGTTTTCTGAAAAGCGGTACCACTCCTCGTGCATCTCGTGGTCAGCGATCTCCTCTACCGACACCGGACGGAAGGTGCCGAGCCCGACGTGGAGGGTCAGATAGGCGGTTTCGATTCCGGCATCCCGAATTTCCTCGAGGAGTTCCTCCGTGAAGTGGAGGCCGGCAGTCGGCGCGGCGACCGCGCCAGGGTTGGCGGCGTAGACGGTCTGGTAATCGTGACGGTCCTCCGCCACCCCACCCTCCGGACGCCCGATGTAGGGCGGCAGCGGCATCTCGCCAATGAGGTCGAGGCGCTCGAGATCGAGCGGTGGGTCGAATCGCACGCTCCAGCGACCTTCTCCGAACCGATCCTCCGGAATCGCAAAACCTTCGTCGGCGAGATCCAACCGTTCACCGGAGCGCGCTCGGGCCGAGGGTCGCAGCAGGGCTTCCCAAAGATCTTCCTCGGCCTTCCGCAGCAGCAGGAGCTCGAACGTCCGGCCCGTCGAGCGACGCGCAAACAGGCGCGCCGGGATCACGCGTGTGTCGTTAAGCAGAAGAAGGTCATCGGGCCGCAAGAAGTGGATGAGGTCACGGATCTCGCGGTGCTCGCGACTGCCGTTCGAGCGGTCCAGCACCAGCAGCCGTGAGGTACCACGCGGCACCGGCTTTTGCGCGATCAGCTCCTGCGGGAGCTCGAAATCGAAATCGTTCGTCCTCATGCGGGCGCATCTTAGCCTCCCACCCAGCCGGTGACCAGTTCCACGCCAAGGTGTCCACTTCCGAACAGCCGGGTCGCGCAACCGGACAGGCAGTTGATCGAAAGCGGAAGAATGCCCCCGGCACAGCTGGCACGCATTGTGCTCTGGTGTTCCGTAGGAAGTTGATGATGGACATTGTTCGAACCGGAATCGTCGAAAAGAAACGCCGCAACAGGTGGTTCGTTGCCACTGCGGGAATCGTCGTGATCGCGGCGGTGACCGTCGCAGTTGCCAGTCTCGAACCGGCGGCTCCCGCAGTCGACCGCGACACCGTGTGGATCGGCACGGTCGAACGCGGGACCTTCGATAGACAGGTTCGGGGTCACGGCAAGCTGGTCCCGAAAGACCTGCGCTGGGTTCAGGCTCAGACCGCCGGTCGCGTCGAGGTCGTCCACACCGAGCCGGGCTCTCGTGTTACTGCCGAAGACGTGATTCTCGAGCTCTCGAACCCGGAGGTCGAAAGGTCGGCGATTGACGCCAAGAACGCGTTGCTGCGAGAGAATGCCGAGCTCGAAAGCCTGCGCGTGACCCTCCTCTCCGCAGAGCTCGATCAGAAGGCGGGCGCCGCCGAGGTGGACGCCGACTGCACCCGGGCCGAGCTCCAGGTCGAGGCCAACCGTGAGCTCTCCTCCATGGGTCTGATCTCGGCTATCCAACTGCGTTCGTCAGAAGCGGTGGCGCAGGCAATGGCAACGCGGAAGGAGATCGAAGCGCAACGGTTGACCATGACTGCAGAGGCCAACCGCGCCCTCATGGCGGCCAAACGCGCACAGGTCGAGCAACAACGGGCTCTTTTCAAGCTGCGCGCGGACCAGCTCGACGATCTGGCGGTGCGCGCCGGGATCGCCGGCGTGGTCCAGGAAGTCCCGGTGGAGATTGGACAACAGGTGGCTCCCGGCACCATGCTCGCCAAGGTTGCCGAACCGACCCGCCTTCAGGCCGAGCTGAGGGTTCCCGCGACCCGCGCCCGCGACGTGCAACGTGGGCAGGCGGTCACCGTCGACACCCGCAACGGACTCGTTGATGGAACGGTGGCCCGCGTTGATCCGTCAGTTCTCGAGGGATCCGTCATGGTCGAAGTTCAACTCGATGGTGCCCTGCCCGACGGTGCGCGTCCAGACATGGCGGTCGACGGCGCGATCCAAATCGAGCGTCTGACCGACGTGCTGTTCGTCGGCCGACCGGTACAGAGCCAGGAGAACGCAACTGTCGGGCTGTACCGGCTGGAGGACGACGGCAAGCACGCGCTCCGGGTCAGCGTCGGCCTCGGGCACGCCTCGGTCGATACCATCGAGATCGTCGAAGGTCTCCGGGAGGGCGACCGCGTGATCCTCTCGGACACATCCCGCTGGGACGACTATGAACGCATCAGGCTGCGCTAGAAGAGTTTTGGGAGAAGGAGCGAAGTCATGACCGAAAACAAGCAACCACTGATCCAGATGGTCGGGATCAAAAAAGTCTTCCTCACCGACGAGGTGGAAACCCACGCCCTGTCCGACGTCCACCTCGAAATCGAAAACAACGAGTTCATCACGATCGCCGGGCCTTCGGGCGGCGGCAAGTCGACCCTGCTGTCGATCATGGGCCTTCTGGACACGCCCACCGAAGGGCAGTACCACCTCAACGGCCACCCGGCCGAGGCGCTGACCGTCAGGGAACGAGCCCAGCTCCGCAACCGTGCGATCGGTTTCATCTTCCAGAGCTTCAACCTGATCGGCGATCTCACCGTGTTCGAAAACGTGGAGCTTCCGCTGGTCTACCGCAACACCCCACCTTCGGCTCGCAAAGGAATGGTCCGGGAGGCCCTGGAACAGGTCGGCATGGAGCACCGGCTCAACCACTACCCTTCACAGCTCTCCGGCGGCCAGCAGCAACGCGTGGCGGTTGCCCGCGCGCTGGTCGGGAAACCGTTGATCCTTCTCGCGGACGAGCCCACGGGAAACCTCGATTCCCGCAGCGGCGAGCAGGTCATGGACCTCCTCGCCAACCTCCACTCCGACGGTGCAACCATCTGCATGGTGACCCACGACCCCCGCTATCTCAAATACGCGCAGCGGACGATCCACCTCTTCGATGGTCAGGTGGTCGATGAGACGAATCCGGCGTTACAGGAAGCTACGATCTGAACCTGCGAGGAAGGGGCACTACGATGGTGGATCTCGTGCACGACCTTCGATTCGGCGTCCGAATGCTTCTCCGACATCCGACAGTTACCGTCATTTCGCTGCTTACCCTCGCTCTCGGCATCGGAGCGAGCACAGCCGTGTTCAGCGTCGTCGACTCGACATTGCTGTCGCCTCCGCCGCTCAAAGAGCCCCACCGTCTGGTGCGGCTCTTCGCAACCAAACCGGCTGCAGGCTGGAGCCGCATGACCATATCGGCCCCCAACTTCAAAGATTGGAGCGATCAGAGCTCGTCATTCGAAGCGACCGGCATCTTCGGCCGCCAGGCAGTCAACTTCATGGGCGACGAGCACCCCGAACGGTTGCTCGCGATTCGCGCGTCCTCCGATGTTTTGAGGGTTCTCCGGGTCCGACCGACAATCGGCCGAAGCTACGATTCTTCCAGCGACCGCCCCGACGCGGAGCACGTCGTCCTGCTTTCGGACGCCACCTGGCGGCAGCGCTTCGGTGGTGATCCGGCAGTGGTTGGAACAGCGGTGCGGATCGACGACGTCCCGCACGAAGTGCTCGGTGTTCTGCCTCCCGAGGTCGGCGAAGCAATGGGCCAATTCGATATCTGGACACCCTTCACCTACGGTGAGGTGGCGGAGGTTCGAGGGAACCGCCACTTCGCCGGGATCGCCAGGTTGCGTGACGGTGTTTCAGTTTCCGACGCCGATCGAGACTTGAAGGTGATCGGTGAACGCCTCGCAGAAGCCTACCCGGACTCCAACCGCGGTCATTCCGTGACTGTCATACCCTTGACCGAGGTGCTCCTCGGCGACACGGCCCGTTCGGCGCTTTTCGCCCTGTGTGCAGCAGTCGGCTTCGTGTTGCTCATCGCTTGTGTCAACATCGCCAACCTGCTGCTCGCCACCGCGGGAAGCCGCGAACGGGAGTTTGCCGTTCGCACGGCGCTTGGCGCGGGCCCCCGCCGTCTCGTTCGCCAGCTGTTGACCGAGGCGGCGCTACTAACGGCAGGCGGCGCCATCCTCGGCACCGCAGTCGCGTTCTGGAGCGTCGGTATTCTCACCGCCGGCCTCGAGGCAACCGTGGGGCGAATTGGAGAAACGATGGTCGACGCTCGAGCCCTCGGTTTCACGCTCCTGGTGCTCGGTGCGACGAGCGTGGGAATCGGCCTGCCGTTGGCTCTCCGAGCTTCGAAATCAGATTTCGCCGAGGTGATCCAGGACACCTCCCGGAGCGTGGTAGGAGGTCGACGAAATAGGATCCGCCGGGACATTCTGGCGTCCGGCCAGGTCGCTCTGGCACTGGCCCTCCTCATCAGCACGGGCTTGATGATCCGCAGCCTGATGGCGCTGAGAACCGTCGATCCCGGTTTCGACACCGCCAATCTCCTCACCATGCGAGTTTCGCTGCCCGAGGAACAATACCCGACGGACGCCGAGCGAAGCTCGTTCTTCGAACGCGCGGTCGACGAGATCGGATCTCTTCCACGCGTGCGGGCCGCATCGGCGACATCCATGTTTCCCCTCCTGGGGAGCAACAGCAATTCGAGCATGAGCATCGAAGAGCACCCTATTTCTGACCCTGCGGACAAGGTCTTTGTCGGTAATGAGGCGATCATCCCCGGGTACCTCGAAACGATCGGCATCCCGGTTCTTGAAGGTCGTGAGTTCACCGCCCTCGACCGCGCTGATTCGCCACCTGTCATCATCATCAACCACGAGATGGCCAGTCACTTCTGGCCGAGCGAGAGCGCCATCGGCAAGCGGGTGAAGTTCGGGCCGCCGGACTCCGAAAACCCCTGGATGGAGGTTGTCGGCGTGATGGGCGACCATCGCCAAACATCGCTCGACGTTGGGCCGCGGTTCGAAACGCTCTACCCACAGGCCCAGTTCCCCGGACCCGCGATGACCTTTGTTGTGAAAACCGAAGCCGCCCCGGGGTCGATGACAGCGGATGTCCAGGCGGCGATCTGGAGGATCGGACCGGAGCTCGCGGTGTCCGAGGTCGCGACAATGGAGGAGATCCTCGATCGCAACACGCGGTCCGTGGACGATCTGGCGACACTTCTCGCCGGTTTCGGCGTCATCGCGATGGTTCTTGCCTTAGGAGGGCTCTATGGCGTGACGTCTTTCTCGGTCAGTCGAAGGACCCGTGAGATTGGCGTGCGGATGGCCCTCGGTGCCGAAAAGCGGACTATCCTCGTAGCCGTCCTGTGCAGGAGTACTGGGCTGGTCGTGGTCGGAGTCCTCGCGGGAGGTCTCATCGCGTGGCTCTTGAGCCGCTGGCTCCAGGGTATGCTCTTCGAGGTCGCATCGTTCGATCCTGCTGCATACGCCGTGGTGGCCGCGGGAATGTTGGCGGTCGGGACTCTGGCAGGCCTGTTGCCCGCGATCCGGGCCGCCAGGATCGATCCGGTCGTTGCTCTTCGTTGCGAGTAAGGTACTGGGGTATCCTGAGATCGCCATGACTTTGCAGAGAGAGTCTCCACGCATCCTGATAGCCGATGATCAAGCCGATGTGTTGGAGTCGTTGCGCCTGCTGCTCAA
>Ga0315534_1001755_pt1 | contig 14926 bp, 17 predicted proteins | sample SalMarSW160240MG_FD_203094 | JGI IMG/M metagenome (GOLD analysis project Ga0315534, IMG submission 203094) | Salt marsh sediment microbial communities from the Plum Island Ecosystem LTER, Massachusetts, United States - Salt Marsh Sediment SW1602-40 ... | reverse complement strand
GATCTCCTTGAAGATCTCGACCTGGGCGAGCGCGTTTTGCCCGGTGGTCGCATCGAGCACCAGGACCACCTCGTGCGGCGCGGTGTCATCGATCTTCTTCAACACCCGCACGATCTTGGCGAGCTCGGCCATGAGATCGGACTTGTTCTGCAATCGCCCGGCGGTATCGATCAGGAGCGCGTCAACTCCTTCGGCGCGGGCGCGCTCCAGCGCCTCGAAGGCGACACCCGCCGGATCGGCGCCCACCTCTTTGGCCACCACCTCGGCGCCGACCCGTTCGCCCCAGACTTTGAGCTGGTCAATCGCCGCGGCGCGGAACGTATCGGCCGCCGCCAACATGACCTTCAGGCCTCGACCCTTATATTGATGAGCCATCTTGGCCGCCGTGGTGGTCTTGCCGGTTCCGTTCACGCCGACCACGAGGATCACGCGCGGTTTCGGGCCGTGGGACAGATCGCTTTCTTGCGCCAAGGGCGCAAGCACGCTCGCGATCTCGGCGGCGACAACCTCACGCACGGCCTCGGGCGTCAGCCCCTTGTCGTAGCGGCCCTTTGCCAGGCGCTCGCGAATGCGCCCCGCCATGGCCACCCCAAGATCGGCCTTGATCAAGACCTCCTCGATGCGGTCGAGCGTCTCCTCGTCGAGCTTGCGCTTGGTGAGCGCGCCGGCGAGATTGTCGGAGAGGGAACCGGTCGTGCGCGAGAGCCCTTGGCGAAGCTGGTCGAACCAGCTCCGTTTCGGCTCGGGCTGAGCCGCAGTCTCATCACCGCTCATGATCGCACCGCGATCAGCGCTGCGCCATTATCGCCGGCAACCACCGCTTCAAGCAGCGTGCCCGCCCCCTCCCCGGTTTCGATGCACACCGGGGTGAAGTCCGCCGAACGTCCGGTCAGCTCGTTCTCCATCAGCACGCTAATGCGGCGCCCCTTGGCGGCTTCGAGATGGGCTTTCAGCGCCGCGACGCCCTTGTCGCGCAACGCACGCGCGCGTCCGGCGACGACGGTGCCATGAAGCTGAGGCATGCGCGCGGCCGGCGTTCCCTCGCGCGCCGAATAGGGGAAAACATGCAGGAAGGTCAGCCCGCAATCGTCAACCAGGCTGAGTGAGTTGGAAAACATGGAGTCCGTCTCGGTGGGGAATCCGGCGATGAGATCGGCGCCGAACACTATGTCGGGACGAAGGCGGCGCACCGCGTCGCAGAAACGGACCGAGTCGGCGCGGGAATGCCGCCGCTTCATGCGCTTCAGCGTGAGATCGTCGCCCGCTTGCAGCGACAGATGCAGATGCGGCATCAGGCGTTCTTCTTCTGCGATTGCCGCAAGCAAGGCCGCGTCGGCTTCGACCGAGTCGATCGAGGAAAGCCTGAGCCGCGGAAGCTCGGGCACGAGCTTGAGCACGGCGCGCACAAGCTTGCCGAGTGTCATGTCGCCGGGGAGGTCCTTGCCGTAAGCGGTGATGTCGACGCCGGTGAGCACGATCTCGGCATATCCTTGTTCGGCGAGGCGCCTCACTTGCGTCACCACTTCGCCCGCAGGCACAGAGCGCGAGGGGCCCCGTCCGAAGGGAATGACGCAGAAGGTGCAGCGATGATCGCAGCCGTTCTGAACTTGCACATAAGCGCGGGCGCGGCCGCCGAAGCCCTCGATCAAATGGGAGGCCGTCTCCCGCACCGACATGATGTCGTTGACCACGACGCGTTCGCTCCCTTCGAGACCGAAACGCGCGAATGTCTTGGCGTCGAGCTTTTCCTGATTGCCGATCACGTGATCGACCTCGTCCATGGCGGCGAAGCGCCCCGGATCGATTTGCGCGGCGCAGCCGGTCACGACGATCTTGGCGCCGGGCCGCTCGCGGCGGGCTTTGCGGATCGCTTGCCGTGCCTGACGCACGGCTTCGGCCGTCACCGCGCAGGTGTTGACGATCACCGCCTCTGAGAGCCCGGCAGTGCCGGCATGAGCGCGCATGACCTCGGACTCATAGGCGTTGAGCCTGCACCCGAACGTGATGATATCGATATCAGGCATTGGCGGCTTCTAACATGAAACGGCACTCAAGTCAGACCCCGAGGGCTGGACTCGCCTTGCGCCTTAACGTCTCACACGCGCTCCGCCCGAAGCAGCGCGGCGGGCAGCGTGCCCTCATAGTCGAGGGCGTAAGGACCGGTCATCTGGATATGACCGTCCTCCTCACGCCATTCGATCAAAAGATCGCCGCCCGGCAGGCTGACCGTCACTTTGCGGCCGGCACGCTCTGCCCGCGCTGCCGCGACGCCGGCAGCACAGGCCGCCGTACCGCAGGCCCGCGTTAATCCGGCGCCGCGCTCCCAGGTGCGCAGCTTCAAGTGCGTAGGATCGCGCACTTCGACAAGGGAAATGTTAGCGCGTTCGGGAAAGAGCGGATGATGTTCGAGCGTGGGCCCAAGCCGGGCGAGGTCGTGTGCCTCGACGTCGTCGACGAAAAACAGACAATGCGGATTGCCGACATTGACCATCGACGCCGGCCCGAGCGTCTCGTCCCCGATCGCGTCCATCGCGACGCACCGTGTATCGTCGACCGGCTCGGCCAGCGGGATCTCGTTCCAGGCCAAGCGGGGCGCCCCCATGTCGATGGTCACGCTGCCATCGGTGTTGGCCGAGGCGCCGATCACGCCGCTTTCGGTCTCGATGGTGATATTCGGCGTTTCCCGCTCATCGGCGATCAGCGCCGCCACGCAGCGTGCCGCATTGCCGCAATTGCCGACTTCTCCGCCATCGGCGTTCCAAACGCGCATGAACACATCCGCCTTGCGCGAGCGCTCGAGCGCAATGATCTGGTCGCAGCCAATGCCGTCTTTGCGGTTCGCGATGGCCTTGAGAGCGTCGGTCGAAAGCGGGAGCGCACGCGCACGCGCATCGAGCACGACAAAATCGTTGCCGAGCCCGTTCATCTTGCGGAACTGTATCGCCTGAGCCTGCATATCTGCCGCTATATAGGACGCGTTGCCCCGCTTCTGCCAGCGTCACGCGGCGTTTGCGTGAACAACAAGAAGGCGATCAGCGCGAGAGCGGCGAAAGCGCCCCCGGCGAGGAAGGTGGCCTTGGCCCCGATCCCGTCCCACAACAGGCCGGCCAGCACGCTCGCGGCAAGGCTCGCAAGCCCCGAGATCAGCCCGAACAGCCCGAAGGCCGTGCCGCGCAGGCGCTCAGGCGCCGCCGCCGCGATCAAGGCGGCAAGCACGCCCTGAGTGAGGCCCATATGCAGGCCCCATAGGCCGATACCGATGAACACGGAAGGAAGCGATGGGGCGTAGGCCAGGACCAGATCGGCGGCGATCAGCACGACGAGGCCAAGAAGAAGCAGCACCCGGCCGTCAATCCTGTCTTGAAGCCTCCCGGCCGGATAGGCGCTTGCGGCAAAGACGACGCTCATCACCGCGACGACCGCCGGGGTCCAGGCGAGGGCCAGCCCCGCGTCGTTCGCGCGGATGACGAGGAACGCTTCGCTGAATCGCGCCAAGGCAAAAATTGCGCCGGCGAAAGCGACAAACCAATAGGCACGGCCAAGCGCGCTGATCTCGCTTGCCTTCAACGGCGCACGCGTCTTCTTCCGCGCGCGCCGGGGCTCCTTCACGCCGAAGACAAGGACGGCGACGGCCAGCACCGCGGGGATCACCGCGAACCACAACACAGTGCGAATGTTGTCGTTGAAGAGATACATCAAGCCGATCGCCGCGGCCGGCCCCAGGACAGCGCCAACCGTGTCGAGCGACTGGCGCAAGCCAAAGGCTGCGCCCCGGATACCGGGAGGCGTCACGTCGGCGACCAGCGCATCGCGCGGCGCGCCGCGAAGCCCTTTACCGATCCGATCGAGGAAACGCGCCACCAGCACGAGCCCAATGGAATTGGCGAGCGGGAAGAGCGGCTTGGTGGCTGCGGCGAGGCCATAGCCCATCACGGCCAGAGCCTTGCGCCGGCCCAGCACGTCAGACAGCCAGCCGGAAAAGACGCGCGAAATGTGCGCCGTCGCTTCGGCGATTCCTTCGATGGTGCCGAGCGCGGTCGCGCTGGCGCCGAGCGTAACGACGAGAAAAACCGGGAGCAGCCCGTGGATCAGCTCAGAAGACGTGTCCATGAGCAGAGAGGTGAAGCCGAGCGCCCACACCGCGCGCGGTAGGCTCCGCCGATCAGGCAGTTTTGCTTTCACAGATCGTGCTCGCTCTCAGACGTTCCTTCGCCTCTGTGATATAGGGACGGCGGGCCCACCGCACCGATCAACGCAACACCGCACCGATATGACGTCCGTTCCCCATGACCCCGTCAACGCGCTCGTTCCCCATACTTTGACCGAGCCGCTTGCTGGAAACAGCCACGGTCCGCTCGCCGGGCTCACGTTTATGGTGAAGGACCTGTTTGCCATCGCCGGCCGGAAGGCCGGCAACGGCAATCCGAATTTTTACGAGCATGCCGCTCCGGCGTCGGAGACCGCGCCAGTCATCCTGCGTCTGCTTGAGGCGGGAGCTTCGTGCACCGGCATCACCATCTGCGATGAGTTCTTCTACAGCGTGCTCGGCTGGAACGCTCATTACGAACAGCCGGTCAACTCGCGCGCGCCTAAGCACGTCACCGGAGGGTCGTCGTGCGGCGCCGCCGCCGCGGTTGCAGGCGCGCTTTGCGACTTCGCGCTCGGCAGCGACACCGGCGGCTCGATCCGCGTGCCTGCGTCTTTCTGCGGGCTGTACGGTCTCAGGCCAAGCTTCGGCCGCATCGCGATGGACGGTGCCACAGCGATGGCGCCAAGTTACGACACGATCGGCTTCCTCACACGCGAGGCCGAGTTGTTCCGCAAAGTTGGGCGGGTGCTGCTCGAAGGAGAACGCATCGAGGCCAAGACGAAGCGTTTGATCCTCGCTCAAGACCTGTTCAACCATGCCGAAGCGAGCGCCGATCAGGCGCTGTGGCGCGTTCTCGAAAATCTGAGTTCAGAGCTGCCGCCACTTGAGCAGGAAGACGTGGCGGGCGAAGCGCTTGACGGTTGGCGCAATGCGTTTCGCATCATCCAAGGCTTCGAGATTCAATCGACGCTGCTTCCCTTCATCCAGTCTCACAATGCCAATCTCGGGCCCGGCATCAAGGAACGCTTCGCGGCAGCGGCGGAAATCACCTCTGCCGAGGCCCAAGCTGCCCGCGCTTTACGCAGTGAGATCGCCGAGCGCCTCAACGCCTTGGCCAAGCCCGGGACCCTGATCGTGCTGCCGACCACGCCGACCCTGCCGCCCGAGCGCGGCATCCCCGATGGCGCCTCTTTCGCCGAGTTCCGTACCGAGACTCTCGGCTATACCTGCCTGGCCGGTCATTCCGGTTTGCCGCAGATTTCGCTGCCCGCTACGGAAGCGGCCGGCTGCCCGATCGGGCTGTCGTTCATCGGCTGGAAGGGGGGCGATGAGGCGCTGCTCGACCTCGCCGTTCGGCTCGCCCCTCATTTCGGGTCTGGCGCTTGACTCAAGCCCCCGTCTCGCCGACATTCCCCGCGAAATTCAAGGCCGCTCCGTAACACGAGCCGCCGCCCTGCACATGAACCAGATTTCGGGAGGCAGGGGGGTCAACACCCGACAGCGCGATGCGCCCTCGGGTGCCTTTTGGCTTTGCGCGGCCGGTCTTTTGAGCTTTTGCGTGCTTGGAGCATGACAGACTGATGTTCGAGACCTTATCGGAACGCCTGAGCGGCATTCTCGACAAGCTCACCCGCAAAGGGGCGCTGACCGAAGCCGACGTGGCCGAGGCTATGCGCGAGGTGCGCCGCGCCTTGCTCGAAGCCGATGTCGCACTCGATGTGGTCCGCGACTTCACCGAGGCGGTGAAAGCAAAAGCCGTCGGCCAAGACGTGGTTCGCTCGGTGACCCCGGGCCAGATGGTCATCAAGATCGTCAATGACGAGCTGGTGCGCGTGCTTGGGTCCGACGCGCAAGGGATCGATCTCGCCGCCACGCCTCCCGTGGTGATGATGCTGGTCGGCCTGCAAGGCTCGGGCAAGACGACCACCACCGCCAAGCTCGCTAAGCGACTCACATCCCGCGACAAGCAAAAAGTGCTGATGGCGTCGCTCGATACCAGGCGCCCGGCGGCGCAAGAGCAGCTCCGCGTGCTTGGTGAGCAGACCGAGATTGCGACGCTGCCGATCGTCGCCGGCGAAGATCCGAAGACAATCACCAAACGCGCGGTCGAGACTGCGAAGCGCGGCGGCTTCGACGTGCTCCTGCTCGACACCGCGGGCCGCACGCATATCGACGAAGAGCTGATGGCCGAGACCGCCGCGATCGAAAAGATTGCGCATCCGCACGAGACGCTGCTCGTTGCCGACGCCTTGACCGGCCAAGACGCCGTCAATCTGGCCAAGAATTTCGGCGACCGGATCGCGCTGACCGGCATCGTGCTCACCCGCGTCGATGGCGACGGACGGGGCGGCGCTGCCCTTTCCATGCGCGCCGTCACCGGCAAGCCGATCAAGTTGATCGGCGTCGGCGAGAAGCTCGACGCGCTTGAAGATTTTCACCCTGAGCGCATCGCCGGCCGCATTCTCGGCATGGGCGACGTGGTCGGTCTGGTCGAGAAAGCAGTTGAGACGGTCGAACTCGACAAGGCCGAGGCGATTGCGCGGAAGGTCAAGAAGGGCGCCTTCGATCTCAACGACCTCTCCGAGCAATTGAACCAGATGAAGAAGCTCGGCGGCATGGGCGGCGTGCTCGCCATGCTGCCCGGAATCGGCAAGGTCAAGAAACAGCTCGACGCCGCCAATCTCGACGACAGCATCCTGAATCGCCAGCAGGCCATGATCGGCTCGATGACCAAGGCTGAGCGCAAGAACCCCAAACTGCTCAATGCCTCGCGCAAGAAGCGCGTCGCCGCAGGCTCGGGCACGAGCGTTCAGGAGATCAACCGGCTGGTGAAGATGCACCGGCAGATGGCCGATATGATGAAGACCATGGGCAAGAAGCGCGGCATGCTCGGCTCGCTGTTCGGCGGCGGCCCGCCGCCCGACATGCCGGCCGAGCTGCCGCAAGGCGCAGGGCCGCTGCCCGGAAACCTGCCGCCCTTCCCTGGACTTCCGGGTCTCCCCGGCGGTCTTCCCAAAGGACTTCCAGGACTTCCCGGATCGAAAAAGCGATGAGATCGATTTTTGACGTAGGAGAATGAAGCAATGTCTTTGAAGATTAGATTGGCACGGGCCGGCGCGAAGAAGCGTCCCTTTTACCGTATCGTCGTCGCCGACTCGCGCAGCCCGCGCGACGGACGCTATATCGAGAGGATCGGCACCTTCGATCCGCTTCTGCCGAAGGACTCCGCCGAGCGGGTGAAGTTCGCCGACGAGCGGCTCAAGCATTGGCTCGGCGTCGGCGCCCAGCCGACCGACCGGGTGCTCCGCTTCCTCGATGCGGCCGGCATCAGGAAACGCCCGCCGCGCAACAACCCGGAAAAGGCCAAGCCCGGCAAGAAGCGGCTCGAACGCGAGGAAGCCAAGCGGGCAGCCGAGGAGGAGAAGGCCAAGGCCGCCGCCGAGGCTGCCGCGGCGCCGCCTCCCGAACCCGAGGCTGCCCCCGAGCCTGAGGCTGAGGCCACGGCCGCGATCGAGGCTCCGGCAGAGCAGGCTTCTGCCGAGGCCGAGGCCACCCCGGCGCCCGAGGCTGAGGCCGCGCCTGAAGCTCAGGAAGAGCAGCCGGCTGCCGAGCAAGCGGCAGACGAGCCGGCCTCCGGCGAGAAGCCTGAAGGCGAGAAGCCTTCCGAGTGACCTTGAGCGCGTCGCGCAACCAGGTGCTTCTCGGCGAGATTGGCGCCGCGCAAGGGCTCAAAGGCGAGGTTCGCCTCCGGTCCTACACTGCGGAGCCCGCGGCGATCGGCCGTTACGGCGCGCTCTATGACGAGCACGGCCGCGCCATCGAGATCGAGAGCCTCCGCGTGACGCCGAAGGCGCTGATTGCCCGCATCAAGGGCGTCACCACGCGCGAAGCGGCCGAGGCGTTGAACCGGACCAAGCTCTATGTCGATCGTGCACGTCTGCCTGCGCGCGAAGAAGAGGAATGGTACCACGCCGATCTGGTCGGGCTTGAGGCTGTCGATCGCGGCGGCGAAAGAATCGGTGTCGTGGTCGCCGTGCATAATTTCGGCGCAGGCGACCTGATCGAGGTGAAACCGGACAAGGGCGGCGCCACCGTGCTCGTTCCCTTCACCCGCGACGCCGTGCCCGAGGTCGATGTCGAAGGCGGCAGGCTCGTGCTTGCGCCGCCCGAGGGCCTGTTGGAATGACTTGGCGCGCCACCGTGCTCACGATCTTGCCTGAGATGTTTCCAGGCGCGCTGGGGATGAGCTTGGCCGGCAAGGCGCTCGCCGAAAACAAATGGGCCCTCGACATCATCGATATCCGCGCGTTCGCCACCGATACGCATCGCTCGGTCGACGACACGCCGGCCGGAGGCGGCGCCGGCATGGTGATGCGCGCCGACATCGCCGCCGCCGCCATCGATGCCGCGCGGAAGAACGCTCCGCCCGGCACACGAACGCTCTACCTCTCCCCGCGCGGCACGCCTTTGACTGAGACCGAAGTGCGATCGATCGCCAAAAGCCCGGGCGCGATCCTGCTGTGCGGGCGGTTCGAGGGCATCGACCAGCGTGTGCTCGACGCACGCGGCATCGAAGAGGTGTCCATCGGCGACTATGTGCTGTCCGGGGGCGAGCTTGCCGCGCAGGTGTTGATCGATGCCTGCGTGCGGCTTCTGCCGGGCGTCGCCGGCAATGAGGACTCGCTCGCCGAGGAGAGTTTCGCCTCTGGCCTGCTCGAATATCCGCACTACACCAGACCGCGCGATTTCGAGGGCCGCGCCATCCCCGAGGTGCTGCTTTCCGGCGATCACAAAAGAATCGCCGAGTGGCGCCGCGAACAGGCCGAAAAACTGACCAAGGACCGGCGCCCCGATTTGTGGCAGCGCTACCTCAAGGGAAAATCTTGATCGAGGTCAGAGGCACCATCTGGCCCGACTGCTATCAAATGCACATGAGGAGGTGATGCGTATGAAACCGGTATTTGCCCTTGCGGCGGTAGTGTTGCTCGCTCTCAGTTCTGAAGCCCTGGCGCAGGAGGCCGATGTCGAGGCCGGCGCCGACTATGCCAAGCAGGTCTGCGCCGCTTGTCACGCGGTATTGCCGAACCAAGAGTTTTCGCCGTTGGCGGAGGCGCCCACCTTCCAGTCGGTCGCCGAAACCCCCGGCATGACGGCCTATGCGCTGAGTGTCTGGCTGCAAAGCTCCCACCCGACAATGCCCAACATCGTGCTTGAGCCTGACGACATGCGGAATGTCATCGCCTATATTCGCAGCCTCGATAGCGATTAGGGGTGGTGCGATGTACCGGATCCTGCGTCTGGCGCTGTGCGCGCCGCTGCTCGCGGCCGTCCCGGCGCATGCCCAGGTGGTGACCGACCACCTGCTCGGCAAATATTCGACCACCGACGACGGCTGCGGCGACGAGGCCACACAGGATTTCGAGATCAGGCGGGGCATCGTCGAGGGGCCGAACCTCATGTGCATCCTGGGCGCGACCAAGCCGCCTGAGCGCGGCACCGAGGCCTATGAGGCCAAATGCCGGCAACCGGGCGAGGTAAAGCTGGGCACGCTGAACTTTGACCTGTCCGAACAGCCTGACCGCATCAGGTTCACGCTGCCGGAGAGCGAGGATTGGATCACGCTCTACGCGTGCCGCTGAGGCCGCGCTCCCCTGAAGGGCGCCGCCAGGCGTAAATTCATCGACAAAAGGGCAGGACTGGGTTAGGAAACCGCGGCGCGCGGGCATTTTTCCGGCCCTCGCGCCTCAAGACTAAGATCAATCAAAAAGAATGGCGTTCGCCGAAAGGCTTCCGGGCCAAGGCCGGCGCCCACCGAAAGGTTTTGACCATGAATATCATCGAGCAGCTCGAAAAAGAGCAGGCTGCCGCCCTCTCCGAGAAACGCGAAATCCCCGAGTTCGGTCCCGGCGACACGCTGCGCGTGAACGTCAAGGTGGTCGAGGGCGAGCGCACGCGCGTGCAGGCCTATGAAGGCGTGTGCATCGGGCGTTCGGGTAGCGGGGTGAACGAGAACTTCACCGTCAGAAAGATTTCGTACGGTGAAGGCGTCGAGCGTGTCTTCCCGGTTCATTCGCCCTTGATCGACTCGATCGAAGTGGTGCGGAGAGGCCGGGTGCGCCGCGCCAAGCTCTATTATCTGCGCGGACGCCGCGGCAAGGCGGCCCGCATCCCCGAGCGCCAGGACGTCAGAGGAAAGAAGGCCGAAGCCGCCAAAGGCTTCAAGCGGCCGAAAGGCGAGCCCGACGATCTTAAGCTGGTCCCCGGCATTTCCGCCGATCTTGAGAAGAAGCTGAACCAGCTCGGCCTGATCAAGTTCGAGCAGATCGCCAACCTGTCGGACGACGAGATCGGCTGGCTCGATGAGCAGCTGTCGCTCAACGGCGCCATCGAGCATGACGACTGGGTGGCAAAATCGGTGGAGCTGATGGCCGAGACCACGGCCGACGAAGTGCCTGCCGAGGAGGAGGCCGAGGGCGCCGAAACGGCCGCAGCCGGTGAAGCCAAAGCCAAGGCCGAGAAGACCCCTAAGGCCGAAAAGGCGAAGGCCAAGCCCGCCAAGAAATAAGCCTCGGCAATCCATGCGACCCGGGGATTTGTAAACCGGGTGCCGAGAGTTTATCTCTGCTCTGACAAGTAAGACGCAGACCGATGTCCAAACCGCGTACCCTCTACGACAAGATCTGGGACGCCCATCTCGTGCATGAGGCGCCTGACGGCACGTGCCTGATCTATGTCGACCGGCATTTGGTGCATGAGGTGACGAGCCCGCAGGCGTTTGAGGGCCTGCGCATGGCCAAGCGCAAAGTGCGCGCGCCCGAAAAGACGCTTGCCGTGGTCGATCATAACGTGCCGACCACCGACCGCTCCTTCGGCATCGACGATCCCGAATCGGCGCTCCAGATCGAGACGCTGGCCGGCAATGCGGCAGAATTCGGCATCGAGTACTACCATGAGCGCGACCGCCGCCAAGGCATCGTGCATGTGGTCGGCCCCGAACAAGGATTCACGCTGCCCGGCACCGTCATCGTCTGCGGCGACAGCCATACCTCGACTCACGGCGCCTTCGGCGCGCTGGCCCACGGCATCGGCACCAGCGAGGTCGAGCATGTGCTCGCGACGCAGACGCTGATTCAGCATAAGGCGAAAAATATGCGGGTGCGGGTCGATGGCGCGCTGCCTGAGGGCGTCACCGCCAAGGACATTATCCTGGCGATTATCGGCGAGATCGGCACGGCCGGCGGCACCGGCCATGTCATCGAATATTGCGGCGAGGCAATTCAAGCGCTGTCGATCGAAGGGCGCATGACGATCTGCAACATGTCGATCGAAGGCGGCGCGCGAGCCGGCCTGATCGCGCCTGACGCCAAGACCTTCGACTACATCAAGGGGCGCCCGCGTGCGCCCAAGGCCGGCGCCTTCGAGCTTGCCAAGGCCGATTGGGAGCGGCTCTATTCCGACGAGGATGCGGTCTTCGACCGCGAGATCGTCCTGCACGCCGAGAAGCTTCCGCCGCTCGTCACCTGGGGCACGAGCCCCGAGCAAGTCGTGTCGGTGACGGGCCGCGTTCCCAATCCGGCCGAGATCGAGGACGAAACCAAACGGCGGGCGGCGGAGCGTTCGCTCGACTATATGGGTCTCACCGGCGGCGAGAAGATCACCGATATTGCGCTGGATCGCGTGTTCATCGGCTCATGCACCAATGGCCGTATCGAGGATTTGCGCGCCGTGGCGAAAGTGGTCGAGGGCCGCAACGTGCACGAAAACATCCGCGCTATGATCGTGCCGGGCTCGGGCCTGGTGAAGGCGCAAGCCGAGGCCGAGGGTCTCGACGCAATTTTCAAGAATTCAGGCTTCGAGTGGCGGGAGCCCGGCTGCTCCATGTGTCTTGGCATGAACCCGGACCAATTGGCGCCGCGCGAGCGCTGCGCCTCGACCTCGAACCGCAATTTCGAAGGCCGCCAAGGGCGGCTCGGGCGCACCCATCTGGTGTCGCCGCAAATGGCCGCGGCAGCGGCGATTGCCGGCCGCTTCGTCGATATCCGCGAGTTCCACTAAAAGCCGGACACGCCATCCTCCGGAACGGGGCGCGGGGGAACGCGGGGTTCCGTGAGAATGACGTGCCGGTTACGCGGGAAAGAGGGAGGGCACTCTCCCGCGCGAACTAAAGGCCGATTAGTGGTGCTTGCCGTGATGGCCGCCGCCGTTCCACTTGCCGTATTTGCCGGGCTTGCCGTGATGCCCGTAGGCATAGCGGCGGCGGTCGTGGCCCCAATATTTCGGCCCATAACCGAAATAGAAGCTGTAGCCCGGATAGGGATAATAGGCGGCGCACCAACGGTTCCATGGTCCGCATGCCGGGCGGCACCAATTGTTCCAAGCCCCGCATCCTGTTGCGGCGGCAGGGGTCGGTACGGCCGCGGCGCCCGCCGCGACCAGGCCGACAAAGCCGAGAGCGGCAAACAAGCTGTTCTTCATCATGTCGATATCCCTTCTGCTCCGCCCGGTCCGCGAGGAGCGCGGTTCGGGCCTCGGCGCGAAAAGTCGCACGAGTGGCCTGAACCGGGTCTGATCGCTACATTCATGCGCCGTTCAGTTTGAAAAGCGGGTGCGATGGGCGAAGCCATGATCGACTGGAACCCAGTGCAGGCGCCGGACCTTGCGGAGCTTCAGGCGATCGCCGATACGATCTATGCGCGATTGCCGCCGCGCTTCCGCGATCTCACCGGCGATCTTGTGATCCGGGTGGAGGATTTTGCGGACGACGAGGTGCTCGATTCATTGGGAATAGAGTCGCCGTTCGATCTGCTTGGCCTCTATTCGGGGACCGACCTGCCGCAAAAGAGCGTGACCGATGTGAGTTCCATGCCCGATATGGTGTTCCTTTACCGGCGTCCGATTCTCGATTATTGGGCGGGCCACGAAGACACGCTCGGCGCCATTCTCACGCACGTGCTGGTGCATGAGATCGGTCATCATTTCGGCCTCTCCGATGCAGATATGGAGCGGATCGAGGCCGAGGCCGTGGGCTAGAGTTTTCGCGATTTGGCGTTGACGCTGGCGCTGGCTCCTCGCAGACTGCGGGACCTCAGGGGGACGAGGCAGCAGAGGGAATAATAATGCAATTGGCTGCCCGGCTCGTGACGGGGCTTGTGCTCCTGCTACTTCTTGCTCCTGCAAGTCCGCTCAAGACGGACGCGATTGCGCTCGAGCAGGGCAAACGCGTGGCGCCCGGCCGGCTCGTGATCGCCGGCCGCAGGCTGTCTTGCGGCAAGACCGCGACACTGCTTCGCGATTTCGAAGGCTTTGCCGTCTCCTCCACTGTCATCATGCTGAACATGCAGGCGCTTAAGGATCTGCCGCGGCCGGTGCAGTGGCTGATCTACTATCACGAATGCGGACACATCCTGTACGGGCCGAGCGAAACGTCCGCCGACTGCTATGCGGTGAGACGGGCACGGCGCGAAGGCTGGCTCACCTGGACGGGTCTCGACGATATTTGCGCTGTGTTCAATATTGCCGGACACGGCCCCCTGCACTCGGACCCCGAGCGGCGCTGCGAAGAGCTGAGGCAATGTTTCGACAAGAAGCGCGGCATTACCGCCAGGGACGATCGCTGAGGCATTTGATGCAATTGCGCGAGCGTTCCCGGGGCTTTAGACTGCGATTCATCATGCGGGACGGACGGGCGAGTTTCAGGGTTTCGCTTTGGGGCGCCATGCTGATTGCGCTTTGCGCCATCGGTCCGCGCGGCGGCCACGCCATGGAGTGGTCCGGCAATGAGGGCTCGACCGTCACCGGGCCGAGCCTCGAGGAATATCTCAAGCAGGTCGGTCCCGACGGCAAGGTCATCGCTCACGGCCAACTCAAGATCGACGGCAGGCGCGTCAATTGCGGCAAGCGGCCAACCGTGCTCAACCCGAATTTCGACAGTTGGGGCGGCGCTTTCCCGGGCTTTTTGATCCTCAACACCAAGAAGATCAGCGGGCTTTCGACCCAAGTGAAGCTCTATGTCTACTCGCATGAATGCGGGCACCAGTTCCAAGGCGCCGATGAGAGCAAGGCCGATCTTTTTGCCATCAGGCGCGGCGTCAGATGGGGCTGGCTCGACGCTCAAGGGATGGAGGAGATTTGCGTCTTCATTTCGCAACTGAAGGGGGACTCGGTGCACGCGCCAGGTCCCAAGCGTTGCGACATCATGCGCGAATATTACCGCAAGTTGATCGACGGCGAGGGCCAGCGCGCGAAGGCCCCCGCCTCGGTGACGGGGGCGCAGACTCTGGGGCCCCCGCATTAGCGTTGGTAAGACCGCCTCAGAAAATCCAGGCGATCATCAGCCAGAAGACCACGAAGAAAATCAAAAAGCCGAGGATGGTGAACGGCAGCTCGCCGAAGATGGCGTCGCCGCCGGAAACGACTGCCATTACCAGAATGACAACCAGCGAGACGCCGAAGGAAACCACCGCCGCGTTCTTGAGCCCAAGCCCTTCGGAGAACGGATCGGACGCGCCGAGCCCGACCAGGTAATAGAGACCCGCGCCACCGATAACGATCAGCAGCAAAATTCCCGCCGTCGCCGCGACGAGCAGACGGAGTGCCTCGTTTCGTTCGCGCCTGTCGCCCGGGCTTGTCATCGCCTGATCCTCCTCCCCTCGCCGCTCAGTCGCGATCGTCGTTCATCTCCTGCGCCTTGGCGATCGCCTCCCTGATCACATGCGGATCGGGCATGTCGGCGATGGTAAATTCGGGCTCGTCGCCTGCGGTGGAGATCTCGATGGTTCCAACGCTGAACATGCGATTGACGAAGCTTTGGGTGACATGCACCGCGCGGACATGCCT
>Ga0315534_1001754_pt1 | contig 14931 bp, 11 predicted proteins | sample SalMarSW160240MG_FD_203094 | JGI IMG/M metagenome (GOLD analysis project Ga0315534, IMG submission 203094) | Salt marsh sediment microbial communities from the Plum Island Ecosystem LTER, Massachusetts, United States - Salt Marsh Sediment SW1602-40 ... | reverse complement strand
AGACGACCGACGCCGCCGGAGCAATCGCTGCGGCGGCGCTGTGATTGCGGCCTGGCGGAACTCAAGACGTTTCCCTTCCCTAAGGCTCATTTATTTGGTAATGTAGTATAATAATTATCGGTCATAACGCAAGTGCCAATGCCTGAGCCGGCCCCCGAAGGGCCGGCGCCAAAGGGGCAAGACGGACGCCGCAATTTCTTGTAGCGTCACCACATCGACTGGAGGAAACCCATGAGGATGAAAAGACTATCCTTGACTTTTTTGACGAGCATCGCCGTCGCCGCCATGCTCGCGGCGGCGGCTGCGCCGGCCGCGGCGGCGGACGAGGAGCTCAAGCTCGGCGTCAGCATCTCCTCCACCGGGCAGGGGGCGGCGCTCGGCATTCCGGAGCGCAACACGCTGTCGCTGTTTCCCAAGGAGATCGGCGGCGCCAAGTTGGACATCATTCAGCTCGACGACGCCGGCGATCCGACGATCGCGACCACTAACGCCCGTCGTCTCGCCACCGACGACAAGGTCGATATTCTGATCGGTTCATCGACCACCCCGCCCAGCATCGCGATGGGAAACGTCGCCAACGAGGTCGGCGTGCCGCACTTTGCTCTGGCGCCGATGCCGATCACGCCCGCCACGCAGAAATGGTCGGTGGTGATGCCGCAGCCGGTCACGCTGATGGCCAAAGTACTGTTTGAGCATATGAAGAAAAACAATGTGAAGACAGTCGGCCTGATCGGCTTTTCCGATTCCTGGGGCGATCTGTGGGTGAAGGCCTTCAAGAACATTGCCGAGTCAATGGGCTTGAAGATGGTCGCCGATGAACGCTATGCCCGCGCCGACACCTCCGTTGCGGGGCAGGCGCTCAAACTCGTCGCGGCAAAGCCCGATGCAGTTCTGGTTGCAGCGTCGGGCACGGCAGCGGCGCTGCCGCAGATCGCCCTGCGCGACCGCGGCTATCAGGGCAAGATCTACCAGACCCATGGTGCGGTGACTAAGGCCTTCATCCGCATTGCGGGGAAGGCGGCGGAAGGCACTATTCTCGCTTCCGGCCCGGTGATCGTCGCCGAACTGCAGCCCGACAGCGCCCTCACCAAGAAGCCGGGAATGGCCTATGTCCAGGCCTATGAACCGAAATACGGCAAGGACACCCGCACGCAATTCGGTGCTCATATGTGGGATGTCCTGCAGGTGCTGGAGCGGGTGATTCCGGTCGCGCTTAAAAAAGCGAAGCCGGGTACGGAGGCGTTCCGCGAGGCGATCCGCGAAACGCTGGTCGCGGAAAAGGAAATTGCAGCGAGCCAGGCGGTCTATAACTGGACGGAGAAGGATCGCTATGGCGTCGACCCGCGCGCCGCAGTGCTGCTTACTGTCAAGAACGGCGACTGGGAGCTCATCAAATAGGGGTCGGATTGCCATCCGTGCGCGGGCTTGACCCGCGCACGGATGGCCCCCCACCGGCTGAAGCGCCGACGTCAGCGAAGGAGATCGCGGCGACGCGATGCTTGCGCGGTACTTAGACGAAGGCCCATTCATTCATATTGCTTATTTGATAATCTAATATGATAATTATGGCGCATAGAGGCAGCTGCCTCTTGAAAGTGGAGGATAGAGAAGCGAGGATCAAAGCGCGAGTAGCGAAAGGCGGCGACAAAAGCGGGGCGAAGACCGCACCAACAGACTGGGAGGAGCCGATGAGGAAGATAAGACCGATAATCACGTTCATAACCAGCATCATTGCGGCGGCGACGATTGCCGCTGCGTCGGCGCCGGCGCAAGAGGTCAAGGTTGGCGTTACGATTCCCACCACCGGCCAAGGCGCGGCGTTGGGCATTCCGATCCGCAATACTCTGACCTTGTTCCCCGAGGAGATCGGCGGCCTTAAGCTAAAGGTCATCCAACTCGATGACGCCGGCGATCCGACCGCGGCGACAACAAACGCGCGCCGTCTCGTCACCGACGATCAGGTCGATGTGCTGATCGGCTCCGCGACGACGCCACCCTCCATTGCGGTCGCCAATGTCGCTTCCGAGCTCAAAGTCCCACATTTTGCCCTCGCGCCGATGCCGGTCGTGCCGGACAAGCAGAAGTGGACGTTTGTCATGCCCCAGCCGGTTACGCTGATGGCCAAGGCGCTGTTCGAGAATATGAAGAAGAACAATGTGAAGACGGTCGGCCTGATTGGCTTTTCCGATTCCTGGGGCGATCTGTGGGTGAAGGCCTTCAAGAACATCGCCGAGCCGATGGGTTTGAAGCTGGTTGCCGACGAACGCTATGCGCGAGCCGATACGTCGGTCGCTGGCCAGACGCTCAAACTGATCGCGGCGCGACCTGACGCCGTGCTAGTCGCCGGCTCCGGCACCGCCGCCGCGCTGCCGCAAATCGCGTTGCGCGACCGCGGCTATAAGGGTCTGATCTATCAGACCCATGGTGCGATCTCGAAAGACTTCATTCGAATTGCCGGGAAGGCCGCCGAAGACGGAATTTACGTATCCGGTCCGGTCATGGTCCCGGAGCGGCAGCCCGATGGCGCGCTGACCAAGGCGCCCGGCCTTGCCTATGTCAAGGCTTATGAAGACAAGTATGGCAAAGACACGCGCACACAGTTCGGCGCCCATATCTGGGACGCTCTGTTGGCCCTCCAACGCGTCGTGCCGATCGCGCTCAAGAAGGCGAAACCCGGCACACAAGAGTTCCGCGATGCGATCCGCGAGGCGCTGATCGCCGAGCGCGAAATCGCGGGAACCGTCGGCGTCTACAATTGGACGGCGACCGACCGAAATGGGCTGGATGAGCGCTCGCGTGTGCTCCTGACCGTCAAGGACGGCGACTGGGTGCCCATCAAGTAAGGCCGTGGGATCGCGCGGGCGGACTTGACCCGCGCAACCGGGCAGCCTCGCCGGTTTCCGGCAGCTCAGCATGGGCTGCCGGAATATCCATCCGGTGGAGCTTCGAGGGCGGGTGGCGTGTAAACAGTACGCTCCGCCCTCATCTTTGGAGGTCGAGCGCAGCGGCGCGTAGGGCAGGGGTCGGCAGTGGCGCCGTGATCCGGCGGAACAGCCCGGGCGCCTCGGCGCCGAACTCGTCGGCGAATAGCGCCGCAAGGCCGATTCGCGGCCAGGCGGATGCAGCCGCAGCGCCGTCTGCGTTTTCCATCCGCACCGCCGCAACCGCACCCTTCACCAACAGCGAAGCGCAAAGCGCAATCGCGGCGAGCCGCAGATAAGGTGCCGCGGCGTAGAGCCGCTCGTCCGGATCGCGCTCGCTTGCGATCAGCCATTCCGTGGCGGCGGCGAGATCATTTAGGCAGGCCGACGCAAGGTTGGCCGCAGGCGCGAGCGCACGCCGCATATCGGATGGCAAAGATGCGACGGGCGCGAGCATGGCGCGGCACTCCGCGATCAGCGCCTGCATCCCGGCGCCGCCGTCCGGCGCGACCTTGCGGGTGATGAGATCGATCGCCTGGATGCCGTTGGTGCCCTCGTAGATCGGCGGGATGCGGGCGTCGCGCCAATGCTGGGCGGCGCCGGTCTCTTCGATATAGCCCATTCCGCCGTGCACCTGGATGCCGAGAGAAGCAACCTCGACGCCGTTCTCCGTGGAGAAGCCCTTGAACACGGGCGTGAGCAGGCCCGCATAGACCTCTCCGCGGCGGCGCACGGCGTCGTCGGCAACCTGATGCGCATCGTCGATGGCTGAGGCGGTGAAATAGGCGAGCGCCCGGCCCGCCGCGGTCAGCGCCTTCATGCGGCCGATCATGCGACGCACATCCGGATGCGCGATAATGGGCGCCGGTCCCGCATAGCCGGCGGCGCGGCCTTGGCGGCGTTCCTGGGCATAGGCGAGCGCTTGCTGATAGGCGCGCTCGGCGATCGCCACGCCCTGCAGGCCGGTCGCGAGCCGCGCCCGGTTCATCATGGTGAACATGCAGTGAAGCCCGTGATGCGGCTCGCCGACGAGCCAGCCCACCGCGCCCTCTTCGTCGCCGAAGATCATCGTGCAGGTCGGGCTCGCCCTGATGCCGAGCTTATGCTCGATCCCGGCGCAGCGCAGATCGTTGCGGGAGCCGAGCCGTCCGTCGGAATGAACGAGAAACTTCGGCGCGACGAACAGCGAAATGCCCTTGGTTCCGGACGGCGCGCCCGGCAGCCGCGCCAGTACGAAATGAATGATGTTCTCGGCGAGATCGTGCTCGCCGAAGGTGATGAAGGTCTTCTGGCCGAACAGGCGATAGGTGCCGTCGCCCGCGGGCTCCGCCCGGCTTTTCAACAGGTTGAGGTCGCTGCCGGCCTGCGGCTCGGTCAGGTTCATGGTCGCCGTCCAGGCGCCGGAAATGAGCTTCGGCAGGTAGAGGTCCGCGAGCGCCGGGTCGGCATGGGCCTCGAGCGCAGGGACGGCGCATTGGGCGAGGACGGGCAGGGTCGAGAGCGCCATGCAGGCGCTTGTCAGCATTTCCATGGTGGCGGTGCCGATGGCGATCGGCAGGCCAGCTCCGCCGTGGCTCGCCGGCAGCGATACGCCGTTCCAGCCGGCCTCCGCCCAGGTCGTATAGGCTTCGCGCCAGCCGGCGGGCGTGCGCACCACGCCGTTTTCGAAGGCCGATCCGGATACGTCGCCCGCCCGGTTGATCGGTGCGATGGTCTCTTCTACCAGGACGGCCGCTTGTTCGAGGATCGCCCGCCATTCCTCGCGCGTCTCCGCCGGGATCTCGGGCGAGCTGGGTCCCGGCGCGACGGCGGAAATGTTGAATAGGATGTCGTCGACCGGGGCGCGGTAAGTCATGGCAGGCGCTCACCCTTTGAGGTAACTGCTGACGATCCTTTGATCGCTGGCGAATTGGCGCGCGGGGCCGTGCATGGTGAAGAGACCGAGTTCCATCACATAGGCGCGGTCGGCGATGCGCAGCGCCGCGCGGGCGTTCTGCTCGACCAGCAGGATCGACACGCCGCTGCTGCGCAGATCGAGCATGATGCGGAAAATCTCGGCGACGATCAGCGGAGCGAGTCCGAGGCTCGGCTCGTCGAGCATCAACAGGCGTGGGCTCGCCATCAGCGCGCGGCCGATCGCGAGCATCTGCTGTTCGCCGCCCGACAGCGTTCCGGCGAGCTGACGGCGGCGCTCCAACAGCCGCGGAAAGCGCGCGAACACCTGTTCGAGCGCGTCCCGCCGCTTCTCCGGCGGGACGCGAAAGCCGCCGAGCACGAGATTATCCTCGACGCTCATCGATCCGAATAGCTCGCGCTTTTCCGGGACCAGGCAAAGGCCGCGCTCGACCCGCTGCTCGACCTCCAGGCGGGTGATGTCGGCGCCGGCGAAACGCGTCGCGCCGCGCGACGGCAGTACGCCCATCACCGCGTTGAGGAGCGTGGACTTGCCCGCCCCGTTGGCGCCGATCACGGTGACGATCTCATTATCGGCGATGGAGAGCGTCGCCTCGCGGACGGCCTCGACCGAGCCGTAGGCGACGCTGAAACCCTCCAAGGCGAGCAACGGCGCGGTCACGGTTCGGCTCCCAGATAAGCCGCGAGCACCGCCGGATCGGCCTTGATCGCGGCGGGCGCGCCCTCGGCGATCTTGTTGCCGAAGTCGAGCACCACGATGCGATCGACCAAACCCATGACGAAGCTCATGTCGTGCTCGACCAGCAGCATGGTCATGCCTTCGGCGCGCAAATGATTAAGCAGGTCGACCAGCATGCGTTTCTCGAATTCGCGCAGGCCGGCGGCCGGCTCGTCAAGCAGGAGCAGGCGCGGATCGAGGCACAGCGCGCGAGCGATCTCGACGATGCGCTGCTGGCCGAGCGGTAGGCTGCCGGCCGGCCGGTCCACCTGGTCGGCCAAGCCGACCCGTGCAATCTGCCGCGCCGCCTCGGCGAGAAGCCGGCCTTCCTCGGCGCGTTCGAGATGGAGGACGCTGGCGAGCACTCCCGACCGGCCGCGCAGATGCGCGCCGAGCGCGACGTTCTCGAGCACGCTCATCTCCGGCATCAGCTTGACATGCTGAAAGGTGCGGGCAATGCCGCGCCGCGCAATGTCTCCTGGCCGCCGTCCCGCGATCGGTTCACCGGCGAAGCGAACGTTGCCGGACGTCGGCGTCAGAATCCCGGTGATTAGGTTGAACATCGTGCTCTTGCCGGCGCCGTTTGGGCCGATCAGTCCGACGATCGCGCGCGGCGCAATCGCCACGCTAACATCGTTGACGGCGATGATGCCGCCGAAGCGTTTGCTCAGTCCCTCGCTCTCGAGCAGCGGCGAAACATCGGCGGCGGCGGCGCGCCGCACCAGGGGCTTCGCATCGACGGGCGCGGCAATGGGCGAGGGGGCCGGAAAGAGCGCCGCGAGGTATGGCCACAATCCCTCGCGCGCAATCTGCAGGGTTGCGACCAGCACGATGCCGAACACGATCGTCTCGGCCTGCACGTCGCTCCCGAGCGCCGCCGGTAGGATGCGCTGCAACGCATCCTTCAGGATGACCACGACGCCGGCGCCGAGAAGCCCGCCCCAGACATGGCCGGCGCCGCCGAAGGTCGCCATCAGCAGATATTCGATGCCGGCGCCAAGCCCGAAGGGGGTTGGGTTCACGCTGCGCTGGAGATGCGCATAAAGCCACCCGGACAGGCCGGCGAGAAGGGCGGCGTAGACGAACACCACGAGCTTCACCCGCATCCGCTCGACGCCGAAGGATTCCGCTGCGACGCCGCCGCGCCTGAGCGCGCGGATGGCGCGTCCGATTCGGGAGGACAGGAGATTCGAGGTGCCGATCCCGGCGAGCAGAACGAAGATCCAGATCACCCAATAGGTCGCCTTGGGATCGATCAGGCTCCACGGACCGATCGAGAGCGGGGGGATGCCGCTTATGCCGTCGTTGCGGCCGAGCAGGTCGATCTTCCCGAACAGGAAATACAGGCTGATGCCCCAGGCGAGCGTGCCGAGCGGCAGATAGTGACCCGACAGCCTGACCGTGATCAGGCCGAGAAGCACGGCGGCGACGCCCGTCACCGCCAAGGCGACGGGAAGGCTCAGCCACGGCGAGAGGCCGTAGGTCGTGGTCAAGATCGCGGTGGTATAGGCGCCGAAGCCGCAGAACGCCGCCTGTCCGAACGACGTCATGCCCCCGACCCCGGTCAGCACGACGAGGCCGATCGCGACCAACGCAGCGAGCCCGATATTGTTGAGGAGCGTGATCCAGAACGGCGGCACGCCGGGAATGATCGCCAACAACGCGAGCCCGACGGCAAAAAGGGCGAGGATGAGCCGCGGACGCATCGCTCACTCGTCCTCCTCGATATGGATCGTCTGCAGCGACCGCCACAGCAGCACTGGGACGATCAGGAGAAAGACGATGACCTCCTTGAAGTTCGACGCATAAAACGAGGCGAACGCCTCCACGAGCCCGACCCCGAGCGCCGCAACCGCGGTCACGGGATAGCTCGCGAGCGCGCCGACAATGGCGGCGACGAACCCCTTAAGCCCGATCAGGAAACCGGTGTCGTAATAGACCGTGGTGACGGGCACGATCAGGATGCCGGACACGGCGCCAAGCGCCGAAGCAAGGGCGAAGGCGATCTGGCCCGCGGCCGCCGTCGGAATGCCGACGAGCCGTGCTCCGAGCCGGTTGATGGCGGTCGCGCGCAGCGCCTTGCCGTACAGCACGCGGTCGAAGAAGAGATACAGCGCCGCGATCATGATAAGCGTGACAGCGAACACCGCGATGTTCTGCCCGGAGACCGGCAGCGGCCCGAGGTCGAAGGACACGCTGGTCAGCGCCGGCGCGCGCAATCCTTCCGCGCCGAAGAACACGAGGCCGAGGCCGACCATCGACAGATGCACGCCGATCGCCGCGATGAACAGGGTCAACACCGAGGCGTCGGCCAATGGCTGAAAGGCGATGCGGTAGACATAGGGGCCCATCGGCGCGACGATCGCGAGCGTGAGCGCGAGATTGACCCAAACGGATTGGTCTGGACGCGCCAGCAACCAGGTCAGCGCCAGCACCGCCGCCGGCAGCACGATCGCACCGGCGAACTGCCGCAGGACCTTCCGGGCGGTGGTCACATGCCGGCTTCTCCACAGCTCGACGACGAATGCGGCCGCTCCGAAAACCGCCAAAAGCCAGGCTGTGCCCGGTATCGTGCCGGTCGAGAGCAGCGCAAAGGTCAACCCGCCATAGGCGACGAACTCTCCTTGGGGTATGAAAATGATTCGGGTGACCGCGAAGACGAGAACCAGGGCTATGCCCAGCAACGCGTAGATCGCGCCATTGACGAGGCCGTCTTGTACGAGGAAGAGGAAAATGACGCTGTCCATCATCGCGCCTCCCCGCGACGCCGGCGCAGCGGGCGAGGGGATCGGCCGGCAGTTTCGTGGCCGGTGCGCATTGCTGGCGTACCTCCCGGGCGCCGCTTATTCTTGGCGCCGCTTATATTTTTATGAAGTATAACTATTATACGATATAATCTCAAGCGAATGATGCGAGGGACGTATGGAAACGCCGCCGGTCGGCGGCCTCACCGAGGCAAGTAAGAATGACGAAAGATGGGGCGCGAAGGAAGACCGCAATTCAGCCTGCGCCGGGCGCGCTGGCAGGCAAAGAAGCCGCGCCATTGGCGCTTGGCCCGTTGCCCGGGTACACCGGCTACGTGCTGCGGCGCGCGCAGGTCGCGCTGTTTGAGAATTTCATCAATAGTTTCAAGCCGCTGGGGTTGCGCCCGGCACAGTTCAGCGTACTGTTGGTGGTGAACGCCAATCCCGGCCGTCGCCAGTCGGAGATCGCGGCCGCGCTCGGCATCCGGCAGGCGAATCTCGTCGGCCTGATCGACGAACTGGACCGGCGCGGCCTCACCAAGCGCAAGCGGCTGGCGGCCGACCGCCGATCGCATGCGCTGACGTTGACGGCGAAGGGCAAGGCGCTGTTGAAAACCGCGCTCGCGATGCAGGCGCGCTTCGAACAGCATCTGGTGGCTGAACTCGGTGCGAACGAGCATGCGCGGCTGATCGCGGCGCTGGTCAAGTTGTATCAGGTCATGACCAAGCTCAATTCGACCGCGCCAGACGGCCTGATCCCGGCGCGCCGCCGACCGCGCAAAACCGCCAAACCGAACGGCCGCAGCCGCGCGGCGCTTCACGCCTGAAACGAATGGCGAAGGGTGGGGCAATTGAGGGGCGATGCAACGCCCCCGCATGCGTCGGCGAGCGCGGCCCGTCAGGAGCGATCCGTGCCGGGTCGACCATAAGCGGCAGGGAAACGCCCGTTCAGGCGCGTCGAAGCGAGCGGCTTGGCATCGGGCGGTGGGCGCTCTTTATTGGGGGCGATTGCCGTGTAACGCTCTGAATCAAAACGTGTATGAAAAGCGACGATTGCCGTCGCCAAGCAACGCCGGGGCGTGATAGAAGTTTCGTTATTGGGACCAATCAAACAATTCGACCAATGGCGCGGCGGGACGGAAGAGCACAGTTGAACAAGCCGGTTCGCATCGGCGTCGTGGGCGCTGGCATCATGGGATGCAACCACGCCCGCGTCCTTTCTGAACTCCCCGGCGCTGATCTCGTCGGCGTCGCCGATCCCAATGTCGGTCAAACCGAGTTCGTCGGCCGCACGCTTGGTTGCGGCACTTTTCCCGATGTGAACAAGCTCCTCGATTACGGCGTCGACGCCGTGACCATCGCGACCCCGACGCATCTCCATCGCGACATCGCGCTTACCTGCGTCGCGCGCGGCGTGAACGTGCTGGTGGAAAAGCCGATCGCTTCCTCGGTTGAGCAGGGCTACGACCTGATCAACGCCGCCCGCCGCGCCGGCGTCATCCTCATGGTCGGTCATATCGAGCGCTTCAACCCGGCGGCGCAGACGATCAAGGACGCAATTCGCAGCGAGGACATTCTGTCGATCGCGATCACCCGGGTCGGGCCATTTCCGCCCCGCATGTCCGATGTTGGTATCGTGATCGATCTCGCCGTGCACGACATCGACCTAATCCGCTGGTTCACCGGGTCGGAAATCGTCGAGGTGCAGCCGCAACTCTCCAGCGCCCGCGCCGAACGCGAAGACATCGCGCTCTTGCAATTCCGCACCGCCTCCGGCGTGCTCGCCCATATCAACACCAACTGGCTCACGCCGTTCAAAGCGCGCACGGTGCAGGTGGCGACCAAGCGCAAATACATCGTCGGCGATTTGCTGTCCCGACAGGTCACCGAATATTTCGGGTTTCAGCCCGACGGAAGCTATTCGATGCGCCATCTCTCGGTCGGTCATGCCGAGCCGCTGCGCGCGGAGCTAGGCGCCTTCGTGCAGGCGATTCGCACCGGCAGCAAGCCGCCGGTCGACGGCCAAGAAGGCGTTGCCAGCCTGGAGATTGCCATTCGCTGCCTGGAGCATCGGTCGCCCGACACAGAGGATTTACGGGTAGCGCGGCTTGCCGCCCTCTGATATTCGGCGCCGGTCCGCAATTTTGGCATCCGAGTAGGGACTCCCGGCAGCGAATGACCCGGCACGCGCGTTTGCAACCTACGCCCATTCCCTTCATCGACCTTGCGGCGCAGCGCCGGGCGCTCGGGCCGCGCGTTGATGCCGCCGTTGCCCGCGTGATGGAGCACTGCCAGTTCATCCTTGGCCCGGAGGTGCAGTCGCTTGAAGCCGAGCTTGCGGGTTTTTGCGGCGCGCGGCATGCGGTGACCTGCGCCAGCGGGACGGATGCGCTGGCGCTGGTGCTGATGGCGAGAGGGGTTGGGCCCGGCGATGCTGTCATCTGTCCCTCATTTGCATTCTGCGCGCCGGCCGAAGTGACGGCCATGCTCGGCGCGACGCCGGTCTTCGCCGATATCGACGAATCAACGTTCAACATCGCGCCGGCGAGCGCCGCCGCCGCCGTCGCGACCGCCCGGCGCATGGGTCTCAAGCCGCAGGCGATCATCCCGGTCGACCTGTTCGGCTTGCCGGCCGACCATGACGCCATCGCTGCGGTCGCCGCCGCGGAGAATCTATTCGTACTCGACGACGCCGCTCAGGCATACGGCGCGACTTATCGCGGACGACCGCTCGGTTCGATCGCGGCGGCGACGGCGACAAGCTTTTTCCCCGCGAAGCCGCTCGGTTGCTACGGCGATGGCGGGGCCGTATTCACCGACGATGATGAGCTTGCCGATAGTCTGAAAAGCTTGCGCGTGCACGGGTACGGCAAGGACCGATATGACCATGTTCGCGTCGGCATCAACGGCAGGCTCGACACCATTCAGGCGGCCGTGCTGATCGAAAAGCTCAAGATATTCCCCGACGAGATTGTCGGGCGCGACCGCGTGGCGCGCCGGTATGCGGAGGGGTTGGCCGATGTCGTGCGGGTTCCCTCGGTTCCAACGGGATGCACCTCGGTTTGGGCGCAGTACACGATCAGGCTTCGGCCCGGCCGGCGCGACGCCTTCGCCGCGTCGCTGAAAGCGGACGGAATTCCGACCGCGGTCCATTATCCAAAACCGTTGCACCGGCAGACGGCCTACCGGCCTTTCCCCTGCGCGCCGGACGGGTTGCCCGTTGCAGAGCGCCTCTGCGAAGAAGTGATCAGCCTGCCCATGCATTCCTATCTCGACGAACCGACTCAGACCCGTATCATCGAGGCGGTGCGGCGGGCGGTCGCCATTTGAATTTTCGTGCGTCGGTGGCGCCATAAACTTTCGCGAAGCAGAAGGTGACGGCCGCATGCTCGGACGTATTCTCACGGTCGGCGGCTTCACGCTTCTTTCGCGCATCACCGGCTTCATGCGCGATATCATGCTGGCGGCAATTCTCGGCGCGGGGCCGATCGCCGATGCGTTCTTCGTCGCGCTCCGGCTGCCGAACCATTTCCGCGCCATCTTCGCCGAAGGGGCGTTCAACTCCGCCTTCGTACCGGCCTATGCGCGCATCCGCCAGCAGGATGGCGTCGGTGCAGCGCGCCTGTTCGCCGACCGCATCTTCACGCTTCTGGTCGCGGCCGAAGCGATTTTGCTGCTGCTTGCCTTGGTGTTCACGCCGGAAGTCATCCGCCTGTTGGCGCCAGGATTCGCCGACGACCAGGACCAGTTCGCCCTCGCGGTTTCGCTGACCCGTATAACCTTCCCTTATCTTTTGCTCATAAGCCTGGTGACGCTATACGGCGGCATGCTCAATGCCGTGCAGCGCTTCGCGTCGCCCGCCGCGGCGCCGATCCTGCTCAATCTGTCGATGATGGCGACGCTCGCGCTCGCCGCCTTCTTTCCCAATGCCGGGCATGCCGCCGCCTGGGGCGTGTTGATCGCAGGCTTCCTCGAGGCGCTTCTTGTGGGCGCCGACCAATCGCGGCACGACGGGCTGCCACGTTTTCGCGCGTTTGCGTACAATGAAGACGCCAAACGGTTTTTCAAAGCGCTCGGTCCGGCGACGCTCGGCTCGGCCGGTCTGCAGATCGCGCTATTCGCGGACACGATCATCGCGACCTTCCTTCCGGCCGGCGCTCTCTCTGCGCTTTATTACGCCGACCGGCTGAATCAACTCCCGATCGGCGTCATCGGCATCGCCGCAGGAACGGTCGTGCTGCCCGAGATGGCGAGCCGCATCGCGGCTGACGACGAGCGGGGCGCGCGCCATGCGCAGAGCCGCGTGATCGAACTGACGCTGCTCATGGCGATTCCGTTTGTCGTCGCCTTCCTGCTCGTGCCGGACCGGATCATGTCCGGCCTGTTCTCGCGCGGAGCATTCACCGCGGCCGACGCCAGCGCAGCCGCTGCGACGCTTGCGGCCTACACGATCGGGCTGTTGCCCTTCGTGCTGATCCGCAGCTTCACCGCGACGTTCCTTGCGCGGGGCGACACGGCGACGCCGGTCAAGGCGTTGCTCGTAGCGGTCGCGATCAACGTCGCATGCAAGATCGCGCTGATGGGGACCTATGCGCAGGTGGGCCTCGCCCTCGCGACTTCGATCGGCGCGTGGGTGAACTTCGCGCTCGTCGTTCTTTTCGCGATGCGGGCGGGACTCGTCGCCATCGATGGGCGGCTGCGGCGCTCGACCATCAAACTGGCGATCGCGGGAATAGCGTTGGCGCTGGCGCTGGCGGCGAGCCAGCGCTGGCTCGACGTGGTCTTCGGCGATATGCAGCGGCTGCGGGCGGAGGCGGAGCTTGCGACGTTGACCGTTATCGGCGGCATTGTCTACGGCGCGGCCGTCGCGGCATTGTTCGGCCGGCGATGGCTGCGCGAATTTGGCAAGCGCCCACCGGCGGCGCCGCCGGCGTTGACCGGCCCCGCGGGCGAGACCTGAGGGGACGGAATTCGTTCTGCGTCATGCAGCCTTGCGCGGCGGCCGCTCCTGCGGAACCAGCGATGCCTGCCGCACCTTGCCATCGCGCAGGAACTCGACCTCGATCATCCGCCCGATCTGCTCGCCAGTAAGAAGCCGGATCAGATCGTCGGCGCCGGTGACTGTGCAGCCGCCAATGCCGAGAATCACGTCGCCGGATCGGATGTCGGCCTGCGCTGCTGGACTCCCGGGTTCGACCGAGGAGACCATCACCGCGCTCGCCTGCGCGACGCCGGCCTGATGGCGTAGGCGACGCGGCAGCGCGGTCTGCGCCGCGGCGATGCCGATGAACGCGCGCCGCACACGGCCGTGCCGCACCAGTTCGCCGAGCACATGTTGCGCCGTGTTCGCCGCGATGGCGAAACAGATTCCCTGCGCCCCGAGAATGATCGCGGTGTTGATCCCGACCACCTCGCCATGCGAGGCGACGAGGGGACCGCCGGAATTCCCGGGGTTGAGCGCCGCGTCGGTCTGGATCAGGTCGTCGATCAACCGGCCGCTGCTGGCGCGCAGCGAGCGGCCGAGCGCAGACACCACTCCCGCCGTCACCGTCGATTCGAATCCGAGCGGATTGCCGATGGCGATCACCAGCTGGCCGCGGCGCAGTTGCTTGGAATCGCCGAGGCGAGCCGCAGGCAGGGCGACGCTTTCATTTATACGAATGAGCGCGAGATCGGTATCGGGGTCGACGCCGACAACCCGCGCGGTCAGGCTCATCCCTTCGGCGGTGGTCGCCTTGACCCGCGAACTCGATCCAACCACATGGTGGTTGGTAAGGATCAACCCATCGGGCGCGACGATTACGCCGGAGCCCGAACCGCCGGCGCGATTGTCGTGAGCAACGTCGAGACGCACGACCGCGGGGCCGATGCGGTCGACGACCCCGATCACGGCGCGGGAATAGGCATCGAGCAGTTCGCCCTCGGCCGGCTGCGCGGAGGCATCAGCGGCAAGATCGGGTGAATGTGCGCCGTCATCCGGATTACACGCAGAGGGCGAGTTATGTACGTCGACAACCATGGGGCGGCGGCGCGGAGCGGCAACTATTGTGCGGATGGAATGGACTGACATGTCGGCGTCGAATATGGGGACGGGGCGTCGGTGTGAAAAGGACGGGATTTTCCGCCGCCGATCGACTCGATCGGCATGGGCCGATTCGCTTGCCTTGGTCAGGCCCAATGCACCGGCTATTGGCGTTCGATATGCCAACGGAGTTCCCATGAGATCGTTTTCGGCGCGGCTTGCCGCCATCCTTTTTGCGCTTGCGATGGCTGGCTGCAGCGAGGGAAAGCAACAATCGGTCGCCCCGCCTCCGCCGCAGGTTACAGTCGACCATCCGACCCAACGCACGGTTATCGACTATGACGAATATGTCGGGCGCTTCGTCCCGATCGAGTCGGTTGAAGTGCGCTCGCGGGTGTCAGGCTATCTCGACAGCGTGCATTTCACCGACGGCCAGATCGTCAATCAGGGCGATCTCCTGATCACCATCGACAAGCGCCCGTTCCAGACCGCGCTCGACCAGGCCAAGGCGACGCTCACGCAAGCGCGCGCCAATCTCGCCTTTGCGGAGGGGGATCTCCGCCGGGCCCAGCAGCTCGTCCGCGACCGGACAATCACCGAGCAGACCTTCGA
>Ga0315534_1001751_pt1 | contig 14967 bp, 11 predicted proteins | sample SalMarSW160240MG_FD_203094 | JGI IMG/M metagenome (GOLD analysis project Ga0315534, IMG submission 203094) | Salt marsh sediment microbial communities from the Plum Island Ecosystem LTER, Massachusetts, United States - Salt Marsh Sediment SW1602-40 ... | reverse complement strand
CTCGATGTTGATATCGATGCAGGTGACGGCGGCCTCCAAGCCGATACTCATGCGCACGGCATTGAGACCCGCAACGCCACCGCCGATTACCACCACGTTGGCAGGCGCCACACCCGCCGTGCCCCCCAGCAGCATGCCTCTTCCGCCCTGCTCCATCTCCAGGCAATGCGCTCCCGCTTGTATCGCCATGCGGCCAGCGACCTCGCTCATGGGCGAGAGCAACGGCAGGCCTCCGTGCACGCCCGTCACGGTCTCGTAAGCGATCGCCGTCACTCCTGATTTGAGAAGTGCTTTGGTTTGGTCAGGATCAGGAGCCAAGTGCAGATAGGTGAAGATTGTCTGGCCCGAACGCAGCATTTTGCGTTCCTTGGGCTGGGGCTCTTTCACCTTCACGATCAGATCTGCCGCTTCGAAGACCTCAGCAGCCGTATCGGCAATTCGGGCACCGGCATTGCGATAGTCGTCGTCGGCGACGCCCATACGTTCAGCCGCGCCCGTCTCCACGATGACCTCATGACCGTGGGCGACGGCCTCGCGGACGCTCGCAGGTATCAACCCGACGCGGTACTCGTGGACCTTTATTTCTTTTGGCACGCCAATGCGCATTGCTTGCTCCCAAACCACGTCGCGAGCGTCGTCAGGCGCCGCATTCCATGTGGCGAATAGGTGCTTGGTGAATACCGCGAGCGCCACAGAAGCCGCGCAAATATGCGCGAAGTATCCACTTCAAGGAGCCATGCGGCCAGTGAATTGTACGAAAGGTGCGCAGCGCACTGTCGGTACGCCAGGAGATGATGCGCTGGCGTCAGATCATCACAGCGCCTTGACGATTTCTTCCGTCATCTTCTTGGCGTCGCCCAACACCATCACGGTGTTGTCGCGGTAAAAGAGCGGGTTATCGATGCCCGCATAACCCGACGCCAACGAGCGCTTGTTGAACAGGACTGTGCCCGCCTTCCACACCTGCAGCACCGGCATGCCGTAAATCGGCGAGGTCTTGTCATCCTCGGCGGCGGGGTTCGTCACATCATTTGCGCCGATGACGTAGACCACATCGGTCTGCGGGAAGGCACTGTTGATGTCCTCCAGCTCGAACACCTCGTCGTAGGGGACATTCGCTTCAGCCAACAGCACGTTCATGTGACCGGGCATACGACCAGCAACGGGGTGGATGGCGTATTTCACATCAACCCCCAGCTCCTTGAGCGCATCGCCCATCTCACGCAGCGCATGCTGGGCTTGCGCCACCGCCATGCCGTAGCCGGGCACGATAATCACCGAACTCGCATTCTGCATCACGTAGGCGGCGTCTTCCGCCGAGCCGAGCTTGACGGGCTTTTGCTCACCATCGCCGCTCGGCCCTGCAACCTCACCACCGAAGCCGCCGAGGATCACCGAGATGAAGGAGCGATTCATCCCCTTGCACATGATGTAAGAGAGGATTGCACCCGACGAGCCAACCAGAGCGCCAGTAATGATCAAGGCAATGTTCGACAGCGTGAAGCCGATGCCTGCGGCTGCCCAACCCGAATAGGAGTTGAGCATCGAGACCACCACCGGCATATCGGCGCCACCGATCGGAATGATGATCAGTATCCCAAACACCATGGCCGCAATGACGATGGCCCAGAACAGTGCGTCGTCGCCGCCCGACAGGCAGAACGTATAGATGAGCCAAACGGTGAGCGCGGCCAGCGCGAGATTGACGAGGTGGCGCAACGGCAAAATGATTGGCTTGCCCGACATGCGCCCCGACAGCTTCGCGAATGCGATCACCGAACCCGTGAACGTGATGGCACCGATCGCGACGCCGAGCGACATCTCGATTAGGCTGGCAAAGTTGACGTCGCCACGCGTTCCGATCCCGAAGGAGTCGGGTGCATAAAGCGCGGACGCCGCCACAAACACCGCCGCTAATCCTACGAGCGAGTGGAAGGCAGCAACGAGTTCGGGCATCGCGGTCATCGGAATGCGGCGCGCGGTCACCGCGCCGATAAGACCGCCGACTGCCAGGCCGCCGCCCAGCAGATACCAAGTGATGCCGAATTGCGGTGTCGCAATGGCGAGCGTCGTGCCCATCGCAATCGCCATGCCCAGCATGCCGTAAAAATTGCCGCGCCGCGACGAAGCCGGACTCGACAGGCCCCTCAATGCCAAAATGAACAGCACGCCCGAGGCGAGATAGAGTAGAGCAACAAGATTAGCCGACATGGGCATGCCCCCCGAGGGCAATCACGTGCGTTGTCACCGCTTGTCACCCTTTTTTTTGTACATGGAGAGCATGCGTTGGGTGACGAGGAAGCCACCGAAGATGTTCACCGCAGCCATCACGAGCGCCAGAAGCCCGAAGATCTTGGACGCCATGTTGCCGTCAAACGTGGTGAAGCTTTCAGTGCCGCCGTGCTCGACCGCCACCGCGAGCAACGCACCGACAACGATCACCGATGAAATTGCGTTCGTGACCGACATCAGTGGCGTATGCAGCGCCGGCGTCACGCTCCAAACGACGTAGTAGCCGACGAAGATCGCCATGGCGAAAACCATGAGCTCGTAGACAACGGGGTCGATGGTTCCGCCGATACCGCCTGCCGCCGATGCGGAAACAGCGGTCGTGAGCAGTACGATCGCAGCGAAAGCCGTTCTTGTGAGCGCAGTCTTCATGAGGCAGCTCCCTCAGATTGCATGCTCGGATGGACGAGCTTGCCATCCTTGGCAACAAGCGTGCCCTTCACGATCTCATCGTCCCAATCGATTTTCATGACCTTCTCCGTCGAATCGATCAGCGGCTGGAGGAAGGCCAAAAGGTTCTTGGCGTATAGGCTCGATGCATTGACCGGGATCTCGCCGGCCAGATTGAGCGGCCCGTTGATGCGCACGCCGTTGTGGTCGATGATCTTGCCAGGCTCGGTCAGCTCGCAGTTGCCGCCGCGCTCGGCTGCCAAGTCGACGATGATGGCGCCAGGTTTCATGCTCTCGACCATCGCCTTGGAGATGAGCTTGGGCGCCGGCCGGCCCGGAATAAGGGCGGTCGTGATGACGATGTCCTGGTTTTTGACATGCGAGGCAACAAGCTCAGCCTGCTTGGCTTGATACTCATCCGACATGGGCTTGGCATAACCGGCGGCTGTCTGAGCTTGCTTGAACTCCTCGTCCTCAACCGCGATGAACTTGGCCCCAAGGGAGGCAACCTGCTCCTTGGCGGCGGGCCGCACGTCGGTTGCCGTCACCTGCGCACCGAGCCGGCGTGCCGTGGCGATCGCCTGCAGGCCGGCAACGCCGGCACCCATGATGAAGACTTTCGCCGCGGGCACCGTTCCTGCCGCCGTCATCATCATTGGCATGGCCTGCTCAAACAGTGCTGCTGCATCGACGACAGCTTTGTATCCGGCCAGATTCGCCTGGCTGGACAACACGTCCATCGACTGCGCCCGCGTGATGCGGGGCATGAACTCCATGGAAAAAAGCGCTGCATTGGTTGCGGCAAGCGCTTCCAATCCCTGCCGGTCTCCGAAGGGGTCAAGCATAGCAGCGACCATGCCGCCGGACTTCAAGCCCTGAAGCTCATCCGGATTCGGTCGGCGCACCCGCAAGAGAATGTCAGCGTCCCGCACTGCATCCGCCGCTGTCGGCACGATCTGGGCGCCCTGGGCTTTGAGCGCGTCGTCGGAGAAGCGAGAACGCGAGCCCGCGCCCGCCTCAACCCGCACCTGGCACCCAAGTGCGGTGAGTTTCTTGACCGTCTCAGGCGAGACCGCGACACGCGGCTCGTCTGTCCCCTCAGCCGTGACAGCTATGGTGACCATGGGCGCTTCCGATTTTGCGGAAAGATTTAACCCCCAGCTGGCACCTGCGCCTATGCATGCGTCGTCAAAAGAAGAAGGCGAAGGCTCGCTGCGGTGCTCCCCGTCAGACTAAGAAGTAGGCCATTCCGAGCAAGAGCACGACAAGAAAGCCGATACCCCACTTGATGAATGACAAGAACAGAAGATAGGTGCGCTGATGCTCGACGTAGTCCATGTCTGGATGTCCGCCTTCAAGTTCGAGTGCCACGTTTACCCTCCCAGGTTTCTCGATCACCTGAGACTTCTGGTACCTCAACACCCCTGCCGTCGCAAGCCGGACGGCAGTGGGGGACGTAGACACGCTGCCGGATATTCGGCTGGCAGCCTATTGGCGCCGCCCTTGGACGATGCTCGGCAGCAAATCTTTAGAGTATTGGGTTAAGACCTTGGAACAGTTACTGATATTGAAATAACTCGCGAGAATTCTGGTTCGCAAAAAGTCCTGCCAATACGGCCATGGATACCTTTGAACTCATACAGCGCATGGGCGTCGCGCTCGCCATCGGGCTCATCATCGGAATTGAGCGGGGATGGAAACAGCGGGCAGAGGCCGAGGGCGACCGCGCCGCGGGCATGAGAACTCACGCGCTTGCCGGTTTGCTCGGCGGCGCATGGGGTGCGGTCGCGCGCAGCACTGGAGAGTGGGGAATGATCGCGCTCGGCCTTGCGTTCGCGGCTTTCGTCGCGGTGATTGTCGTCTTCCGCCTGCGCGAGATCGAACACGAGAAGACCTACGGCGCCACGACCGTCGTCGCGGCCATGATGGCATTTGCACTGGGAGCGTTGGCAGTCGTCGGCGACCAGCGCGTGGCCGTTGCGGCCGCTGTCGCTGCGACGATGCTCCTGGCGCTGAAGGTCGCGCTGCATTCCTGGTTGCGAAAGCTAACCTGGGAGGAACTGCGTGCTGGCCTGATCCTGCTCGCCATGACCGTAATCCTTCTCCCAATTCTTCCCGATCGTGACATCAGCGTTTGGTTTCCGGTCAATCCGCGCGAGATCTGGCTGCTCACAATCTTAATCGCAGCTTTGTCGTTCGCGGGCTACGTCGCCATTCGCATTGCTGGGCCCCAATTGGGAATTCTTCTGTCGGGACTCGCGGGTGGGCTTGTTTCTTCTACCGCCGTCACGCTTAACATGGCGCGGCTTTCCAAAGAGCATGGGGATCGCACGAGACTTTTTGCGGCAGCAATCATTCTTGCGAGCGCCGTCATGATGGTGCGCGCAATGTTTCTCATTGGGATTGTCAATGCCGCAGTGTTGCCTGTCATTGCCGCCCCGCTCATTCTGGCGGTCCTTGCTCAGGTCTGCATGGCCGGGGTGCTCGGCAACTGGGCCCGCAACGATGGACCAGTGGACCAACCGCTGGAGCTCAAGAACCCGTTCGATCTGTTGGTCGTTCTTGAATTCGGAGCCTTGCTCACGCTCGTCATGCTGTTGAGCAAGATGCTGGCGGCCAAGGCCGGGTCAGCGGGCGCCTATGCGCTTGCGGCCGTTTCGGGCATCGTCGACGTGGATGCGATCAGCCTTTCGCTGGCACGGCTCGCCCCTGAAGGACTTAGTGTTGAGACCGCAGGCTATGCGGTCCTGATTGCCGTCAGCGCCAACAGTTTGACGAAGGTCGTGCTGGGCTGGACCACCGGTGGCCGCTCGCTTGGTAAACTCTTGTCCCTGGCGCTCGCTGGGGCTTTCGCTGCGGGCGCCATCGGCCTCCTCGTAACACTCGGGCTCTAGGGCAGTAAAACCGGGCCGAAAACCTCTCCATCGTTGAGATTAAGGTTTGCGATTCATCCGTACCGGGATAGGATTTTGTCCAGCTAGACGAGCGGATGGGAAAGTAAGGCGTACCGTCATCAAATTGCGGAGAGCACTATGTCCAGACTACGTCTCGTCATCGCCGCAGCAGCCCTTGTCGCATTGGCCGCGTTTACCTCGTCTGCATTTGCCGGCCCGAGGGACAATGGCTACGGAGGCGCACGCGGCTACGGTGGTCCGCTCGGCGTTGGTCCCACGTTCGGTGCGAAGGATAACTACGGATACGGCACCACCCCTCAGCGTAAGAAGCGAACCTATAAGGCGAAGACGAAGCCCACGTCTCGCAGCTCCAAGAAATCCAGCACGGCCAAGGCCGCGCCTAAAGAATCCGAAAGCAAAAACGAGCACTCGACCATCTCCGGGCGCTCAAGCGAAGCCGATGGAAAAAAGACCGCGAACGCTGCGGACGATACTGAGATCCGCGACGAGACACCGGTCGCCAAGAAAGTCGGCTGCAAGAAGTACTTCGCCGCCGCCGACCAGACAATTACGGTGCCTTGCGAATAGAGTACTACTGCCGGACACCGAGTGGATGACTTGTCAGCCGCGCAGTGACCGTGCCGATACGCGTCACGGCTTTCACTCAGCGCTTTTCACGCAACGAAATGATGAAGGCGGCTAGTGCGAACCTTTCGTCTTGCGTCAGATTGTGGTTCGGCATTATCGGCGGCACTGACTTGAGCCAAGCGACAATGCCTTCCAACGTCTGGCCGTGACGGTTGGCGACAGCCCGAAAGCCCGGAACGCCCATCGGCCCCTGCTTTTCGCCCTGTCCTTCATTGAGGTGGCATTGAGCGCACAGCACTTCTGCCAACTCACGACCCTTTTTAGCTTCATTCAGCGCCGCACACGGCAATGCCGCCAACATCAGCGCCAATGAGCCCAGTATGACGCGCATCAAAGGGCGCAGCATCACGTCCACTCCTGCCGATCCGTTGTCGCTCAACATTAATCGCTTTCACCCGGCAAGGGTACGCCTGCTGCAGTGAAGGCCGCGCGCTGACGTGCGCCGACCTCCTCAAGCTTGAAGCCTTCGATCGTCTCGTTGAAGAGACGGTGCCAGTTTTGGCGCGCATTAAGATGCAGAAAGACGCCACCAAGGCCAATCGCGGCCCGGTCCATGAACACAAACTCGCGCGGCACTTTAACGGGTCCCTTCTCGCTTAGGCCCTTGTGAACGGTGAAAGCCTCGCGCCGGCCGTATTCGCCCGGTGTGGTGCCCTCGGAGATCGTCCGCTCGCGATCATCAAGCATTGGGCCGTAGATGAATTTGGCCCACACAGTGAGAATGTCGATCAACTCATTGGACAACCCCGCGAAGCCCCACGTCTCGTATGCGTGCACGACGAGATCGCGATTGTTGGTCAGAAGGCCGGTGTAGAGATCGATGACACCCTGCACGAATGGCACGTGGAACGTTCGAATACAGCCGTAGTCGAGCAGATTGATCCCGGCCGGCGCACCGTCGCGCTCAAAGACCGTGTAGTTTCCCAAGTGCGGGTCACCATGAATGACGCCGTAGTGGCTGAATGGAAACCACCATGCGCGGAACATAGCCTGAGCGATGGCGTTGCGATCAGCTAAAGGCGCCGCCTTATAGTCCAAGAGCTTGCGTCCTTCGAGCCAAGTCATCGTCAACAGACGCTTGGTCGAAAGATCGGTGACGATCTCAGGGACATTGATGCGCTCTTCGTCCGAAAAGATCGCGCCATAGAGCCGCGTGTGGCGGGCTTCCAGATCGTAGTCCAGCTCCTCGCGCAACCGTGCAGCAATCTCCTTCAAGATTTCGCTGGTCTCAATAGCCGGATTCATGCGCGCATGGATGGCAAATATCGCCTTGAGCTGTGTGAGATCTGCTTCAACGGCCGACTGCATATCGGGGTACTGCAGCTTGACGGCCAACTGCCGCCCATCAAGGCCGACCGCGCGGTGCACCTGCCCGAGGGAAGCGGATGCCGCCGCATTCGTGTCGAAGCTCTGAAAACGCTCAACCCAATCGGGACCGAGTTCGGCGGCCATGCGACGCTTCGCGAAGCCCGGCCCCATTGGCGGTGCGGCCGACTGCAGTTGCGCCAGCTCGCGGGCATATTCGGCCGGTAGCGCTTCAGGAATGGTCGAGAGCAGTTGCGCGACCTTCATGAGCGGGCCTTTGAGACCGCCCAGCGCCGCAGCCAAATCGGCCGCCATGCGGTTATGATCCTGCTCCGCTCCGAAAAGACGTCCACCGGCTAGGCGTGCGGCAACCGCGCCGACATTGGTGCCAACGCGCATGTAGCGCGCTGCCCGCGCCGAAAAGCGGTTCTCCTCGTTTCCCATTTACGTTTCTATGCTGCTCCCTCACGCCGGGATTGGTCACCGGTGATATCATAGCTCGGCGAACCAATCACAAGCGCGAGACGTCCGCACTTCCGAGCCTTTGCGCATGTGAAGTTTCGGAGACTGGTCAGGAGTGAAATGCGCGCCGATCTCATTGAATCGAATAGGCTGAGCAAGCTCACATTGAGCCCGCGCCTAGACCGCGACTTGCGTGCCGACCTCTACCACGCGGTCGGTTGGAATATGGAAGTAGGTCGTCGCGTCCTGGGCGCTTCGCGCCAATGCGATAAAGAGATGCTCTTGCCAGGCTGGCATCTCCGACTTTGGCGTCGGTCGAATATTGCGGCGCGACAAGAAGAATGAGGTCGCAGCCATATCCACTTTTAGGTCCTTGCGCCGGCACTGCTCCAATATCTTCGGCACGCTCGGCGTCTCCATGAAGCCATACCGCGCAATCACGCGACTGAAAGTGGCACTCACCTTCTCCACGCTGACGCGCTCGTAACGCGGAACGCGCGGCACGTCCTCGGTATGTATCGACAGGATGATGTTGCGCTCGTGCAGGATGCGGTTGTGCTTCAGGTTGTGCATAAGCGCGGTCGGAGCGGCTGTGGGATCGGCCGTGAAAAAGACGGCCGTACCCGACACACGCTGCGGCGGCTTAGCCTCCAGCCTGCGCAGAAGCCAATCGAGATCCGCCTCGCCCTTGCGGGTTAGCTTGGCAAGAAGGTTTGCGCCGCGCACCCACGTCGCCATGACAAGAGCGATGATGCCGGCCATCAACAGCGTAACCCAGGCACCTTCCAGTATCTTGAGAATGTTGGCCGCAAAGAACGCCTGCTCCAACAGCAGAAGCGGTACAATCACAAGTACAACCTTCCAAAGCTTCCAGCCCCACATCTTCCAAATCACGAAAAATGCAATCAGCGACTCGATTACCATCTGCGCCGTTATGGCGACACCGTATGCCGAAGCAAGGTTTCCTGAGTTCTGAAAAAGCACAACGATCAACAGGACGGCACAAAGCATCATCCAGTTGACGCGCGGCATATAGATCTGTCCGGCAATGCTTTCCGACGTGTGCAAAATGCCCAAGCGCGGCAGCAGACCTAACTGAATGGCTTGTCGCGTTACTGAAAACGCCCCCGTAATCACCGCCTGGCTTGCGACGATGGTTGCCACCGTTGCTAGGAGGACCATCGGCACCAAGGCCCAGTCGGGGTAGAGGAGATAGAAGGTGTTCTCGAGTGCTTCTGGGTACTGGAGAATGAGAGCTCCCTGCCCGAAGTAGTTCAGCACAAGAGCCGGAAGGACGAAGAAGAGCCAGGCAGTCTGAATTGGCTTGCGACCAAAGTGACCGAGATCGGCGTAGAGCGCCTCAGCACCTGTTACGGCAAGGAACACCAAGCCGAGCACCGTGAAGCCCAGGAGCCCGTGATTGAAGACGAACCGGACGCCGTACCATGGATTGATGGCCGTCAGTACCGCAGGATACTCAATGATGTGAGCGAGGCCACCCGCCGCCAGGGCGGTGAACCAGACGACTGTTACGGGACCGAAGAGCGTGGCAACCTTGGCGGTGCCGCGCGACTGGGCTGAAAACAGCCCAATCAGAATGACGACAGCAACGGGCACGACAACATCTTCGAAAGCCGGCGAGATAAGGCTGATGCCCTCCACGGCTGACACGACGGAGATGGCGGGCGTTATGATTGCATCGCCATAAAAGAACGATGCCCCCGCGATGCCTAGCCCCATGAGAACCGGCGTGCTCTTCTTGGCGACCGATTGAGCGAGCGCCATCAGCGCGAAGGTGCCACCCTCGCCTTCGTTGTCGGCGCGCAAGAGTATGAAAATGTACTTGAGCGTCACAACAAGCAGGAGCGCCCACAAGATAAGCGACAGCACGCCGAACACGACCTCGCGCCCAGCAAAGCTATCGCCCTTCGCGGCAAGAACGGCCTCGTTGAATGCATAAAGCGGACTTGTTCCGATGTCGCCGTAGACGACGCCGATACATCCAAGTACGAGGGCAAAGTATTGTTTGCGGGTCGTCGCATCGTGCGCGCCGTGTCCGGCGTGCTTTGAACCCGCATGGGCTTGTGCCACTTCGGCACCTCAACGTTGAGCTAGCTGCACCGCAGCAATTAGCGCGAGCTTCCTAACCCCAAGGCTACCTCAGGGGAACCCCTTAAATTGGCAAGCCCTCAGGCTGATTTCCTTGACAAGGCGAAAAGACACGGAGGCGGCGCCGCTTACGTGGCCGCCCCCGGCAAGGTGACGCAGATATGACAGCCTAGTTGTAGAGACGCTCTTAGTGCGTTGCGCCCATCTCCTCCAGCTCGTCGATCATGCGCTCTATAACATGCAGTCCCTTCTTCCAGAATTCCGGCTTGCTGGCGTCGAGCCCAAAAGGTGCGAGCATCTCAGAGTGATGCTTGGTGCCGCCGGCTCTTAGCATATCGAAGTACTTGGCAACAAACCCCGGATGCGCCTCTTCGTAGAGTCCATAGAGCGAGTTTACGAGGCAGTCTCCGAACGCATAGGCGTAAACGTAGAACGGCGAGTTGATGAAATGCGGCACGTATGTCCAGAACACTTCGTAGCCGGGTTCGAGCTGGATGGCCGGCCCCAGACTTTCGGCCTGCACATCTAGCCACATCTCGTTGATCTGATCCGGCGTCAGCTCGCCTTGGCGGCGCGCTTCGTGAACCTTGCGTTCAAACAAGTAGAAGGCGATCTGGCGCACGACCGTGTTGAGCATGTCCTCAACCTTGCCGGCGATGAAGGCCTTGCGCTCCTTCGGATCGTGAATCTCCTTCAAGAGCGCCTTGAACGTCAACATCTCGCCGAACACAGATGCCGTCTCCGCGAGAGTTAGCGGTGTCGGCGCCATCAGTGCCCCCTGTTTGCGCGCGAGCATCTGATGGACGCCATGGCCCAGCTCGTGGGCGAGCGTCATAACATCGCGCGGCTTGCCCAGATAATTGAGCAGTACGTAGGGGTGCACCGACGGCACCGTTGAAGCGGAAAAGGCACCCGGAGCCTTACCGGGCCGCACCGGTGCATCAATCCAGTTCTTGTCGAAGAACTCCTTGGCGATACCTGCCATCTCCGGAGCAAACCCGTCGAAGGCGTTGAGCACCAACTGCTCCGCTTCTGGCCAAGCAAAGACTCGTTCCGGTTTATCGGGCAGCGGAGCGTTGCGATCCCATTGTGCAAGCTTCTCCTTGCCGAGCCACTTTGCCTTCATCGCATAGTAGCGGTGCGACAGGCGCGGATAGCTCTCGCGCACACTTTCGACAAGCGCGTTAACAACCGGGGCCTCGACCTGGTTTGCCAAGTGGCGGCTATCGGCGACGTCCTTGAAGCCGCGCCAGCGATCGGAAATTTCCTTGTCTTTGGCGAGCGTGTTGGTGATCAACGCAAAAAGCCGGACGTTTTCTTTGAAGACGACGGCGAGCGCGTCGGACGCGGCCTTGCGTCTCTTCTCTTGTGGATCGGTCAATAAATTGAGCGTGAGCTCCAGCGTAAGCGGCTCGGGCTCCCCTTCGACGGAGAAGTGCAAGGCCGTCATCGTCTCTCCGAAGAGACGCGTCCAAGCCGCACCCGAAGTCTGATACTTGTCGTGGAACAACTCCTCCAGCTTCTGTTCGAGCTGATAGGGCTTTTCCTTGCGGACGTTGTCGATCCAAGGCTTGTAACGCGCGAGGCCTGCATCCTTCAGCGCCTCGGCCATCACCGGCTCATCGATCTGGTTGAGCTCTAGATCAAAGAAGATGATATCCGTGGAGATGACGTTGAGCTTCTCGGAGATGTCGCCGTAGAATTTTGCACGCGCAGGATCGGCTTGGTCTGCTGCGTAGTACAGCCCGGCATAGGAGCCGAGCTTACCGAACATCTCGACGAGACGCTCAAACTCCTGGATCGCTTTGCACAGCGCTGCACCATCACTGCCAAGCCCAACGAGTTTTCCTTGATAGGTTTCCTTTATGTGACGGGAGAGCGCAGCCGCCGCATCCAAATCGCGCTGAATCTCCGGGGCGTCGGGCGCTGTATAAAGGTCGGCCAAGCTCCACTCGGGCATCTGCCCGAGTACACCGGACGGCGCGCTCTGCTGGGCCTCTGCGGGCGCCCTCAACACGCCGCTGGCACGCGACTTCATCTGCATGAATGTCTCCAAATCTTGTTTAGGCAGGATCTTAACCTGCAAGCAGAGCACACCAAATTCAAGGTCACGCAGGCTCTCATACCGCAAAAGCTTGCGAGGCCCCTATGGCTCGCCCAGTCGGAAAAAGGATCAAGGTGGGTCCCGACTCAACCTCTTCTTTACCGTTCTCAGGCAATCTTTCGAAGAGTTGAGTGAGCCACCGGTGGCCGAGTGTTCGATCCTGAAGCAGTTCGGGGCGATTAGACGGCATCGGATTGTACAAGTTGAGTATCAGTACCCATGGTCAAGAGCGTACTCGTCGTCGACAGCGATCCCGTGCAGCGCCGCCTTCTCGAAGAGACAGTTGGGCGTTTGGGTTTCAACACCAAAAGCGTTTCCTCAGGGGAACAGGCGCTCCAGATCCTGGAGAGTCCGCAAGTATCGACGATTAGCCTCGTCGTGCTTGACCTAACCGGCTCCAATGCCGGCGGCATCCCGGTGCTGGACCATATGCAAGGCAAAACCGGAATTCCCCCCATTATCGTCCAAGCCGCTCGAGGCGAACTCGACACCGCAATTGATGCCATGCGTGCCGGCGCCGTTGACTTCGTCGTGAAGCCGGCTTCGCCGCAGCGGCTGGAGGTTTCGATCAAGAGTGCCCTTAAGATCAAGGCGCTCGCAGATGCAATATCGCGCATCGAGAAGAGCGCCGACGGCACACTGACCTTCGACGATCTCATCATCCGCGATGAGGCCATGGAACGGGTGGTCGTTCTCGGCAAACGAGCAGCCGCCTCCACCATACCCGTGTTGATCGAAGGTGAAGCTGGCGTCGGCAAGGGAATGATTGCTCGAGCGATCCAGGGTGAGAGCGATCGCGCCGGCAAACCCTTTGTCGTCGTCAACTGCGGTGCCATCGCTAAGACTCTTGTTGAGGCTACGCTGTTTGGACAAGAGGCGGGCAACGCCCCCACTGGCAAATTCCAGGAGGCCGAAGGGGGCACGCTGTTCCTTGATGAGATCGGTGAGTTACCGCTGTCTGCGCAGGGAAAACTCTTGCGCGCCTTGCAGGACTGGACAATCGATCCCGTCGGCTCCAATACGTCGCTGAAGGTAGACGTCCGCCTGATAGCAGCGACCAGCCGCGACATGATCCAACTTGTTCGCGAATCCAGGTTCCGCGAGGATCTCTACTATCGGCTGAACGTATTCCCCATCCTTATGCCCCGGCTTCGGGATCGGATGGACGACGTACCGGAGCTGGCGCTTCACTTCATGGCACGTTTCGCAGCCGAGGACGGCAAGCGCATCAGCGGCATCGAGACCGAAGCCATACGCCTTCTCAAAAGCTATGCGTGGCCCGGCAACGTGCGCCAGCTCGAAAACGTTGTGTTCCGCGCCGTCGTCCTCAGCGATGGTCCCGAACTCACCGTCGCTGACTTTCCCCAAATCGCGGCCCACGTCGCCGGTTTTGAAACTCGAGTACCATCGGCGCCGGCGCCCGTCAGTCACGCACCAACATTCAAGGGCCCCGCCCTGCTCGGCGCGGAAAATGTCATTCCACACACCATTGAAGTGCCGGCGGACAGCGGAAGAAGCGCGCTTGGCATTCCTGTGGTGAAAGAAGATGGCGACATTCGCTCGTTGGAAGATATCGAGGCCGACATGATCCGATTGGCGCTCGGGCGCTATCGCGGTCACATGACCGAAGTCGCCAAACGCCTGAAGATCGGCCGCTCGACCCTGTACCGGAAGATGCAGGAATATGGGCTGGAGCCCCGGGCCTGACCGCAGCACATCATCTTGATGGGGCGCCGAGTCTTGCAGCGTTCGCCCGAAAAACTCCCAACTGTTAGGCGAGGCTTCGTGAGTGCTGCGGCGTCACAACACGGTCCGCATGACCGGCTATATGCTTAAGGCGTTGGCCAGTCAGATTTAATCGGCGGTTTGTGTATCAGCAAAATCGTCGGCTTACCTGCCCTGGATTTGATCCCACGTCGGCCTTCGCAGTGGCCGGACCGGTCTCCCTGAGCTAGGGTGCACCGCGTCACAAGGAGAATGCGTAATGAAAGTTCGGTGCGTCGTCGTCCTCAGCCTCGTTTCAACAGCGATCTTTGCAGGACCCGCATTGGCACAAGATGCTGATCAGCCGCAGCAAGTCGTCACGGCCGAACCACTCGAAACGACCCCTGCCACGACGCCTGTAACCACACCCAAAACCCCATTGGGGGTCGCGATTCAAAGCAAGCTTGGCAACGAAGCGAAGGGCGACGAGTACGATCGCGCCGATCAAGAAGCCCTGAAAGCCTTCTACGAGGCTGGTGACTTTGCGCCGGTTTGGGTCGGCGATAACGGGCTTAATGCGAAGGCCAAAGCCGCAATTGCCGAAATTCGAAAGGCCGACGACTGGGGCTTGGATGCTGGTGCTTTCGCACTTCCGGACGACGCGCGCGCATCCCAGGCGAGCGCCAACCCCGAGTCGCTTGCCGACACCGAGGTGACGCTCTCTCTCGCCGTTCTCAAGTATGCGCGCCATGCCCGCGGCGGGCGCATAATGGATCCCGCCGGCACGTTGAGCTCCTATTTGGACCGGACGCCGCAACTCCTAGAGCCAAAAGTCGTCATCGAAAAAATCGCTTCAGCGGACGAGGCAGACGCTTACCTGCGCGGGCTTCACCCGCAGCACCCGCAGTTTGAAAAACTGCGCCAAGCTTACCTCTCAATGCGCGACGGAGCACGCGCCCAGGAGCGCGTAACGATCCCAGGCGGGCGCATGCTCGTACCAGGCCAATCCGATGAGAACGTCGCCATCTTGCGCAAGCGTTTGGAGGTGCCCGCGCCTCAGAA
>Ga0315534_1001749_pt1 | contig 14968 bp, 9 predicted proteins | sample SalMarSW160240MG_FD_203094 | JGI IMG/M metagenome (GOLD analysis project Ga0315534, IMG submission 203094) | Salt marsh sediment microbial communities from the Plum Island Ecosystem LTER, Massachusetts, United States - Salt Marsh Sediment SW1602-40 ... | reverse complement strand
GATTACCACGCAGGCGACCGGATGACGGTCGCCGTCACCGCGCGCAACGCCGGGAAGCTGCGCGTGTCCGTTATCAGCGATCGGCTGATTACGACGGTGACTCAGGACGCGCAGCCGGGGCTCAACCAGGTGCGCATTCCAGTTGGCCGCGATTGGGGCAACGGCGCTTATGTGGTGGCGACGCTCCTGCGTCCACTCGACGTTGCGGCCAGCCGCATGCCGGGCCGCGCCGTCGGCGTGCAATGGTTCACGATCGATCGTGAAGCCAAGACGCTCGCGGTCGATCTCCAGACGCCGCAACTCGTTCGCCCCGAAACGAGCCTGCGCGTGCCGATCAAGATCAGCGGGCTTGCCGGCGAGGAGGCGCGCATCGTCGTCGCGGCGGTCGATGTCGGCATTCTCAATCTCACCAATTACAAGGCTCCAGCGCCGGACGAGTATTTCCTGGGCCAGCGCAAGCTCTCGGCCGATATCCGCGATCTCTACGGCCATCTGATCGATGGCATGCAGGGAACGCGCGGACAGGTCCGCACTGGCGGCGACGCCGCCGCGGCCGAATTGCAGGCGAGTCCGCCGACCCAGCCGCCGGTCGCGCTCTATTCCGGGATCGTCACCGTCGGGCGCAATGGCACAGCGGAGGTCGACTTCGACATCCCCGCCTTTGCCGGCACCGTGCGGGTGATGGCGGTCGCCTGGACCAAGGATAAAGTCGGACACGCCCAGGGCGACGTGATTGTGCGCGACCCGGTGGTGCTGACCGCCACCTTGCCGCGCTTCCTGCTGACCGGCGATCGCAGCACCGTGCAGCTTGACCTCGACAATGTCGAAGGCGCGGGCGGCGATTACCACATCACCACCGAAGCGGACGGACCAATCGCGATCGCCACCGGCGCGTCGCAGACCCTGCGCCTTGCGGCGAAGCAGCGCGCCGCGCTCACGCTGCCGGTAGCGGCAAATGCGGCCGGAACGGCAAACCTCAAAGTGCGGATCGCTGGGCCCGCCAACTTCGCCCTCGAGCGCGACTATGTGCTGGCGGTGAAGCCGGCGACGCAGATTCTCGCGCGCCGAACGGTGAAACCGATCGCCAAGGGCGAGAGCCTGACGCTCGGAAACGACCTGTTCGCCGATCTCGTGCCGGGCACCGGGTCGATCGCGCTGTCGATCGGTCCCTCGACCGCACTCGACGTTGCGAGCCTTCTCAAGGCGCTCGACCGCTATCCGTTTGGTTGCTCGGAACAGATCACAAGCCGCGCGCTGCCGCTGCTCTATGTCAATGAGCTTGCGGCGGAGGCGCGGCTCGCGCTCGATGCCGGGGCTGACCAGCGCGTCCGCGAGGCGATCGAACGCCTGGTCGCGCGGCAAGGATCGAACGGCGCGTTTGGGCTGTGGTCGGTTGGCGGAGACGATGCGTGGCTCGACGCCTATGTCACCGACTTCCTGACGCGAGCGCGCGAGCACGGCTTCTCTGTCCCCGGCGGCGCGTTCAAGCTCGCGCTCGACCGGCTGCGCAACTACGTCGCCAACGCGCCGGAACCGGGCAAGGATGGCGCGCGCGACGTCCCCTATGCGCTCTATGTGCTCGCGCGCAATGGCGCGGCGCCGGTCGGCGATCTGCGTTACATCGCCGACACCAAGCTTTCCGCCGTCAAAACCCCGATCGCGAAGGCGCATATCGCGGCTGCGCTCGCGCTGTTGGGCGATCGCATCCGGGCCGAGCGGGTCTATGCCGCCGCCCTGCAGGCGCTCGCGCCGCCTCCGGCACACGAGCTTGGCCGAGCCGACTACGGCTCGACTTTACGCGACGCGGCGGCGGTGGTGACGCTCGCCGCCGAGGGGGGCGCACCGGCGCCGGTCATATCGGGAGCGTTGCAGCGGCTCGAAGCGGCGCGCAATGCGGTGGTGCGCACCTCGACCCAGGAGGATGCCTGGATGGTGCTCGCCGCCCGCGCGCTCGCCAAGGAAACGCGCCTTTCGCTCGACGTCGCCGGCGCGCGGCGGCAAGGCCCGGTCTATCGCACCGTGCGGCCGAGCGATTTGCAGGCAGGCGCGTTCCGCATCACCAATACGGGCGATGCGACGGTGCAGGCGGTCGTCTCGGTCTCTGGCGCGCCGGTCACGCCGGAACCGGCGGCCGACAAGGGCTTCAAGATCGAGCGGCTCTACTACACGCTCGACGGCCAGAAGGCCGACGCGACTAAGGCACGGCAAAACCAGCGTTTCGTCGTGGTGCTCAAAGTCACCGAACCGCGACCGCAATACGGCCGCGTCCTGGTCGCCGACTATTTGCCGGCGGGCTTCGAAATCGATAACCCGCGCCTCGTCTCCTCGGGCGCGACCGGCACGCTCAAGTGGATTACGGACGCGGCCAATCCAGTCAGTTCCGAGTTCCGCGACGACCGCTTCAGCGCGGCGTTCGCGCGTAACAAGGACTCGCCCGCGGTATTCACCGTCGCCTATGTCGTTCGCGCGGTGTCGCCCGGGCACTATGTGCTGCCGCAGGCTTACGTCGAGGATATGTACCGGCCCGATCGCTTCGGCCGCACCGGCACCGGCGCGGTCGAGGTCTCGGCCGGACGTCAGTGAGGCGCTTGCGACGACGCTAGACGGACGCAATGGCACGTGATCCAACCACTGTCGTTCCGGGATGGCCCGAAGGGCGGGACCCGGAATCCCTAGCCTCGGCCTCGGATCACGAATCCCAGGCTCGTTACGCGACGCCCCGGAGCGACCGCGGTCGTCTTCGCCTGCGAACGCTATTGGCGGTGATCGCGGCTCTACTCTTTGTGATTTGCTCCGCCGCCGCGGTGTGGATCGTTTCGCTTGGTCCTGCGCCCGTCGGGGAGGGGCTCGCTTTCTCGACCGAAGTGCTCGACCGGGACGGCAAGCTCTTGCGCGCCTACGCGACGGCGGAGGGGCGCTGGCGGCTTCCGGTGCGGCCGGAGAACGTCGATCCCCGCTTCTTGGACCTGCTTTTCGCGTATGAGGACAAGCGCTTCCTGACCCACCACGGCGTCGACCCGGCGGCGCTTGCGCGGGCGATCACGCAGTTTGCGTCCCATGGAGGCATCGTGTCCGGCGCGTCGACCCTGACTATGCAGGTCGCCCGCCTGCTCGAGCCGCGTGAACGCTCGCTCGGCGCCAAGCTCAGACAGATGGTGCGGGCGATCGAAATCGAACAGAAGCTGAGCAAGGATGAAATCTTAAAGCTTTACTTGAGCCTTGCTCCTTATGGCGGCAATATTGAAGGAATTCGTGCTGCATCGCTTGTCTATTTCGGCCACGAGCCGCGCCGCCTTACGCTGGGGGAGGCCGCCCTCCTGGTGGCTCTTCCGCAGTCGCCGGAAGCGCGGCGGCCCGACCGCTACCCCGCCGCCGCGCAGGCCGCGCGTGACCGTGTCCTCGACCGCGCCGTTGAGGCCGGAGTGGTCGAGCCGGGCGACGTCGCGCGCGCCAAAGCCGAACCGGTCCCACGCGCACGCCGGCCGATGTCGAAACATGCCCCGCACGCCGCCGATCGCGCCGTCGCCGAAGCGCCGGCGCGTCCCACCCATCGCCTCACGATCGATGCGGGTTGGCAGGCGAGGCTCGAGGAGCTCGCGCGCGACCGCGCTCGCGCAATCGGTCCCAACGTTTCCGTGGCCATCCTTGCGGTCGATCACGCGACCGGCGAGGTGCTGGCGCGGGTCGGGTCGGCCGACTTTTTCGATGAGCGGCGCGCCGGCCAAGTCGATATGACGACGGCCGTCCGCTCGCCCGGATCGACCCTGAAGCCATTCATCTACGGCCTTGGTTTCGAGGACGGGTTCATCCATCCCGAGACCTTCATCGACGACCGCCCGGTGCGCTACGGGGCGTATGCGCCCGAAAACTTCGACCTCGCCTATCAAGGCACCGTGTCGGCGCGCCGCGCATTGCAGCTCTCGCTCAACGTGCCGGCCATCCTCGTGCTCGACAAGGTCGGGCCGAACCGGCTCAGCGCGCGGCTTGCTCAGGCAGGCGTACGCCTTGTCTTGCCGACAGGCGAGCCACCCGGCCTCGCCATCGGGCTCGGCGGAACCGGCGTCACGCTTGCCGATCTCGTCCGGCTTTATGCCGGGCTCGCTCGTCTCGGCACGACCGTCGCTTTGACCGAAACTCAAGCGGCCTCCTCGGCACTGCAGCCGCGGCGGCTCATGGAGCCGGTTGCCGCCTGGCAGGTTGGGAACGTGCTATTGGGTGCCCCGCCCCCCGACAACGCAGCTGCCGGGCGCATCGCGTTCAAGACGGGCACGAGCTACGGTTTCCGCGACGCCTGGGCGATCGGCTTCGACGGCGAGCACACGATTGGCGTTTGGGTCGGCCGTCCGGATGGCGGGCCGGTTCCGGGGATTCTCGGGCGAACCACAGCCGCGCCGATCTTGTTCGATGCTTTCGCGCGGCTGGGCAAGCCGGTCGCACCGTTGCCTCCGGCGCCGAGAGGCGTCATTTTCGCCTCGAACCGCAAACTGCCGGTGCCGCTGCAACGGTTCCGGCCGAACGGCGTGCCGACCGGGGACACGACCCCGCCGCTGCGGATCCTGTTTCCGCCGAACGGCGCTCAACTCGACCTGACTAGCGGCGGGGCCGACGCGTCGGCTCCAATCGCACTGAAATTCGCCGGTGGCCAGCTTCCCATTACCGTGCTCGTCAACGGCATGCCGCGCGCAACCTTGCGCGGCCGGCAGACCGCGACGATCGCGCCGGATGGGTCAGGCTTTACGCGCCTGACGATCCTGGATGCGGCGGGCGCAACCGACAGCGTGCTTTTGCGCCTACAATAGGCCACGTTTTCCGCACCCCCTTGGGGAGTACGAAACGGATAGGCGAACCGCGGTTCCTCGCGCGAGCGCGCGACGTTATCTCTTGCCAGAGCGAATTCCGTTCGAACAGAATCGGAATTCGCGCCGGTTGTCATTGAGTGGTCGCATTTTCTGCGGCGAACCGGTTCCCACTTCGCCGGAAAATGCGCTAACGGATAGCGCCGTTCGCCTTTCCCCGATGCACGGATTTCTCTATGGTCCGCCGGTTTTCTAGCGGGACATGACAATGGCGTTGGTATCCGGTTCATCGAAACGCGGCCGCTCGGGCTTGGGCTTTGGGGCGCTGGTCGATTTTGCGACGAGATCGCATAAGCATGCCGCCGCAACCCTTTTGCTCGTAAGCCTGATCGCGTTCCTGCCGGGATTTTTCTACATCCCGCCGGTCGACCGCGACGAAGCGCGTTTCGCGCAGGCGACCAAGCAGATGATCGAGACCGGCGACTATGTCGACATCCGCTTCCAGGAGGTGAGCCGCTACAAGAAGCCGGTCGGCATCTACTGGCTGCAGGCGGCCGCGGTGAAGGCAGGCGAAGCGGCGGGCGTGCCGCGGGCGCTCACGCGCATCTGGCTTTACCGAATTCCTTCATTGTTGGGGGCGATCGCAGCGGTCCTGCTCACCTACTGGGCCGCGCTCGCCTTCGTGACGCCACGCGCCGCGCTGCTCGCCGGGTTCATGATGGCGAGTTCGATGATGCTCGGAATCGAGGCGCGGCTGGCGACGACGGACGCGGTGCTCCTCGCGACCACCACCGCCGCCATGGGCGCGCTCGGTCGCACTTATCTGGCGGCGCGCGGTGAGTACGCGGAGGAGGCCCGCTCGCTCGCCGTGCCGGCCATCTTCTGGACTGCGGTCGCGGCCGGCTTACTGATCAAGGGCCCGTTGATTCTGCTGTTCATCGCATTTGCCGTCGGAGCGCTCGCCGTGCTCGACCGCTCGGCGCGATTCTTCCTACGTCTCAGACCCTTGCCAGGCATAGCGTGGACGCTGCTTCTCGTTCTGCCCTGGTTCATCGCGATCATCGCGCGCAGCGGGACCGCCTTTTTTTCCGATTCGCTCGGGGGCGATTTCCTCGCCAAAGTCGGCGGGGCGCAGGAAATGCATTGGGGCCCGCCGGGCTATTATCTCGCTTTGTTCTGGCTGATGTTTTTTCCGGCGGCGATGCTGGCGCCGCTTGCGGTCGGCGCGGTGTGGCGATGGCGAAGAGAGCCCGGCGTGCGGTTTCTGCTCGCCTGGATCGTGCCGAGCTGGATCGTCTTTGAGCTCGCGATGACGAAGCTGCCTCACTATGTGCTGCCGCTATACCCGGCGATTGCTATTTTGATTGCCTGCGCGATCGACCGGAAGGCGCTGACGGAGACCCCCTGGTTGAAGCGGGCGACCGTTTGGTGGCTTATCATCGCAACAGCCGCAGCGATCGCGGCCGTCGCCATCAATATCGCGATCGGGCAGCGGCCGGGCTTCGCCTCCTGGCCGCTCGCGGCGGCGGGGGTGATTGTCGCGATCTTTGCGTGGTGGCTCTACGACGTCGATGGGCCGGAAACCTCGTTCCTGCGCGCGGTCGCGGCTGCGATCCTCGTCTACGCCGCTCTTTTCGGCGCAACCTTCCCGGCGATCCCTGCGCTATTTCCTTCGGCGCAGGTCGCCCGCCAGCTTTATCCGCCTCTGTGCGCCAACCCCGCCTTCGTTACGGCGGGTCATTATGAAGCGAGCCTGGTATTTCTCGTAGGTACCGACATGCGTCATGCCTCGGGCTCGGGAGCGGCTGATTTTCTCCGTGGCGGACCTTGCCGTTTCGCCCTTGTGGAGAAGGGACAGGAGCGCGCCTTCGTTGCGCGCGCCGATGCAATCGGTCTGCATTACGCGCTCGGCCCACGAATCGAGGGATACAATGTCGCGACCGGCCGTCCGCTCGAGATCACGATCTTCATGGGAACGGGGTCATGAGCTTTGCCGGCGGCGCGGTGCAGGGGGCGTCACATCGGGCGGCCGTAATCGCCGGCGACATCCTTTATAATCTCGCGCTCTGGACGGCGGCGCTTGTCGGCAGCTCTCGCACAACCGCACGACAAGCCGATTATCGAGCGCTTCTGCGCCAATATCGCTGGCAAGGCGTTGCCGCGCTAGGCTTGGTGGTCGCCTCCATGGCGCTGATCGATCCCTTCGTCGGCTCAGCCGTCGGAGCGCTTCCTTTCTGGCTGGTCTCGTTCTTCGCCGAGATCACCGATTTCGGGCGTTCGAGCTGGGTTCTCATTCCCGTCGGTGCGCTGGTCGTCATGCTGGCGGCGCTTGCTACGCCGACCCTCGATCGGCTTTCGAGCGGGGCGCTCGCCGCGCTCGCCGCGCGCGTCGGGTTCGTCTTTGTCGCAATCGGCCTTCCGGCGCTGGTCGGGAGCATCGTGAAGCGCCTGATCGGACGGGTGCGGCCGTCCGCCGAGGCGGCCTCCCTATTCGAGCCGTTTTCGTGGCGGCCCGACTATGCGAGCATGCCCTCGGGCCACGCCATCACCGCCTTCGGCGCGCTGGTAGCGATCGGACTTATGTTTCCGCGGGCGCGGCCGTATCTGTGGGTTTACGCCATAACGATTGCGGTGAGCCGCATCGTTGTTTCCGCGCATTTTCCCAGCGACGTGATTGCGGGCGCGGCGTTCGGGGCGTTTGGCGTCATTCTCGTGCGCGAATGGTTCGCCTCGCGGCGGCTAGGGTTCTTTATCGATCCGGAAGGAACCGTACATGCGTTTCCCGCTCCTTCACTCCCGCGAGCAAAGCGGGCGATCGCGGTTGCGCTGGAGCAGCTGTTTCACTCCGATGTGCGGGCGGCGATGCTCAAGTTTCCGCGCCGCGCGCAGTTACAAGCAAGCCGGGCGGTCGGGCGCGCCCATGAGTTCACGACCACGGCTTGGAATGCGTCAAGGCTTGCGCTCACCGACGCTAGGTCGTCCCACGCGCCCCAGGCGAGCGAGGGGAGCCAGCGCGAGGTTGATTGGAATGTGAGCCTCGCCAGCCTGCCGCAATTCGAAATCAAGGGGAGGCGGATCGTCCGCATGAGTGGCGTCCAAGAACCGGCGACCGACGTCGAGCAAAATCCGACGGCCGACGCGGAACGGCCCCACCTATCCGTGGTCATTCCAGTGCGCAATGAAGCGGGCAATATCGGCCCCCTGGTCGAAGAGATCGCGGCCAGCCTGTCCGAAAAAGTGCCGTTCGAAGTCATTTATGTCGATGACGGTTCGACCGACGAGACCGCTGCCGAAATCGCCCGCTTGATGGAGGAGCGGCCGTCGCTGCGTCATGTCCGGCATGCGGTCTCCTGCGGGCAGTCGGCTGCGATCCGCACCGGCGTGGCGGCGGCCCGCGCACCGTTAATTGTTACGCTCGACGGCGATGGACAGAACAACCCCGTCTTCCTGCCGGCGCTGGTCGAGCGGCTGGAGCAGAGCGACCGGATCGGGCTCGTCGCCGGCCAGCGCGTCGGCCGCAAGGCGACCGGCTTCAAGAAGCTGCAATCGCGCGTCGCCAACACGGTGCGCAGCACCGTGCTGCGCGACGGCACCCGCGATACCGGGTGCGGGCTGAAAGCGTTTCGGCGCGATGTGTTTTTGGCCTTGCCCTATTTCGACGGGCTGCACCGTTTCCTGCCGGCCTTGATGCGGCGCGAGGGTTACGAGATCGCCTATCTCGACGTGGTCGATCGGCCGCGGCACGCCGGCACGTCGAATTACGGCATGTGGGACCGGCTGTGGATCGGCATCCTCGATCTCGCCGGAGTGTGGTGGCTGGTCCGGCGCCGGGCGCACGTGCCGCAGGTGGTGGAGGTTTTGCGGAATGCTGATTGATCTGTCGCAGGCGATCGGGGACTACCTGCACGACGTGTTCGTGGCCAATCTCGATTGGTGGGTCGTGCTCGGGTTCGCGGCGCAAGGCTTGTTCACCATGCGCTTCGCCGTCCAATGGATCGCTTCGGAACGCGCCGGCCGCAGCGTCGTGCCCATGGCGTTCTGGTGGTTTTCCATCGGCGGCGGCGTGCTGCTGCTCATCTACGCGCTTTACCGCCGCGACCCCGTGTTCATCGCCGGCCAGGCGTTCGGTGTATTCATCTATTTGCGCAACGTGTATTTCGTGCTGCGCGAACGCAAAGCGGGCCGGCTGGTCGAAACGCGGCCGGCGTCATAGCGCAGCCGCGAAAGCGGCGAAGCCGCGCTCCAGATCGGCGATGAGGTCGCCGACGTCCTCAAGCCCAATATGCAGACGCACGGTCGGACCGGCCGGCGCCCAGCGGGTCGCGGTGCGGATTTTGGTGCAGTCGAAGGGGATGGCGAGGCTTTCGTAGCCACCCCACGACGCGCCGATGCCGAACAGGGTCAGCGCGTTGAGGAAAGCGTGGACTGCGGCCGTCGGAACCGGCTTGAGGACTACCGAGAACAGCCCGCTCGCGCCGGAGAAATCGCGCTTCCAAATGGCATGTCCCGGATGCGATTCGAGCGCGGGGTGGAGGACAGCGAGCACCTCCGGACGGTCCGCGAGCCAGCGGGCGACCGCGAGGCCCGACTCCTGGTGCACCGCAAGCCGCGCGCCCAAAGTCCGCAGGCCGCGCAGCGCGAGATACATGTCGTCGGGGCCGACGCATAGCCCCATGGTGAATACCGATTCCTTGAGTTCCCGCACGAGGTCGGCATTGGCCGCCACGGCGCCGATCATCACGTCGGAATGGCCGCCGATATATTTCGTGCCGGATTGGATCGCGAGATCGACGCCCCGCGCCAGCGCCGGGAAATAGAGCGGCGTCGCCCAGGTATTGTCCATCAGCACGCGGGCGCCATGGGCGTGGGCGACCTCGCTGATCGCCGGGATGTCCTGGACCTCGAACGACAGCGAGCCCGGGCTTTCGACGAAGACGGCGCGCGTGTTCGGCTGCATCAGCGCGGCGATGCCGGCCCCGACGAGCGGGTCGTAGTAGCTGACGGCAATGTCGTACCGGCTCAGGATCCGGTCACAGAAGACGCGGGTCGGCTCGTAAACGGAATCGGTCATCAGCAGGTGGTCGCCCGCGCGCAGCACCGCCAGGAGCGCGGCGGACACGGCGGCCAGGCCGGACGGAAGCAGCGCGACGCCGGCACAGGCCTCGCCTTCGAGATGGCGCAATGCGTCTTCGAGCGCTTCCGAGGTGGGCGTGCCGCGCCTGCCGTATTTGTAGCGCGAGCGGCGGGCGAGGAAATCCTCGGCGGTCGGATAGAGCAGGGTCGAGGCGTGATAGACCGGCGTGTTGACGTAACCGTGATGATCGAACGGATCGCGTCCGGCGACGGCGAGCCGCGTGCGCGGGGCAAGCTTTGACAGCGTGGCATCGCGCTCTGTCGTCCGCTTCATCGATCGATCCTCAAGGCCGTGCTCCTCCGCGCCCGAACATGCGACCGACAATCCCTTGACCCCGGAGAGGCGTTCGTTCTGATATGCGGGAGTTGGAACGCGCGACGGATGTACAGATCGCACGGCCGCCCGGTCGCGCATGAGCGAATTTGGCCGACCGACGCGTCAGGGCGGGTCTGTCGAACCTGCCCATGCACCGGACGGCGCGCAGTGTCAATGAGGGGAACATGAAACGCGTTGTCTTAGCACTCGCCATCGCGAGCGCTGTCGTTGGTTTTGCCATGCCCGCATCGGCGAGCACCCTCGACGACGTCAAGGCGCGGGGGGTGCTCAACTGCGGCGCCAATGGCCAGCTCCCCGGCTTTGGCATGCCGGATCCGCAGGGCGTGTGGACGGGGCTGGACGTCGATTTCTGCCGCGCCATTGCGGCGGCGATCTTCAACGATGCGACCAAGGTTAAGTTCGTCCCGCTGTCCGCAAAGGACCGCTTTACCGCCCTGCAGTCGGGCGATGTCGACGTGCTGGCCCGCAACACGACGTGGACACTGTCCCGAGACACCCAACTTGGCCTTAACGCGACCGGCGTCAATTACTATGACGGGCAGGGCTTTATCATTCGCAAGTCGCTCAAGGTGAATTCGGCGCTCGAACTCAACGATGCGGCGATCTGCGTGCAGCAGGGCACGACGACGGAGCTCAATCTCGCGGACTACTTCCGTACCAATAAAATGCGTCTCAAGACCGTGACCTTCGCCACCCTCGATGAGGCCCTGAAGGCGTATGAAACCGGCCGCTGCGACGCCTTCACCGCCGACGCTTCCGCCCTCTACAGCGTCCGTCTCAAGCTGGCCAAGCCCGACGACAACGTGGTGCTGCCGGAAATCATCTCCAAGGAGCCGCTGGGACCGTTTGTGCGCCAAGGCGATGACCAGTGGTTCGACATCGTGCGCTGGGTCTTGTTCGCCATGTTCAATGCTGAGGAATTGAACGTCACGACGGCGAATGTGGGCGAGCAATTGAAGTCGTCCAACCCCGAAATCAAGCGCTTGCTCGGAACCGAAGGCAATTACGGCGAACAGCTCGGCCTTACCAAGGATTGGGTGGTCCGCATTGTCAAACTGGTGGGGAACTATGGCGAGGTGTTCGACCGTAATGTCGGTCAGGGCTCCCTGCTCAAGATTGCGCGCGGCCTCAACGCGCTGTGGACCAAGGGCGGGCTTCATTACGGGCCGCCCATACGCTGAGCGGCAAGAGAGGGGCGACGAGACACCATCATGACGGAGCGCCTCGACCGGGCCCCGCCGAAGATTTCTCCGCTCTACGATCCGCGATATCGCGCCATCGCCTATCAGGTGGCGCTCTGCCTCGTGCTCGGCTTCCTGGCCTATAGCGCGATCGAAAACATGGCGAGCAACCTCGCCCGCGCCAGCATCGCGACCGGCCTCGCCTTCTGGAACCACACCGCCGGCTTCGACATCAGCCAGACGTTGATCCCCTATGCGCCTGATGTGTCGACCTATGGCCGGGCATTTTGGGTCGGCCTGCTCAACACGCTGCTGGTGACCGTTCTCGGCATCGTGTTCTCGACGATCCTCGGCTTCTTTATCGGCATCGCGCGGCTGTCTTCCAATGTCCTCATCGCCCGGCTTGCCGCCGCCTATGTCGAGCTTATCCGCAACATCCCGCTGCTGCTGCAGCTTCTGTTTTGGTACAACGCCGTGCTCAAGGCGCTGCCGGGCGTCCGCGGGAGCCTGGGCGTGCCGGGCGGCGGCTTTGTCAACAATCGCGGCCTGTTCCTGCCGCGGCCCGAGATCGCGGGCGCGGATGCGATTGCTATAGCGTTCCTTGCCGGCGTCGCCGCTGCGCTCGTGTTTCTGTGGTTGCGGGGCCGGTTGACGCGGGCAGTCAGCGGCGTGACCGCCTTCGTCGTAACGGCTCTGCTCGTGCTGATTCCTCCGGTCGTGGCCTTCGTCGCCAGCGGCGCGACCGTCGCGTTCGATTATCCGCAGATGGGGCGTTTCAACATTCGCGGCGGCATCGAGATCCTGCCGGAATTCGTCGCCTTGCTCACCGGGCTCGTTTTCTACACCGCCTCGTTCATCGCCGAAGCGGTGCGCGCGGGTCTTGCCGCCGTCGCGAAGGGGCAGACAGAGGCCGCCTATGCGCTCGGACTAAGGCGTGGGGCGACGCTGCGGTTGATCGTCATTCCGCAGGCAATGCGCGTCATTATTCCGCCGCTCACCAACCAATATCTCAATCTGACCAAAAATTCGACGCTCGCGGTCGCGATCGGTTATCCCGACCTCGTTCAAATTTTTGCCGGCACCGTGCTCAACAATACCGGTCAGGCCGTCGAGGTGATCGTCATTACCATGGCGGTCTATCTGACCATCAGCCTCGCAACCTCGCTGTTGATGAACTGGTACAACGCGCGCACAGCGCTGGTCGAGCGGTGAGGGGCGGGCCGTGCCGCAAGAGACCCGACCCAACGGAACCGTCATCGCCTATGTGCGCACCGCGCCGCCCGCGCCGGTCGCCCCGCCAATGGCCGGACTGGGTCCGTTGCGGTGGATCAGGGACAATCTGTTCTCGAGCGTATCCAACGGCGTGCTCACCGTGCTGGTGATCGCGCTGATCGCCTGGGTCATTCCGCCTCTCATCAAGTTCCTGGTGATCGACGCGGTGTGGAGCGGAACGGATCGGGAGGCGTGCCTGGCGACGCCAGCGCGGCCGGAAGTGGGCGCCTGCTGGGCCTTCGTGCGCGAATGGTTCTCGTTCTTCATCTATGGGCCTTATCCGGTCGCTCAGCGCTGGCGCGTCGATGTGTTCTTCGGGCTGCTCGCATTCGGGATCGGCTGGCTGCTGTGGCTCGACGCGCCGCGCCGCGATCTCGGGGCTCTGTTCTTCTTCGTCGTCCTTCCCATCGTCTCGGTCGCGTTGTTGCGCGGGTTTCCGCCGCTCGGACTTCCGGTGGTCGAGACCGCATCATGGGGCGGGCTTCTGGTCACGCTGGTGGTCGCTGCTGTCGGAATCGTGGTTTCGCTCCCCATCGGCATCTTGCTCGCGCTCGGACGCCGTTCGGATATGCCGGCGGTCAGACTCATCTCCGTGCTGTTCATCGAGTTCGTCCGCGGCGTGCCGCTGATCACCGTGCTGTTCATGGCGAGCGTGATGCTGCCGCTGTTCGTTCCGCCGGCCTGGTCGCCCGACAAGCTCGCGCGGGCGCTGGTCGGCATCGCATTGTTCTCCTCCGCCTATATGGCCGAGGTCGTGCGCGCCGGACTGCAGTCGATTGCGAAAGGGCAGTATGAAGCGGCCGACGCGCTTGGGCTCGGCTATTGGACCAGCCTCCGCTTCGTCATTCTGCCGCAGGCGCTGAAGGTCACCATTCCTAACATCGTCAACAGCGCCATCGCCTTGTTCAAAGACACGACGCTGGTATTCATCGTCGGCATTTTCGACTTCCTGCGGACAATCGAGATCGCGCGCGGCGATCCGCGCTGGGCGACGCCGGTGACCAGCGCTACCGGCTATGTCTTCGCCGCATTGGTCTATTTCGTGATCTGCCACTCGATGTCGCGCTATGCGAGCGGCGTGGAGCGACGGCTCGGCGCTGGCGATCGGCGCTGAGGAGCCGCAGATGAACGATGCCGCCGGCATTGGCGAAGGCGCACGCGCCGCCCCGGAAGCTCCCTACGCGGTCGAGATCGTCGACCTGCACAAATGGTACGGCGACTTTCACGTTCTCAACGACGTCAACCTGCGCATCGCGCGCGGCGAACGCATCGTCATCTGCGGTCCCTCCGGATCGGGCAAGTCGACCCTGCTCCGTTGCGTCAATGCGCTCGAAACCTATCAGCGCGGGCAGGTGATCGTCGACGGCGTGCTGCTGACGCACGACCTCAAGCGGGTCGATGAAGTCCGTCGCGAGGTCGGCATAGTGTTTCAGCACTTCAACCTGTTTCCTCACCTCACGGTGATGGAGAACTGCACGCTCGCGCCCATCTACGTGCGCAAAATGCCGCGCAAGGAGGCTGAGGCGATCGCCATGCATTATCTGACCCGCGTGCGCATCCCCGAACAGGCGAGCAAATATCCGGCCCAGCTCTCGGGCGGGCAGCAGCAACGGGTGGCGATCGCGCGCGCGTTGTGTATGAACCCGAAGATCATGATGTTCGACGAGCCGACCTCGGCGCTCGATCCGGAAATGGTCAAGGAGGTGCTCGACACCATGGTCGCGCTCGCCCTCGACGGCATGACCATGCTCGTCGTTACCCACGAAATGGGGTTCGCGCGCGAGGTGGCGAATCGCATGGTGTTCATGGACGAGGGTCAGATCATCGAGATCAACGCGCCGGAGGCATTCTTCTCCTCCCCGCAGCATGAGCGGACGCGCATGTTTCTCGGACAAATTCTCGCGCGGTGATTTCGGCGCGGGCAAAAGCGCGGCGTCAGGAGTCCAACGATCGTTTACAGCAAGATGAATTGACCTGGAATCGAACCCATCGCCTGCCGTCATCGTCCGCGAAAGCGGACGATCCAGCAAGCACAATGCGCTCCGTAATTGCTAGGGCGTGTACTCATGATTGGTAACAGTGAGTTGATCAATGTCCGCTTTAGGCCAACTTTGCGGACTCAAGTCGAACATTTCCCGAGGTCCGAGAAGTGCCATGTGTGGACGGCTCCGAGTTGGCAAGGAAAAACTTCACGTCGCAGGCTTGGTCGGTGCAGCCATGTGTTCGGCCTGTTAACGCGGTTCACATGA